>Ga0123357_10010500_pt1 | contig 11783 bp, 12 predicted proteins | sample TergutEmb28metaG_FD_89873 | JGI IMG/M metagenome (GOLD analysis project Ga0123357, IMG submission 89873) | Embiratermes neotenicus P4 segment gut microbial communities from Petit-Saut dam, French Guiana - Emb289 P4 | ecosystem: Host-associated > Arthropoda: Insects > Digestive system > Gut ...
AGTTCTTTCACTTAACAATGTCAGTATGCAGAGAACAGTCACCAAAGGGATCCCGCAGGGATCCTGCTGCGGGCCAGGATACTGGAACGTTTTATACAATTCCCTTTTGAACATTCAATTTACTAAAAGTTCTAAAGCTGTAGCATTCGCTGATGACTTAATATTAGCAATCAGAAACGAAACTGAAAGGGCAGCAGAAAATATCTCGAACATTGAAATGAGCAAAATAACAGCTTGGTTGAGGAATAATAAGATTAACTTCAATGAAGACAAGTCTAAAGTTATGTAAATATCAAGAAGGAAGAGAAAAGATAAAAAAGAAATTAACATATATCTAAACAACAAACTTTTGCAACAGATGTCAACGATGAAGTATTTAGGCATTGTAAATGACAACAAATTCAAATTCAGTGATAACATAAAATACGCAGCCGAAAGAAGCAGCAAATTCATAAACAGCCTATCCAAATCTGCTACACTAACATGGGGACTAAACCACGAAGCGTTACAGACTATATACAATGGGGCGATACTACCTCTCCCACTTTACGGTGCCCCGGTATGGGCTGAGGCTATGAGGTTTGAATATAAAAGATTAAAATACATCAGGGTACAAAGGCTAATGAACATTAAAACAGCCAAGGCCTACCGTACCACATCTAATTAAGCCCTATGGACCTTGACTGGTTTAACTCCCGTTGTGATCAAGGCGGAGGAAGCGGCCAAATTGTATAACATCATGAGGTACAGGCAAGCCTACGACATCGACCATAAAGTACAGCCGAAAGATTGGCTCCACCCAGCAGACACAGATAAAGTCAAAGAACAACAAGATGGGCAAGACATTCAAATCTACACAGACGGTAGCAAGAGTGAACTCGGGGTTGACGCAGGAATTTCAATATTTATTCAGAACGAACTAGCACATCGCTCGCAGTACACACTACACAATAACTGCTCTAACAACGAAGCCGAACAACTGGCAATTGTCAAAGCCCTAGAAGCCATAGAAAAAATACACATGAAAGATACTATTCAAAGATGTGCAACAGTAAACACAGACAGCAGTATCACACTTCAGTCCCTCCAAAACGCAAACAATCACAACTACCTCATAGAGGAAATCAGGAAGTTAGCAATCACTCTTGGGAAAATCAACTGGACAATAAAATTAGCCTGGATAAAAGCCCATGTAGGAATCCACGGGAACGAGTTAGCAGACAAGCTAGCAAAGGAAGCCAGCAGAAAAGACGACATTGATTCAATAGGATTCCCAAAATTGAAATAACATGTCAACTGAGGGAACATAGCATAGCCAAGTGGCAAAAACAATGGAAACGCACAGCAGTACATCACTTATGTAAATGCAAATTCAAGCATTAAGTACTGCTGATGGACGGCAGTGGAGCATGCTGCAAATACATACACATAAAAAAATTGAGTACATACAAAACATACAATACATACACTAAATATTGTAAATACAGTACAGAGAGTACATAGCGTAAATACAGAACATAAGTACATAAAGTACATAAATCCCATAAATATATAGAGTACATAGAGAACATAGAGTACATAGAGAACATAAGTACAAAAAGAACATAGAGTACACATAGAACATAAAGTACATTCAGTACATACACTACATACACTAAAGAGAGTACACAGAGTACATAAGAATATACAATACAAACAGTAAATAAAGTACATAGAGAACATAGAGTAATTAAAGTACATAAGTCCATACAGTATATAGAGTATATAAAGTACATACAGTACACACAGTATATAAAGTAAATATAATAAAACAGTAAATACAATATATAGAGTACATACAGAACATAAAGTACTAAAGTACATACGGTATATGGAGTATATAGAGTGCATATACCACATAGAGAACACACATTATATGCAGTACATAAAGTACACAGAGCAAATAGAGTACATACAGTAAATACACTACTTACAGTATATACAGTAGAGTGCATAAATTACATATAGTACAAACAGTACATAGAGTATATTAAATATATACAGTATATACAGTAGATAGACAACATACAGTACATACACTACATACAGTAAATAGAGTACAAACACTACATACAGAACATAGAGTACATGCAGTACATACAGTACACACAGTACATATAGTATATAGAGTAAACTCAGTACATACAGTACGTACAGTACATACAAAATATAAAGTGGAAAGGGTACATACACTAAGTACAGCACATACAGTATATACAGTACACACAGTACACAGCACATAGAGTACATACGATACATAAAGTACATACTGTACATAAAATACATTCACTACATACAGGACCCACAGTACATATATGTACAGTACATAAAGTACATAGAGTATATACAGTAAATAAAGTACATACACTATATACAGTACGTACACTACATACAGAAAATACAATAAATAGAATAACCAAAATACATACAGTATATAGAGTACACAGAGCATATAGAGTACATAAAGCACATAGAGTATATACAGTACAAACATCACATACAGTCCATAGAGTACATACAGAGTGTACAATACATACAGTACAAAAACTACTAAAGTATATACACTACAAAAGTACATACAGTGCAAAAACTAAATACAGTACACAGAGTACATAGCGTACATACACCACATACAGTACATACAGCACTTACAGCACATACACTACATAAATACCTACAATATATACAGTAGATACACTACAGAGAGTACATAGAGTACACATGTTACATAGACTACATACAGTACATACAGAATATACACTACATATAATATATATAGTACATACTGTACATAGAGTACATAGAGTCCATTCAGTACGTAAGTAAAGAAAGTACATGAAGTACGTAAAGTACATACAGTACATAGAGTACACACGTTACATATATTACATAGAGTCCATACTGTACATACAAAACATACAGTAGGAAAAGTACATACACTACACACAGTACATAGAGTACATACAGTACATACATTATATAAGGTAAATAAGTCCATAGAATATATACAGTAAATAAGTGTATACAGTATATAAAGTATTTAGAGTACAGAGACTACATACAGTAAATAAAATACATACAATACATTGAGTATATAGGTAAATATATTACATACACTACGTACATGACATTCAGTGAATACACTACAAAAAGTTCATACGCTACATAGAGTATATTAACTGCACAGAGAACATAGAGTACATAAAGTATATTCAGTACATACAGTACATAGAGTACATATTTTAAATAGAGTACCTACAGCCCTTAGAGTATATAGAGTACGTAGAGACCATATAGTATATACAGTACATATGTACATACAGAATATAAGCACATACAATCGGGAGGATATATAATTACATACAGTACGTACAGAACACAAATTACATACAATCGGTAGAGTATATAATTACATACAGTACGTACAGAACATTCATTATATGGAGTCCATGCAGTACATATATTAAATACAGTCCATACGGTATATAGAATACTTACAGTACATAAATTACATACAGTACGTAAAGTACATTCAGTACATATAATACATTCAGTACATACACTACATACAGAAAATACAGTACATAGAGTACATACACTACATCCAATACATACAGTACATACAATATATAAGTATATAGAGTTTATAGAGTACATAATATACATACAATATATACAGTACTTTCACCACATGCAGTACACACAGTACATATACTAAATACAGTACATAGAGTACATACAGAACATACACTACATAATTACACACAGTATATACGGTACATAGATTACATAAAGTACGTACAGTACATGCATTATATACACTAAATACGGTACATACAATACAAAGAATACATACAGTACATACACTAGATAGAGTACACACAGTACATACAGTACCTACAGTATATATACTACATACAGTACACACAATACGTACAGTATATACACTAAATACAGAACATACAGCAAATACAACACATAGACTAAATAAATACATACAGTACATAGAGTACATACACTATATACGGTACATAGAATACATACATTACATACACTACATACAGTCCATACAGTGTATACAATACATAAAATATATACAGTACATACTGTTCATACAGTACATACGGTCCATTCAGTAAATACAATAAAGGAAATATATTCAGCACATAAAGTACAACAGTACATACAGTCCCTACACTAAATATATTACATACATTCCATATAGTAAATACACTACTTACATTACATACACTACACACAGTACATAGATTACATACAGTACATAGAGTACATACACTATATACGGTACATAGAATACATACATTACACACACTACATACAGTCCATACAGTATATACAATACATAAAATATATACAGTACATACTGTTCATACAGTACATACAGTCCATTCAGTACATACAATAAAGGAAATATATACAGCACATAAAGTACAACAGTATATACAGTGCCTACATTAAATACATTACAAACAATCCATAAAGTAAATACACTACCTACATTACATACACTACACACAGTACATAGATTACATACAGTACATAAACTAATTAAAGTACATACATTCATAATAGAACATACCGTAAATGAATTAAATACAGTATGTAATGTACATAAAATACATAGAGTACATACAGTAAATACAATACATACACTAAATACATTACATACCGTAAATAAACCACATACACTACATACAGTACATTGACTACATAGAATATTTACACTACATGCACTACGTACACTACATACAGTACATACAGTACATAAAGTATATTCAGTACACACAGTACATAGAGTACATATATTACGTACAGTACATACCGTCCATACAGTAAATACAGTATATAGAGCATATACAGTACATAAAATATATACAGTACACACAGTATATAGAGTACATATATTACATACAGTACATACGGTCCATACATTACATACTATACAAATAGTACATACAGTCCATATAGTACATATAGTACATAAATATCATACAATACATATATTACTTAAGTACATAGAGTCCATAGAGTACATAGATTACATACAGTACATACAGAGCATATATTACATGCAGTACATACACTATATATAGTATATGCAGTATATAAGGTACATTCGTTACGTACAGTCCACACAGTACATACAGTCCATACAGTACATGAATTACATACAGTAAATAGAGTACATAGATTATATACATTATATAAAATACATACACTACATACAGTATATACAGTACATAGAGTATATACCGTACATACATTACATACACTACATACAATATATAAAATATATAATTACATACAATATTTAGAGTATGCACTTTACGTACAGTATATACACTACATACAATACATACCGTAAATACATTACGTACACTACATACAGTATATTCAGTACATAGAGTACATACACTACATAAGTACACAGATTACATACGGTACATACAGTACATACATTTCGTACGGTACCTACAGGATATAAACTATATACAAAACATACATTATATACACTACATACATTACACACATACATACTGTACATATAGTATATACACTTTATACACTACTTACAATACACACAATACATAGAGTACATACAGTATATACACTATATACAATACACACAATACATACATTATTTTCAGTACATACAGTACATATGCTACGTACAATAGACACAGTACATACAATACATAGAGCACACAATACGTACACTACATACTGTACATTCATTACATACAGTACATGAAATACATACAGTACATACACTACAAAATTACACACAGTACATACAGTTCATTCACTACATACAATTCATAGATTACATACAGTACATACACTAAATAGCGTACATACACTATATACAGTACATACACTATATACTGTACATTCAGTACATAAGGACATACATTATATACAATACATACATTATATAAATAACATGCACAATATCCAACTTATAAAGTACATACATTACATACAGTACGTACAGTATTTTCACTACATACATTACATAGATTACATACAGTATATACAATATATATAGTACATACAATACAAAAATATATACAGCATATTCATTTCGTACAATACATAGAGTACATAGAGTACATACGGAACATGCATTACATACACTACAAACATTATATACAGTACATTCAGTACATAAGTACCTCTGTTATATACAGTACGTTGAGTACATATGATATATAAAATACCTACAATACTTACATTACTTACAATTCATAGAGCACAAACATTACATACAGTATATACAGTACTTACAATACATAGAGTACAGAAGTACATGTTTTAAATGCAGTATATACGGTTCATATGACACCTACAGTACATACCGTACATACGTTACCTACAGTTTGTACAGTACATACAGTACATAAAATACATACACTACATACAGTACATACAGTACATAAAATACATACAGTACATAAAATACATACAGTACATATATTACATACAGTACATGCTGTACATACAATATATACAGTACATTAAGTACATACAGTACAGAACGTACATACGTTACCTACAGTTTGTACAGTACATACAGTACATAAAATACATACACTACATACAGTACATACAGTACATAAAATACATACAGTACATAAAATACATACAGTACATACAGTACATACAGTACATACAGTACATACAGTACATACAGTACATACATTACCTACAGTACATACAGTACATACAGTACCTACAGTACATATAGTACATACATTACATACAATACATACAGTACATACAATACTTACAGTATATACAGTACATACAATACCTACAGTACATAAGTACATCTATTATATACAATACATACAGTACATATAATACATAAGTACATACATTACGTACAGTTCATTCAGTACATACATTACATAAAATAGATACATTATATACAGCACATACTGTACATAAAGTACATACAGTACATACATTACCTATAGTTCATTCAGTACATACACTACATACAATACATACAGTATATAAAGCACATACTGTACATAAAGTACATACAGTACATACAGTACATAAATACATACAATAAATGAATTACATATAGTACGTACAGTGCCTATAGTACATTCAGTACATACAATATTTACAGTTCACACAGTACATACAGTACCTAGAGTGCATATAGTACATAAATACATACAGTACATACAATACATACATTACCTAAGTACATACAGTACCTACAGTACATACAGTATATACAGTACACACAGTACATACATTACATACAATACATAAATTACATAAAGTTCATTTAGTACATGCATTAGGTACAGTACATACAGTACATACAATACATAAAGTACATACAGTACGTACAGTATCTACTTCTCCTTCAGCACATCCCCCTTATTCCTGTTATTCCTCGTTTTTCTTTTCATATTTTTGTTATTTGTACCTCCCTCCTCTTTATTATCTTCTTCTTAGTACCTTTCTTCATTTATTCACCCTCCTATTGGCTAAAGTCCCAAATTTATTCTTACTCTTCTTCTTCTCCCTCTTCCCATTGTTGACCCTCTTCCCCGCAATTTTATTCCCTCTTCATTTCAGTCATTTTTCCCTTTCCCATTACCTCAATCTACTTCATTCTAATCTTTTCTTCCATTTCCTCCTCTTTTCCACATTACTCTTCAAGTCTCTCTAGCTCCAAACCAGAAGCAGATCCCCGTAAAAATGTGAAACCCGCAGTTCTGTGAAGAGATGCATTTCACTTTAATTTTCAGGTTGTCAATGCAGCCAGCCTGCAGAAGCGCGACTTAATAACGGACATCTTGAACCTAGTGAATATAACTCAGCAACAATTTGAAGCAGGCCTAAATGAATCGCAGTTTATGATTCAGGGAATGGAGAGCCAGATTGGTAATGTTATATCTAGTGCAATAGGAGAAGTGCAGAACATGGCTTCAGCGATCACATCACAATTAACGAGCTTCCCGGGATGTGCCACCCAACAGACCGCAAACGTACAACAATTTCTGAGTCAGATAGGTAAGTTGCTGTAGCTCTTCTGTTAATTACTTGTTACTTTACCGTGAAATATGGTGAATAAGTTAATTAACATTCGGCTTCCATAAGAACTGTAATGTAATTTGCTAATATTACCGAATTCTGTGCTCACAAACAGGATTCCATTCCATATAAATGGATACACGCCAAACCCTATTCGTCTGTTCCTTCATGTTCTTGTTAATGTGTACGTGTGCATACATTCACTGACACGTACCCTCACTTAATGCTACGCAACGGACAATTCCACGGGTCATCTTCTGCTTAAAAAGCCAACTGGTTCAGTTATTAGCTACTAAAAAGTATTCCGTTGTTTATGTGGAACATTAAATTTCAGTGCGTTTTCAGAGCAGTTCAACAAAACCAGCATTATACTATCCCACGAGGGATTTTGTGGTTTGGATTTAACGCCAAATATTTGTAGGAGGATCAAGCGAAGGACGTTGGAGTGGACGGTTCATTTAGCATACATGGAGGAAAAGAGAAATGAGTAAAATAGTTTGGTGAGAACCCTTGAACGAAGCAGAAGGCTTTCAGGACCTTGGCTTGAATGGGATGATAATATTAAAATATTAAAAAAATGCAGATTATAGGGCTGGTTCATGTGACTTCATACAGGGATAAGTGATAGAATATTTGGGTTTATAATACTTGGAAAACTTTTTAAATAGCTGAGAAAACATTAGATTCAAAAGCAGCGTTGTGCTCTATGTAGTTACTTAGTAGCGGATTGTATCTGTACGGTCGGCCAGAGTACGTTCTCTCTCCCTCTCTCTCTCTCGCTCTCTCTCTCTCCCTCTCTCTCTCTCCCTCTCTCTCTCTCCCTCTCTCTCTCTCCCTCTCTCTCTCTCTCTCTGCACAGCAAATCCCTGTTCATAACTTCCGTACATCAGTCTCAAGGGGTTCAAAAAGTAACTTCACTTTAGGAGAGTCCAAGTTACCTTGTTGCCATGTGGGATGCTTGGAACGGTCTCCACGCACGGGAGATTCTACGTCGCAATTTAAAAAAAAAAAGTATTTTCTATACTTCGTGCACGCGTTTCCCATCTGGCCGAAATAAATGTCGCGAAGTTTGAGCCTCTAGAATGATACAGATTTGACAATCTCATAGTCATCATATTTTGCTCAAATCGTCCCGCGCGACTCTTTCGAACACAGCGCCTCCCAAACATTTTTGCTCGCGGACCCTTTATGGCTTAGACAACCAGCCACGGATCCTCACATTCTTGCTCACGTAATTACAGAGTGTCCGGATGATAGGTATCGAAAATTAAGATCCTATATCTCAGAACTTATTTTAGATCGATAATACATACCAGTTCCATACGTAAGAATTCAGTGCATGATTTGACCTTAGCTAAAATGACTGTCGCTCGCTTCCTGGGTACAGGAAGTTTCTCAACTATATATTCTAACGGTCATACGAAATAAACGTATCGCCAATTAAGGAAGCCCTTCAGTTACTTTTAACAAAACATTATTCTTTTAATTAAACGAATAAGTAAACTTTAAAGTAGCCATTACAGAAATATATCCACGGATCCCTTGGGATCTGCGAAGCACACTTTGGAAACCACTGGTTTTAGTTACACGGGTGGTCGAGAGATCATTTTAAAGTTGATTTTACGCGATTTAAACCACTACATAACACAGCTGAATTGCTTCATATGTATAAGTACGCACTGTTGCATTTACATAGACTTTGATTTCACCCTCTATCCCAACTCCGACATCAAAGACGAAAAATACCACGACATTCCTCATTTCATGCCCCAAAATATGCCTTTCAGAACAGGGTGTGACAGACACTGACTACATTAGGCATGGGTCTCCAACACGCGGCACGCCAGGTTGCATTATAAAAATTTTACAATAATTTTTGGCACTTAGGTATATCGCGTATGGTTATTTCTCCCCGTGCGGCACGCAAACCGGCCCACAATAACGCGTGTGGCCTTGTCACAAAAAGGTTGGATGTCCACGACTTAAGAAAAACGTTAAATTCCGTGCAATGCGAGGCGTTATGTGTGGGCGATTACATGCTACATCAATCAGTGTCCCGGGGACTTCACAGCAGCTGGCAGTGTGAGTTGCATAATTATAATTTTATTACATGTCTGCGGACGGAAGAGGGCGAAAAATTAAAAAAGGCAGAAGGGAAAAGTAATAATAACAAACCATTAAACTGTCTTTTCACACTACTTACTCCGAAGCAAAAACGTGTGGCTTGACTCTTCCTTATCGACGAAGGAACGTAGAAGTATGTGTTAAAACAGCTAGGGCCACTATGCGCATGTGAATGGTGCACGTTCTAACGGCGTTTGATTCCTTGCATGATCATATGCTGTCGTATAGTGAAAACAAATTTACCTAACGTTCCCTTTTGCCCACTCATACAAATTCTAGGGGTCACTATATGGTCCTGCGTAGAACGCTGTTGGCTGGCTCCTCCCGCGACACTCCTAATTATATCAGCGATGCCATCGCATGGCACTTTCCCATGTGACGTGGCGAAAAAAAAAATGCTTTACTACCTAAATTTTATTAATGATGAGCATAACCGTAACGAATTCCATACTGTGCAACTGCCCATCGCTGTAGTAATACGCCTTCACTCTATCACGCTTTACTCTCCACGATACGCAATTACGTGTCCTTCAAACACGTACACAACAGTTTGCAGCCCGTGCGAGATTTTATGTTTACAACAACGCTGATGCTGATCTTCGAGGATTGTACCTTAAAGACAGTTTCTAAACATTCTTTGAACACGAATGTCCCATGACACATAACACACTTGTCCTAACACTGGTCGTGCACATTACGAAAGATTCTACGAGGACTAATACCAATACTCTTGCAACATTTCTTCATCAATAATGCTTCGGTCTCTGTTCTATTTGGTCCTTCAATCACAAGCCTCACATATGAATCATCATCATCATCATCATCATCATCATATGAAATTTGCTATAGATCATATGACGTTCGCTGCTTACATAGCTGTTTGGTTCATTGCATTATGTCATATTCTACTGGTTCTATTTTGTATCATTGTATATGGTTGTATGTTTTGTATGCTTCTGTTTCATTTTGTAAATTACGTATTCTTATTGTTATGTGTATGTATTCTTATTGTTATGTATGTTCCGTCCTGGGTAAATACTTGAGAAAAAATGGGAATACAATGAAGCAATGCATCAGCTCTTTATAGACTTCAAGAAAGCTTATGATTCAGTTAGGAGGCAGGTCTTGTATAATATTCTTATTGAGTTACGGGTCCCCAAGAAACTGGTAAGGCTAACAAAAATGTGTCTGACTGAAACGTATAGTAGAGTCCGGGTAGGCAACAATTTGTCTGACATGTTTCCTATTAGGAATGGTCTGAAACAGGAAGATGCTCTTACACCATTGCTTTTCAACTTTGTCTTGGAGTATGCCATTAGGATGGTTCAGGTAAACCAGGATGGCTTGAAATTAAATGGTACACACCAGCTTCTGGCTTATGCCGATGATGTTAATATATTGGAAGTGTAGATACTGTAAAGAAAAATGCTGAAGCTTTAGTAGCTGCTACTAAGGAGATTGGACTAGAAGTAAATGCTCATAAAACTAAGTACATGACCGTGTCTCGAGATCAGAACGCAGGGCGAATCCACAGTATG
>Ga0123357_10010502_pt1 | contig 11783 bp, 4 predicted proteins | sample TergutEmb28metaG_FD_89873 | JGI IMG/M metagenome (GOLD analysis project Ga0123357, IMG submission 89873) | Embiratermes neotenicus P4 segment gut microbial communities from Petit-Saut dam, French Guiana - Emb289 P4 | ecosystem: Host-associated > Arthropoda: Insects > Digestive system > Gut ...
AGCCCATCCTTTGCGGCGTCAAAAGCCAGTTGCGCGAGACGCAGCGGAGGAAGCAGGTCTCCGGCGCAGTGCAACGCCTGCTTGGCGCGGCTGCCGTGGGCATCGGGATCAGCGTCCGGGTCACGGCTCATGCAGCCGCCATGTTCATACGGCGTTTGCGAGTATTCCGTGCCGTGATTCGGCACCGGGAGCTTGGCGGCATGATGCGCGGCGATAGCGCGACCGCTCGAAAATGCCAGGCTGTAGATGATGGTGTTGTTATCGCCAACCGCTCGCACCGCGTCGTCGAGAGATATCTTGCTTCCGTCGTCGAAGGTTTCGCTGATGAGCAGGATGGCTCGCCGGTAGCGCAAGGGCTGCGCTTGAAGCTGCTGGACGCCGAAGGCTACGGCGTCGAGGATCGCCGCTCCGTCGTCGCCGGGTTCGAGGCGGTTGATCGCGCTTGCGGCCTTGGGAATGTCTTCCGAGAAGCCCTGCTCCAGACGCGGCGCGCTGTCGAAGCTGATGACGGCAACCGTGTGCGGAACCTCGCCGATGATGTCTTCCAGCAGCAGCTCGATGCTTTGGTAGTCCTGCAGATGCGCCGCGGCCCGTCCGCCGGTTTGCACAACGACGGCCAGCGCCAGCGGCTCGCCTCCGGTATCTTCCTGTAGATGGAGCGTCTGCCGGACGCCGTTATCAAGCAGCGTGAAGTCTCCGGCTGTGAGCTCGTAGATGCGCTGCCCGTCGTGGGTCTTCACCAGCGCCGGAACCAGAACCAGATTTGAATGGACGGTGATTGTATCGGTTTGAGCACGAGCGCGCCCGGAAGGGAACGAAGCCAGAACAACGAGAAGCGTCAGCAGGTAGCGAACACCATGACGACGGTCGTATTTGATTGCCATATCAGTTATGTGTGGCACAGGCTCCGTAGCGCCGCTCAACATACTCGTTCAGAATCTCCTGAAACTCCTCGACGATCCGGTTACCCTTCAGCGTGGTGTAGAGCTTTCCGTCGACATACACCGGAGCCTTCGGCTCCTCGAACGTGCCCGGCAGCGAGATGCCGATGTCGGAGTGCTTCGATTCGCCCGGCCCGTTTACGATGCAGCCCATCACAGCTAGCCGCAGGTTCTCGACACCCGCGTAACGCTTCTTCCAGTCGGGCATCTGCTCGACGAGGTAGCCCTGAATGCGTTCGGCCAGCTCCTGAAAGTAGGTTGAGGTGGTGCGTCCGCATCCGGGACAGCTCGTCACCTGCGGCATGAAGCTGCGAATGCCGAGCGATTGCAGAATCTGCTGCGCGCAGCGAACCTCCTCGGAGCGGTCGCCGCCGGGAGTAGGCGTCAGGCTCACGCGGATGGTGTCGCCGATTCCGGCCAGCAGCAGCGGTGCCAGTCCCGCCGTGGAAGCGACGGTTCCTTTCATTCCCATCCCGGCTTCGGTCAGACCCAAGTGCAGCGCGTAGTCGGAGCGGCGGGCCAACTCGGTATAAACGTCGATCAGGTCGCGCACGCCTGACACCTTTGCCGAAAGAATAATCTGGTCGCGCCGCAGGCCGTAGCGCTCTGCTGCCGCCGCGTTGTCCAGCGCCGAGACCACCATGGCTTCCATCATGACGTCGCGCGCGGGCTTCGGCGCGGCGTGTTTAGAGTTCTCGTCCATCATCTTGGTCAGTAGCGCCTGGTCGAGTGATCCCCAGTTGACGCCGATGCGCACCGGCTTCTGGTGTTCGATGGCGGTCTCGATCATGGTGCGGAAGTTGTCGTCGTGGTGTCCGATGGACACGTTGCCGGGATTGATTCTGTACTTTGCCAGCGCGCGAGCCATCGCGGGATACTTCTTCAGCAGCAGGTGGCCGTTGTAGTGGAAGTCGCCGATGATGGGCGTCGTCCAGCCCTTTTTGGCAATGCCTTCGACGATGGCCGGAACGGCCTGAGCGGCCTCGTCGTTATTGACCGTAACGCGCACCAGCTCTGATCCGGCACGGGCCAGCGCGGCGATCTGCTGGACGGTGCTTTCGACATCCGCCGTATCGGTGTTGGTCATCGACTGCACTACGACCGGCGCGTCGGCGCCGACGCTAACATTGCCAATCCGTACCGTTACTGCGCGACGACGCTCGATCTCTGGCATATGCGCTCCCGGCCTCAAGTTTATCATCGTGAAATCCGGCCTTTGGCGCTGGTACACTAGAGCACAAGGCCCGGTAGCTCAGTTGCATAGAGCAGCGCACTCCTAACGCGAAGGTCACAGGTTGGACTCCTGTCCGGGCCGCCACTTATCTCTCGCATAATCAACCAAATACAAGATTGACCGGCGAGAGCCGGTCTTTTTCGTTTTTTATTTTTGGGATACTTTTGGGATACTTTTGCACGGATTTCCTGCGCCCTCCTGCGTCGCCCTGCAGCTATAGCCGGAGCGAACTCCACCGTATTTGTAAGGCAACTCTCCTTATCCGTATAGAAAGGCTTTCTGGATGCAAGGATTGATTCCGTGGCGTCAAGGCAAAAGATGTCATCCTGTGAGCCGCTTGTGATCGAACTCCGCGTACCTTTTCAATTCTGCAAGAGGAATCAGCGTCCGAGTTCCGATGCGCTTCATTGTCAATTCACCGCGAGCCAGAAGGTAATCGAGGCTTCGCTGGCTGATTGAAAGGTATTGAGCCGCGCTTCGACGATCCACGAGTAGGCGTTCTTCAGTAGGCATTGTCAGCCGCTGGACTGCCTTCTTCTGCATAGTGCCTCCTTGTCCGATAGAACAGGCTCTACGTTGAAGAATGATGCCGCATCGTTCGTTTGTCCAATGGTTGTTAGTGATGTCTCGGTTATCACTCGCAGAGATGTCATATCATCGGTGGAAACTGATTACTCCACATAGGCAACTTATAGTTGTGCAACCCTTTGCAGGGTAACTGAAGTCGGATATCAAGACACACTTCGTACGGGAACGGAGATGTGCTGATGAGTATCTATGACTATTTGGAATTTCGCCATCTGAGGTTCATCGTGGCGGTGGTCGAAGAAGGCAGCATGACACGAGCTGCTGAACGGCTGAACGTCGTTCAATCGAATCTCAGCAAGCAAATCTGCGAGATCGAAGATATCTTCGATGTGAAGCTTTTTATTCGAATGCATAATGGTGTTCAACTCACATCGTCCGGTCAGTCCTTCTTTAATTTTGCCCGCCAACTACTGGACCTGAGAGAAGAGGCAATTAATTCTTTTCAGGCTGTTCAAGACGCGGAAAGTCGTCCCTTTCGCCTCGGGTTTTCACAATTTGTGGAACATGCGGTTCTACAAACGGTTTCGCAAGCATACCGTAAGCTCTTTCTGAAAGGAACAGTGGAGTTGGAGGGCGATGACACCGATGCATTATTATGCCGCATACAGTGTGGTGAACTGGATGCTGCTCTTATTACACTTCCCCTCAGCACGAATGGTCTGTGTATCCAGCCGCTACTCCATGAACCTATGGCTGTTTGCCTTCGCAAAGATGATCCACTCACTAATAAAGAGGAATTGGAAGCAACGGATTCGCGCCGTTGCCAAAACTTATGTCGCATCGCCTGACAATACGCTTATCGTTTCTCCCGACAATGCCTCACGCCGTGACCTGAATCTCGCCGTGCGCCAGGAACTGAGAGCAAATGGCAAACTGGTTCCGAACGATCATTCCTTCCGAGTGCTTGTGCCACGTCAGGATATGACCGGTGCTGACCGCGCCTGGGCAAATCATTATGAGATTGGCGATATCGTGCGCTATTCACGCGGAAGCCAGCAGGCAGAAATTGAGGCCGGGTCTTACGCAACCGTCACCGGAATCCAACCGGACCAAAATCTGCTCACAGTGAAAAAGGAAAATGGAGAAACTACTACTTACAGTCCACGCCGACTCGCAGGCGTCAGTGTTTATCGCGTTGTCGCACATGAATTCGCAGCGGGTGATCGCATCCAGTTCACCGCGCCGGACAAGTCGCTTGGCGTAGCTAATCGAGACCTTGCGCACATTGAATCCATCACTGCTGACTGCATTACCGCCCGACTGGATGATGGCCGCCGACTCGAATTCAATCCGGCAGAGCACTGCCACTTCGATCACGGATATGCCGTAACCGGCTACAGCGCCCAAGGACTCACTGCCGAGCGCGTTCTCATTCACGCAAACATGGGGGTCCATCCAGACCTGCTCAATTCAAGGTTCGGTTATGTCGCCGTCTCCCGCGCCAGCCATGAGGCCACCATCTTTACCGACGATATGACTAAACTTAGCCAGCAACTCGGTACAGATGTCAGCAAAACCTCTGCTCTTGAAATCCAACAAGTGCCCTCAGTAAACCAAGGAATCGAGTGTATATAGAGGCAGATCGTAGTTACTATCTAAGCAACTTTTGTTTGCATTCCCGCAAAATCCTACATTTTCATTTGACAATTCATAACGTCGATCGTGTCTGAATTCTGCAAAATTTATAAAGATTTCATAAAAGCGGCCATATCACAAATGGTTGTTTATTGAGATCGCTCAAGAAGCTGTGTCTGGAATCAAGCCATTTCTGCTTGATGTAGTTGTAGTTGAGGTGGGCGAAATTTTTGCTGTGAAGATTTGGGAGGAAAAGTCATTACTGGTTCTTCTTTCCCAGCAAACAGAGTGCGCTGGACACGGCGCTCTCACAGTTGATGACAGGCCGGGAGGTAGTCCTTTGGTATCCAATGGTTTATGTAATCTTGCGCGTTCAGGGAAGGTTTCCCTTCGAAACTATGCGATTGTTTTCTTGATTTTGGCGATGGCGGTTGTATTTACTAGTCCGTCCTCGGCACAGTCCGTGCCTGGGATGACAGTCACCCTCGCGCCGACAATCCAAATGTTTGCTGGAGTGAGGAACACACCTGGGTACGGTGTTCCGGGACCGGGTGCGGCTACCTCGATCAGGCTCGGCAACTATAACGCCAATATCCATGGACTTGTTGCGGACAGGTACGGCAACGTCTACTTTGCCGACTACGGCAGTTGCGTCGTGCGCAAGATCGACGCAACCGGCTGGATGACCATCATCGCCGGAACTCCCAAGACCACCGGCACCTGCGCTGGCGCTACATCGATCACGACTCCCAAGGATGCGACCACGACCGCCATCGGTCTGGCGCAGCAACTGGGACTGGATCCGAAGCGCAATGTTTTATATATCGGCGACGCCACCAACAACGTAATCGATAAACTGGACCTCTCGACCGGCCTGATTGTGCAGTTTGCCGGTAAGTTCGGCACCGCCGCCAGCAGCGCCAATGCTCAGACGGATAACGTGGACGCGACTACATCTCCTCTTAACATCGATTACCGTTCCGGCATGGCGGTCGATGGCCAGGGCAACATCTTCATCAGCTCCGCAGTCAACAACGTGATCCAGGAGATCACGATCTCGGATATGAGGCTGCACAAGATCGCGGGCACCGGCGGCACTAACGGTAGCGGCAACGTCGGTCAGAACAACGTAGGCATAAGTCCAGCCTACAATGCCCAGCTTAACACTCCGGAAGGCATAGCCTTCGACCCTTGGGGAAATCTGTGGATTGGGGTGTCCTACGCCTTCTATGTGGCGAAGATTACCAATCCAGGACCGACCGCGACCTGCGGCGTTGGCTCTGCTCCTATGGCGTGCGGGCAGATTGTTGTGGCCGCAGGCTCTCTCTCTTCAGGCGCGGGCGCGTACACTCCTGCCACGATGGATGGCAAGCCCGCGCCCAATCCTCCCGGTCCTACCCGGCTCAGCTACACCAATTACGCTGCTTTCGACGCGACATCCGGCTCGATGTTTATTTCGGATTGGGATCACTACCGGGTGGAACAGGTCAAAAACGGGATTATCTGGAGCGCGGTGGGCGAGGGCAGCAATACCGATACGTCCATGACTCGATGCACCGGCCAGCTTGATGCCATCGCAAACGGTTGTCCTGCCACGCTGGCGACACTCGGGCAGGTTGGAGCGGTCGCCGCCGATAATGTTGGCAGTCTTTATGTCTATAGCGGCAGCTACAATCAGGTTATCCAGAGGGTATCCCTTATACCACAGCCGATGCTGCGGGTTAATCTGGGCCAGTCATCGACGAACAATACCAGGATATGGTTTAACTTCGCAACGAATGGCAGTTACACCACACAGAAGCTCGGAGCGCCACGGGCGCTGACGCTGGGGAATCCGAATTCGACTGCGAATGCGACGCCGACCCAGGACTTCGCAGTAGCCAGCAACAGTTCCTATGCCAGCGTCAATGGTTCTTGCTCGACAGTCCCCACCTATGCCACGACTAACAATTGCTACGTCGATGTGTCCTTCACGCCGCATACTCCCGGCATGAGCATGGGCGCAGTGGAGTTAGTCGATCCCAGCGGCAATATTCTGGCGACGGCCTATGTCTACGGCACGGGCGTTGGACCGCAGGTAGTCTATAACACTCCGCTCGACGCGCCCAAGGTGGTAAGCACTGGATTTACCGGCCCCTTTGACGTAACGAAGGATGGCAAAGGAAATATCTTTGTTGCCGATGGCTCCAACGGGGTACAGAGCATTTCCTGCGACAGCGTCAGTTGCACGAATAACCCGGTGCCTACCGGGACCACTCCCCAGAGAGTTTTAGTGGATGGACTCGGCAACCTTATTGTTGACGACCCTGCCATTGGTGTCTCCTTGATTCCCGTAAGCAGCACCGGAACCTATTCGGCGAGTAACGCTATTGTGGTGGCTCCGGTGAACGGCAACCTGGGTAATGGTGTTGTGCTGATAACTCCTCAGGCTGAAGGAGTGGATGGAACCGGAACAATTTATGTCCTGGACTCCACCACTGGCACGGTGACGCAGGTGCCGGTGGGTTGCACGATCAGCACCGACCCTTCCGTTACGCCTTGCGCCTTTCAGATCGGGGCCGGATCGCTCAATAATCCCCAGGCCCTGGCGGTCGGTTCCACCGCAGATATCTATGTCGCCGACACTGGTAACGGGGCCATCCAGTTGATTCAAGCCGGTTGTACGGACTCCTCCTGCGTCTCCACTATGGTGACTGGACTCAGTAGTCCGACCGGTGTGGCGGTGGACCCTGCCGGGAATATCTATGTCGCAGACTCCGGAAATGGTTCAGTGTTGGAGTTTCCGTCAGTTGATCCATCCACAGGGCAGCCTTGTAAAGATACCTCCTGCGCTATTACGCTGGGCACCGGATACGTCACGCCCTCCAACCTGATGTTGGATCGCAACGGAAGCATCTATGGAGACCTCTATGTAACCGATACAGGTTCTCACACGTTGTATAAGCTCAGCCGCACATCGCCGCCGCCGATGACCTTCCCGGTCACGCAGATGGGCAATTCGAGCTTCAGCAGCAGCGATCCGACGTATGCTCAATTGCAGAACATCGGCAACGACACTCTGGTCTTCAGCTCTACCACTGCGAATCCGTCCTTCACCACGGATGCCTATGTGATCGATGGCAGCAGCACATGTCCACAGATAACTGCGGGCGGCAGCACGGGGACGCTTAACGCGGGTTCCACCTGCACGATCGTGCCTAAATTCCAGCCGCAATTGCCGAATTCTTACCCTGACAACATCAAGGTGTCCGGCCAAAGCTTATCTGGGTACGACATCACATCGTCCATCCCGCTGGTTCCGCTGAGCGGCAAAAGCGCTAATGTGACGTTTACACCTACGGGAGTTCCGTCTGCCACCTATGGAGAGACGTATGCGGCTGCTTCGCCGCTGGTGAGTTTTGCGCCAAAAGGTTCTCCCACGCCAGGGGCGACTTACACCTTTTCGTGCGACGCTCCATGCGGCTTGCCTGCGGGGCTTACGCTGAATTCGGATGGATCGATTACAGGTACGGCTGAGCCGTATGGCACCGGCGTCTATAACTTCTCGGTTACGGCAACAGACAGCACTCTTTCAACCGATGGCGGGCCATACTGGGGAACACAGAACTACACCCTTTTTATCAGTCCGGCGACCGTAACGCCAACGATTACGGCCAACAACAAGTCGTATGACGGAACTAATGCGGCGACACTCTCTACTTGCAGTATTGTGCCCGTAGTGCCAGGCGATGCGGGCAATATCGGTTGCACGGTTGATACGACGCCGGGCAGCGGCGCATACTTCGCCAGTAACGGTCCGGGCCCCGGCATCACGGTGTTCGTGCCGGGTGCCGCCGTTACCTCATTGACTGGCTCGGCGATGAATGCGTATAAGCTGGCGCCAGGTCCATATATTACCAAGGCCGACATCACGGCAAACACCATCACGGTGGCCTGTACAGCTTTAGGCAAGGTGTATGACGGCACGCCGACGGAACCTGCCTCTGCGGTTACCTGCACCCTTAGCGGGTTGGCGGCGAGCGACACCACCACCTCCTACATGGTGATTAATGCCGCCTTCGATAGCGCGGATGTGAGTCCCAGCAGGACGGTGACGGCGAATGTCATGATAACCGATTCGACTGCGTACCAGTTCGCGAACGGCACGCTGATGACCACGGTGACGGCGACAACGACACCGACATTGACTCCGATCGCTATCACACCAGCGACCCTGACGCCAACCGTCAGGGTTGTCAGAGCAAAGACCTATGACGGTATTTCACCGGCAACGGCAACGATCAGCTCTTGTTATTTTGCTGGCGGCACCTCCGGTGTAGTCGCGGCCGATCAAGGGAACAGCAGCGCCCTCGCCTGCAATTTCACCAGCGCGACCGCCACGTTTGATAACCCGAATTCTGCCGAGCCTGGCATGAACAAGCCGGTGTCAGTCACCGGGCTTACGTTGACCGGCACCAGTGCTGGTAACTATACCTTTGCGGGCACTGCGACGACTACCGGTGATATCACGGTGGATCTGAAGGCGAACATCACGTATCTGGGCAGAGCGTATGACGGTACAACCACAATTCCCACAAGCGCTGTTTCTTGTACACTGACCCCCACAACTCCGGTTACCCCGGCTCCGGCGCTCTCGGGCATCACTTGCGCGGTGACCAGCGCGGCATATAGCAGTGCGAATGTTAATCCTACCCAGCCCCAGGCGATTAAGGGCGTCGTTAAGATATCCGATACGTCAGGCGGCGCTTACACCATCTCAAACACGCCGGATACGACGGGTGCTCCAAACTATGTGGTGTATGGATCGGCGCCGATGACGGCGGCTCCGGCGACGGTTACGATTGCATCCACCAAGACATACGACGGGACGACGGCGGTCCTAGCGGCGTCATGCGCGGCCACGGGAGCTGTTGGAGCCGATGTGCTTGGCTGCACGGTGAACACTCCTCCGAACTTTACCTTCTCCAGTGCGAATGCCGGGCCTGAGTCGTTTACGGGCGCGACGGCAGCGTCGGTATCGCTGACGGGCACGCAGCCGGGCAATTATACGGTGACGGTGTCTCCAGCCTCGTCCGGCACGATTAATCGGGCTCCGCTGACGGTGACGGCCAAGGATCAGGCCATGCCGTATGGAGGTCCACTACCGAGCGCGGCGTCGCTGGCCGATCAGTATACGATCAACGGACTCGTGAACGGCGAGCGTGAGGCCGACGTGCTGACGGGCGCTGCGGCGGTGACGATAGATCCCGCGATCACCAACGGGACCCTGCCAAACACATATGCGGGCGCGGTCTGGATATCGCAGGGAAATCTGGCGGCGAATCCACTGAACTATTCTTTCACCTTTGTGCCCGGTAATCTGACGGTCATTCAGTCAACGACCGGCGTTTCGATCACGCCGCAGTCGGCGGCAGTGACGTATGGCACCACATCGACCTCGTTCTCTGCGCAGATTACACCTGTGGGCACGGGTACGATGACGTTTACAGCAACGCGAGTTCTCAGCGACGGCACGCTAGACACGCCAAACGCCATCAATCTGGGTTCTCCGTCAGTAGATGCAACGGGTAAAGCCACGGTGAATGTGGGAGCGACGCCCAATGTCCTTCCGGCAGGCAACTACCGGATCGTTGCAACTTTCAATGGCATACCATCCGGCGTTTCGGATGCGGCTACGCTGCTGGTGAATCCTGCTCCCTTGACGCTGACAGCCCCCAGCGGCACACGGACGACAACAGGATCGGACCCGGCATGCATCGTCGCCAATGCGTTAGGGTTCGTCAACGGAGATACAGTCACGACAGCCGTGACGGGCACGCCAGTCTGTACGACCGATGCGGGCAGCACTCCGGGAGCCTTCAATAATTACCTTTCCGGACTGTCGGCCAGCAACTACACAATTACGTATCAGCCGGGAACGATAACGGTTGCATTGTCGGACCTCTCGTCCCTGACACTGTCAGTGCCGCCCTCGCCATGGACGTACGGCGATCCTGAGACGCTGACGGTGAATCTGGTTTCAAGCGGCAGCCCGGCTCCGACCGGCTCAGTGAGCTTCTACTACTACGACACATCGATTGGCTCCAGCACGCTGCTGGGCATGGCGAATGTGTCAGGTGGAAGCGCCTCGCTGCTGTTGGACGGGACGAATACTCCGTTCGTGCCAGCGGGTTCGCATACGGTTTATGCCGTATACAACGGCGACGTCACCTATGCATCAAAGCAGAGCAACCTGGCTCCGGTGACGGTTGTCAAGAATCCGGTCAATACGCTGACGGTGACGGTGTTCAATGTCAGCCGCGTGTACGGCGCCAGCAATCCGCAGTTTTCGTATCAGGTTACGGGCACGGTGAATCCGGGCGACAGTCTGATTACGGCAGTGTCTGGAGTTGCTCAGTTCATCACTGCGGATAAGACTACCGGCAATCCGGATAGCTCGACTTCACCAGCCGGATCGTCGTTCTGGATCAATGTGGTAGATGACTCAAATCAACCCTGCCAGGACACCTCCAGCACAAACCCCAGCACAACCTGCTCGCTGCAGAGTGCGAACTACTATCTGCACTTTGTCTACGGAACGCTGAGTATTACCAGTACCACATCAACTACGACGCTGACTGCGAATGGAAACGCGACCCCGAATGCGACGCAAGTTGCATTGACGTATGGCGATACGTTGACGCTGGTGGCGACGGTGCCCTCAGACGCGTCCGGCCAGGTGCTGTTCCTTAATGGAGCAAATTATTTAGGCCAGGCTACGGTGTCGGGTGGAACGGCAACACTGACGCTGGACGGGACCACTGGGAGCGGTCATGGCCCGTTGCTGCCCGTGGGCGCTTACTCGATCACGGCCCAGTATGTGGGCGATACCAACTACGGATATAGTGTCAGTGCCGCGGCGAATGTGACGGTAGCTCGGCAGACTACACCGCTGGTCTTGAAGGCAAATGACGCCAGCCGTCTGTATGGACAAGGAAATCCAGCATTCGGTCCCCCGTCCCCCGGCTACACAATAGTTTCGGGTTTGCTACAAGGCGACACGCCGGCCACTGCGATAAGCGGAACTCCGGTGTTCACGATGACGGCGGATCCAACCTCTTCGGTGAGCGGATCGCCGTATTCGATTACGTTGAGCGGGTTGACTTCGACCAACTACACGATTCAGTTTGTGGATGGTCAGTTGACAATCAACAAGGCGACGCCGACGGTGACGGTGCAGACGAGCGGAACTCCGACGACCTACGGGCAGTCGGTGACGTTCGCGGCGAATCTGTCTGCGGGAGCGACGGACGGAACGGTTACGTTCTATGACAACGGGGTTGCGATTCCTGACTGTCCGGCGGTAACGCTGACAGGAACGGCGACGGCGACCTGCACGACATCGAATCTTGCGTTCAGCATGTCGGGGCATCCGATCACGGCGGTCTACTCGGGCGGAACGAACT
>Ga0123357_10010503_pt1 | contig 11782 bp, 9 predicted proteins | sample TergutEmb28metaG_FD_89873 | JGI IMG/M metagenome (GOLD analysis project Ga0123357, IMG submission 89873) | Embiratermes neotenicus P4 segment gut microbial communities from Petit-Saut dam, French Guiana - Emb289 P4 | ecosystem: Host-associated > Arthropoda: Insects > Digestive system > Gut ...
ATGATAAAAAAAAGGGATTTCCCCCCAACCCCCTTTCTCTTCCCATAAAGAAATAAATAAATAGGGGGGGGGGGGGGGGGGCACAGCCTATCTGGACGCTGTGGAGAAAAAATATCGTGCCCCTGCGGGGAATCGAACCGCAATTCCTCAGTTATCCAGCCCGTAGCCTACTTACTATACGGACTATACCATTCAGGGTCTCACATAATTTGAAATTAAGCAAAACATGTCAAAGTACTAAGGCGTCATTCCATCACATTTGGAAGACGGGTTGACGTACCACAAGGACGGTGCGACTTCATTTATTCTTCACACGTACAACTTTAATTCCCCAGTAATAAAAATGACAGGTTCAACACAGCTATCTCAGAAGACACCACTTGGACAGAGTCCAGAGCTGGTTAAGTCTATATTGCAATCCGTTTCACAATCTGACTACCTATTTATCTATGACTTATTTTTATATTATTTTCATATGTTACCAGGTCTGCTAAGCCAGTGACATTAAAATCAGCAGCAAGGTTTCCAAGGACGTGTACCCTAACTATCTCATATTGCACAACACATTAAATCATAACAATTATAATAATCAAAGGGACATGGAGATAATGTCTCGACCGTGCGGGAATCTTCCTAACGTTCTCCTCTAGTCCTCGAGACGCCCAGTATCTCCGTAACAAGCGTGTTTTCGGCCGTAATTTGGCAGACCGTTGTCCATTCGTACTACGTAATTATGCCATTGAATTTCCCAATCTTCAGTTCCTCCTCCTGATAAACAACTGAGTTCAGCACGAATACGCATGCTACACGTCTCGTTTCGGAGGCTACACCCTGCACCTCACCTCAAGAACCGTATTCTGGTCATTTATATTTACCTCTTATCAGTACTATGCCGAGTCCAATTCCCGCAGCGACTGACCAGCAATGACAGCCATTACTTTACAAAATGCATGTTGTGCATCCTTCTTTATTTTGTTTGAGAGCATATAATATAATACGGGACCAACATTCGGACAATTTATTTTGTAAATCATTATCATAGTTATGTAACACATGACAAAGGGTTAAATTTAAAATTTTAAGTTCTTCTATAATCTGGTGGAATACCGTGATTCTAATCACTTAAAAATGTTTGGTGGGAAACGCAAACTTATAGATCACTAATGGTTTTAACAGTTAAGGTTATCGATTCAGCAATCTTTCTTCAGTCTTCGCCACGCAAAATAAAGGCCATAAAATATAGTCAGGAACAAAGTGTTTGTTTACACTACATACCCTATATCCGAAACATGATGTATACAAACATGTCAAAGCTCCATTATCCTGTTACCGCCTGCTGCAATCTAATAGGCTTTCTGGAGGCCGAAGGTCAATAAACCGTCTGTATACCGCAGTCCGACCTGTCTGTCAGTACATGACAGAACCTATGGGAGAAAGTATGCAATTTTTACATACTTATGTACAGCCTACGTGCCAGTTGGCCTGGGAGACTAAATTGCGTACGGTGGCACCTAACATTTGTGGGTCGTCAGTATGGATGGTTTTCATGTCACCCTTCTACTGCTGAGAATTTTGATGTGGTTCCTACCTGCTATATGTTTCGAAAGGTGTGTGCAGCGAACCGTGCGAAGCCACGTGGCGGACAACGAGCAATGTTAAAGTGCAACGCACGATCAGTACAGCCTCGTCTGTGCATGCAACTGGCACATCAGTTATAACGCATGAGAAAATGGCTTAAGAGTAAAGCGTAAGAGAATCCATCACTTTAACTGGACCTCGAGGTTGAACAGTCAGCATTCGTATTTCGTGGTCGCAACAGCACGTTCGAATCACGAGCTATAGACTTCCCACTGTGAGTAAGAACGTTAGTGGATAAACCTCCTCTCCCCCAGGGAACTATCGGAAAATACCTGAAGGTGCACTACGGCAGCTTCAGTCCATACATTTTTCCAATTAATCATCCGTTGGCCTATAGCATAATCTGTTTCAATATCATTCTCAAACATTCTTGTCGTGTTCCATGCAGCCGCTTTCCAAAGAAGTTCAAATTTTGGTATGAATTTCTCGTTTTGTTTCCCAAACGAAACTACTATTTTGAAAACCGCAGACATATAAACCGTGGTACTGCCATGCCACTTGCGAACAGAATGCCTCAGTTCGACCAAGCGTGAAATACGACAAACGAGTATAAGACGTTACCAAGACTTCATTAACACCTACTCCAGACGAATCTATTACAAATCTTCACCTAAATTTCCCTAAGTTCTATTTTAATATTACCCCACAATCTCAGCCTAGGTGGACTCCCAAGTGGCTTTGAACCTCACGTCTCCCGACTAACATGTATGCATTTCTTCTCTCGCCCAAGATTGCTACTTGGTTTGCCCATCTCATATTTCCAGGTTAGACCCTTACAATATTTCATGCATACGGCATATTACAGTGTAGAACTGTTCCATTTGCAATTGTCTGTGGCATCGGCCTTATTTTCTACATATCCTACTCAGCACCCCGTTTTCACACACCCTAAAACTGTGTCTCATAGTCACACAAAACAAGATATGAAGCTCAGTTTTTATTCTCATTACACTTCAATCATGACCAAGTCTATATGGAGACATCAGCTACACCGAGACGAAAATAACAGCCGAGTTTGCCAATGAGCGGTCAGTATACCACAGTGGCAACCACTTCTTGCGTCATCACAAGGCCGCTGTAATTAAAAGCCTTTGGTCCATAATGCGCAAGGAAATTGCGGGGCCCCATTCTCTTCTTGTCTTGGAATGTGCCTCTAATTAGCTTCTAATTAACAACATTCCTTTGTGTGCCATCAAAGCCAAAGGGGTATCAGTGTCAAGTGCGCTTTATGACATTCAGATTCGTGCCTGCTGCTAACCATCCGTCACTATCGAACACGGTTCACTGGGGGGGCCAAAACAATATCTCCGTACTGGCAACTTCAGTATGAGTACTTATAATAATGTGCGAAATACTTCACATGCTTAACGGTGATCCACCTATCAAATTGCCATACCACTCTTTATCGGTCTACATCAGTGTTTCTCAACCTTTGTGAGAACGCGACCCGGTAAATTCTTTTTTCACAAGACGAGGGCCCGGTCCCAACAGATTTACTTGTCAGTAACTTTCCAATTTATTTTAAGTTCATACAGTTAACTAATATAAGTATTAATAATTAATTATAGCATAATCATAAAGAGGATCAGTACAATTACGTGCAGGGTGTGGCATGCTGACAAATATAATTACATTTAAATTAGTTATCAATTCCAGGAGAATCTCTCGTGGCCCGGTATAATTGATGCCAGGGCCCGGTACCAGGCCGCGGCCCGGCGGTTGAGAAACACTGGTCTACATCATGTGTTCTTCAGTAAACATTAACACCATCGTCAAATAAAAGAAAATTAATGGGATATATGAAATACACGCAAAAACTAGGCAGGATATCCTGAAAAGAAGAGACAATTTGAATGTCCTAGGTCTCAATAGCACGTAATATGTAAACGCATCTTAAAGAAACAGGACGGCAAACGTGAACTACAACACACTGATTCTGGGCATGCTTCTGTGAACACGGCAGGCTAACGAAGCGAGGATTTCCATAAATGTGAGCAAATGTTCACTTAGGTACCAGACCACATCTTCTAAACAAGTGCACTGCGGTTCCGTCATTATTACGGAACACAATACGTGTGCTGTGACATCACTAATCCGCATATCGAGACTGCCATTCCTGACAACTTTTTTTTTTTGTTTTGCTGACCGTGCATCTCAGTACAAACTTAGCAATTAACCAACTTAATGCACAAAATCTTCTTTTATAATAAGTTTATTATATTCCTCTACATGTTTCGAGCACTATGTGCTCATCATCAGGAGGTCAAAATTATATTACAGAGCATCTGGTATCAGCACACCTGTAGGTGGCCGTCCCGTGCACCGGACGGCCACCTACAAAGTGTGATGATACCAGATGCTGTGTAATACAATTTTGGCCTCCTGATAATGAGCGCATAGCGCTCGAAACATGTAGAAGCGTATAACAAACTTATTATAAAAGAATATTTTGTGCATTAAGTTGGTTAATTGCTAAGTTTATTCTTGACAACATTCACTGGTAACCTCAAAGCCATCCGGGAAATAAAAAGCGACAGCACAACTACGACCTTACTACCACAGTGCTTTCTAAATCACAATTCGCTATCACAGAAAATAATCCACAATATCTAAACCAAAATAAAAAAAATGCGACTGTCTTTACGCAGGCAATCGGCACGAATCCACGCGAGGGTAATCGTTCCTGCCAAAGAATGCTGAGGTTTCAAACAATTCATATGCCAAAATGCCCGAAAAGCGCCACAAGATAATCACGATCGCTTTTCCATCTTATGTTCGATTCACATAACCCTTCTCTCAAAATCACCCCTGGCACTGCAGCCGACTGTACACTGATAATAGTATACAATACGAAAATGGCTACGATTCTCAGATCAACACGAATGGGTAGAACGTCAGAAAAAGCCATCTAACCCGCAAATGACTTAATATGAAATTAATTACCTTCCAGGAAGACATAATTACGTGAAGAATCGGGCTTCACATACGAAACCGAATATTCCTATTGCATCAATCTCCAAGCGAATAGTAATACTCTGATCGAATTCTAGTGTACATTCCTATCGGTAAAAAAAAAATTCAGATTACTAATTACAACGAATTATACCTCGTATTTAATTAACGCTTTTATCTTAGCAACACGATTGTCAATTTGCGTGTAGTATAACCTTTGCGATATTCAAAGGGTTTCCTAGGTCACAGTAACCTAAAGCATTAAATAATGATTACCTATGACGGGCACAGCGACAGAACTAAAAAAAAATGTAAAAGACGATTTGTATTTCTTTATGCCAAAATTAGTCACCGTAAGATCCAGTAACGTATCTAGTATCACCAGTCAGTGGGCTTTGAAGAATTGACATTCAGTGAAGACCTGAGCACATCAGCAGTACGTCATTCTCGCAATCAAAAGTATTTCATTTGATGTTCTGTTAGGGCAGTTTTGTCTTTAAAAGTTTGATGTTTGTGTGACCGTGTATCATTGATACAATAATATAAACAGCCAAATAGATGCAACAATAATAGTTTTATTAATAATTTTAATCAGTTTTTTAAGCTCAATGTTCCGTGCATCGTAATTCAATGTTAATAAAAATCCAACCAGATGCAACAGTATGCAGATATTTATTTACTGCAAAGCTACTCTACATATTTCGGGTGTCACAGCACCCATCATCAGGAGTATTAAAAACTGTACCCGCAGCCTCCGGTTCAGGTCATACTTGTACCGTTACTCCCCTCCAACGTGGTCTGACTAGGCCACGTTAGAGGGAAGTAGCTGTACCGATATTATGACCTGTACCGGAGGCTGCGATTACAGTTTTTAGTACTCCTGATGATGGGCGCAGGACACCCGAAACATGTAGAGTAGCTTTGCAGTAAATAAATATCTGCATACTGTTGCATCTGGTTGGATTTTTATTACCATTGAATTTTAATCAGCTCAACATGTTTCGGGCGATAATTTCGCCCATCCTCAGGAGCACTAGACTGTGTTTACAGCTTGTTATAAAGCACTGACGATGCTTTATAACAAGCTGTAAACACAGACTAGTGCTCCTGAGGATGGGAGAAATTATCGCCCGAAACATGTTGAGCTGGTTAAAATTATTAATACAATTATTATTGTTACATCTAGTTGGCTGTTTATGTTATTGTCTTTAAAAGCCTGAGGCTTTTCTCGAACATTTCAGGCAGTTTCTGAGTAAGCGACATAAAACTGGACACCACTGCTACCTCCTACACCCCTCCATATTCGTCACCTAAAACTAAAAGAAAAATTAAATAAAGGAAATTATATAACATTACATATATTCACAAACGGTATTCATGGCCACAGGTACTGATCTCATCACCAAGTTCCACCAGAAAACCGGCGTTCCTGACGACTGTAGTCTTCTTGAAAGCTATGCCGCCTAGACTGGTGAATAGTTACCGACTTTCAGAAGAAACATCATGTTTTCATATTCAGGGTCAAGCAATTCAAAAAAGACTGGTCTTAGACTGCTTGATCTTGAAGTCGAATGCTTTACATTCCTTCGAAACGCCGGTAACCACGAGCATCGGTCGACACGGCTAACATACCAGATGCTCCGAATATTCAGAAAAAATGTTTCTTCACATGTCTAAAATACGTATTTTGGTTGAAGAGTGAGAACTGAATCCACAAAACTCGCCACCTAAACACAGCCCTCGATGAGGAAAACATTTGCTTTTGTCTCTTTACCGGCCTCCTAGTTGAAACGCTACGTTCAGTGCTACTATCACAGACATGCTCCACAGCCAATTCCAACAACTTTCCATCCTCACATCTCGAAACCCACCTTAACGCCATCCACCATCTCCGTTTTTCAACAAACATTATCACCATATTCTGTGTATACATCCTTACCCACCCCACTGTGGCCTCCTGCATTGCACTATCCTAACAGAATTACGTGTTATGTATAATGTCACGGCTATCCGTTCGTTTTAAGCTACGAACAGAACACATTACTTCAGTTAGCCCAATCGCTTCGCAAAGGTAGTAATACTAATCACTGTAAGTATAATTCAGACTCACTGTAAATATAATTGATTGATTTCTGTGGATACACGCGATCGAAATATGTACATCGCATCAGACCGACGGATTTTTAACTACATGGCTTATAAGGCAACCCTAAAATGCAAGAGACTATGGGCGATGCATACAGTCACTTGTGGTGATCAAATACATCTAAGTACTTCGGCGGATTAAAATCTGCAATTTCTGTATTCAGTCGCACTTCGACCGTGAACGCCCAAGACGTGTTAAAAAATAAACTGTAACGAATAGGAAGGAGAACATTGCACTGCAAACAAGGTGTGGACTGGGTTCATACTGCTACGGACAAATGACGGGTTACTGCGAACATGATAATGAAATTGCGGATATAGCAAAAACGAGATACGTGAGTAGATGAGGTATTGTTAATTTATCAAAGACTCCGGCAGGCAGTCAGTCAGTCAGCTGTAACAAAAAAAAAAAGTACAGCCCTGACAGTACAGATTAGTAAGCGTGTTCCAGCAGATGGCTATGTTGAGACACCACTGACTGTGGCAAAACTTCCTCCGGACTGCGCCTTTGTACATTCTAAATCTTAATTAAATTCCTCCTCTGACATCTATGAAGTAAGGCTGAACAGTATTACGAGCAGTAACCAAATACCTCACACTCTCCCAATGATCTAGCTGGCTTCCCCCAGCCAATTCAGTCCGCAACATAAAAATCTAACAGCAAGTGCGTGTTATCCATTTACCCTCCTGATAATGGTCAACAGTTTCACGAATCATGTACTCAGAATGTACTGAACTCGAAAATAATTCAACAACAACAACAACATTAATCCCTTTACAAAGCTAAATCCGCCTAAATAATATTCAAAAGCCGGTTCTAACTGAACAAACAACACATCGCTGATCATTATATATATTAACGTGGGTAACGAAAAAAATAAAGCTTTCTGTGAAGAAAGAAAAAACCCGTAAGGAAACTCTGAGCGAAATGCTGCGCTACTCGGCGCGGATACAGTACATACAATTAAGGCTGTCAATGCAAGTGTTAACTTCAAACACTTCAAACCGTATATTCTCCGTCATCAAATTACGCGTCAACTACATAATAAGGACAAAAAATATGGTTATAAAAGAAGTACAGTACAGAGAACAGATCACTGCATATTGTCATTAAAGAACATATACAGAAATAGCACGAGATGATACTGACCAAATTTCTGACTCAGCAATTCAAAATTAACGGAGAGTATCTTAAATACCATGCCCACACGGCAATTAACACAGTAAATACATCTTCAAATACAACTTTAGTACAGTATACGCGCACTGGTAGACCGGATAATTGCCGAATTCATCCGAATCCACCCATATACCAGTATGCAGTTCCTGCAATTCCTTTCCCGCCTAACCACGCTACACACAAGAACAAGAAAAATAAAAACAGAGGTGTTTTGATTGGATAGCAAAGTTGGACCAAACATTAGTTTCGAAATAACGACTAAACTTTTGATTACCTACAACCATAAATATAAGATGGCAATTCCAATGTATTAAGTACAAGACATTTTAACTTGCATAATTTCAAAACGTATGGTGACAAACATTTTTCCCCTGAAGGTGACCACTTGATAATTAAAACATGTCGGGAACACGTCAACAGTTTTATTCCATGCAAGCAAATATTAATGTCGGGTCGATGGCTTCTTTATAATTCTAATGCTAGGCAGTAAACGCTTTTAATTAGTGCTGGATGCCTGCATATTACATCTACAGTTGAATGGCTGAAAGATTTCACACAAATTTTAAACAATGATAGATCCGAAAACGTTTACCAAAAACAAGCAGTTACATTATGGAACTAGTCTATCTTGTCTGTGAAAATATTAGTGGTCGCCTACATGTCTTATTGAGTTAGTTAAAACAGACAGAGAAATTAAGAAACTCACTGATAAGTAGATGGGGGTGATAACATTTAAATGCGAACGACATTATAAAAATGTTGGGTACGAAGAATAAAAAACACTCGAATTAATGAATTACGCTGCTGAAGGAAGGGAAACATGTCGGTAGAAAGGAAATGGGCCGTGCTGCAATACCGAAAAAAAATGAGGCAATATTTAAAAAAAAAAAAGTGAAAGGACTTGGTCGAGGAAAGATGAGACGAAAAGGAAATCTGAAAAGTAGACGTTTCTTAAGAAAAAAGTTTCGGCGAGAGTGGATGTTGAAAAGAGAGTGAGAGAGAGAGAGAGATCAAATAAAGAAAGAAACGGGAGCGGTGGGCGGGTGGTGGGGGGAGGAGAGCTCTAATGTGTACGTACGATTCTGTACATTCCAGGACTTGGAAAAGAATTAATGAAATTAAGAAAAAGTGCTCCAATGACAGTTCTTGACTGCAAGCTACTGAAGACACTAGCTTCATTACCAGGCAAAACGACACCATCATATGTCAGCAGCAAATCTGATCAGCCTTTATTGCAACCCGCGGTTACCAGCTGCAAATATGCACTAAAGGGACGTAAAGATTTGATGTGTCAAACAAAAGAATAACAACAGAATCCACAAGGGCTTCAGGAAATGAAAATAATATGATAGTCATTGGTCTGACAAAAAACATCAAGCAGCGAAGGGCCATCGGGAAAGCTGCGGAAGAGGAAACTTCACAACTGGTCGCCATTTACAGTAAGAATAGTTTATGAGGTTTTGGTGTTACGAAGACATTGTGAAATAATCTGATCTGTATTCACAAAATCTTTGGACAAGAATGAACAAAAGGCTCATTTCATTAATAATTATTCCTATCACCACAATAACAATAAAGGGGCTGTGGGTGGTAACAGTAACATCTTCTCAAAAGTAACAAACGAATATCACATTTCATATCCATACAAATGGAATGGACCATTTAAATTTTGAAATCACGATGTATGGCGTCTTGGGACTAACATGAGTGACACACCGAGCAAAATTATGTAGTGGGGAATACAAAAAAGCTGTTTATTACGATAACTGGTCGTGCATATCAGTGTTTCCATTCTATTGGACCATCTCACAGTAAGGTCGAACAGCAGTGTTATAAGAGTAAAATACGATACACACGAAACCTAAGCAAGCGCTTTACAGCTGTGAACTAAAGGTGCATTTCTTTACTGCTCTATTTAATGAGAACAACTTGTTGACCACCCACTCAGGCGTCATACTAACAGGCTGACTTATTATAACTAATCTTCCTTTACGAACTGCTCGTTAACGCCAGCATCGAGGAGAGTTCACATCTGTCATATATCACTAACGGATAGAAACGAGGCCAATTACTGCTGTTATCTACGGTACAAATACCAATGGCTAACAGACAACATGTCATCAAAACCCGCCATTTGCAATGGAAATATTTCACGACTGTTTATTAAGGACACAGAAAATTTCATAATTTTAATCTTGAAAACATTCAGAGCTTCCCTCTATTATCATTTCCCAATTCAATTGAATTACAAATAATTTCTTTAACTCTCAAGGTATAAAAGGATACAACCCACACACCCTCTTCCCAAACACGTTGTAACCAGCCACGAAGTAACATACAAATTTTTTACAATGTTTTCACATCAGCAATATCACCAACATTCAAAAGGCCGTATTCCATTGTCACAATACTCAAAACAAAAACTAGCTGCTTCCGAAAGATTGTGTTTGAGTAGTGAGAATGGAAACATAAGATGGGCGGGGCATGTAGCGGGTATGCGGAGGAGAGGCGTATACGGGGTTTTGGTGAGGAAACCTGGTGGAAAGACTCCACCTGGGAAACCCTGGCGTAAATGGGAGGATAATATTAAGATGGATCTTCAGGAAGTGGGATGTGGGGGTATGGACTGGATCGAGCTGACTCAGGATAGGGACAGTTGGCAGGCACTTCTGCATGCGGTAATGAATTTTCGGGTTCCATAAAAAGCGGGGATTTCTTGACTAGCTGAAAACCGGTTATATTCTCAAGAAGGACTATGCTCCATGAAGTATGTAAGAAAGTAACTAAGTAAGTAGGTAAGTAAGTAAGCAAGTAAGTAAGTGACAATGGAAACAGTCGTTTGGAATGTTGGTAATATTACTCAAGAGGTAAGTGCTCATTAGTAAGGAATATCAATAGCACGGAACTAGTCATATTCTTATGGGTTTAGAACGCGGGAAAAGGAACATAAAAATACCAACAAACACACGCGCTTTATTCCTGTTCGAGCGAAAACACAACAATGTACCATTTTTTTTAAATATTCCAAATCAGGGGCAACTTCTTCTACCATCTTCCATTCTTAAACCTAGTATAACAAGGTCATCGTGATTTACAGCCAGTACATTTACGACGATATTTGTAAAAGGGAGAGTAAAACCAGGCTGATTACCTATCCCAAGAAAACAATAGTGTCTACTAATAAACACATACAGATAACTGTGCTGAAAGAGGTTTAAAGTAAGAACAGCTTGGAAGTAGCATGTCAATGCAGCACACATTCACTTACACACCCACTTCCCAATGACAGCACACATCTGGATGTTACACCACCAAGGCACAGCACTCATCCCTTCGTCTCGTATCCCACCTCAACATATTTCCCCCCTTCTTTAGTTCGAAAACAACGAACCGCATGAGGCAAAGTCATTCTTGAGAGCCGAACCACCGTTCAGCCGCCCAACATACACCTACCCTGTGTAGAATCCAGAGGGTATTAATGTGTTCCATACAGCACACCTAATTCAAGGACGTTTGTAATAATTTGTACAAGTTGGTTGCAAACGATAAGGTATTCTAGAAAAATAAATCAATGCAACACACTGAGAATTAATACACAATATTTATTGTAGCACGACGTTTTTATTGTTATTAATGGCTGCACCGACACGTTTCGGCCACAGCTCTCGGCCATTTTCAGGGACCTCGCAAGTGCAGCTTATGCGTTAACTTATGTGGGAGAGATTCTACATATCGGTGTCCAAATTACTTACTTACTCCATGGTGCAGAGTCCTTCTTGAGAAGCCAACTGGTTTGCAGCTAGTCAAGAAATTCCCCGCATTTCACGGAACCCGAAGGTTCATTAACGCACTCACAAGCGTCCGCCA
>Ga0123357_10010504_pt1 | contig 11782 bp, 10 predicted proteins | sample TergutEmb28metaG_FD_89873 | JGI IMG/M metagenome (GOLD analysis project Ga0123357, IMG submission 89873) | Embiratermes neotenicus P4 segment gut microbial communities from Petit-Saut dam, French Guiana - Emb289 P4 | ecosystem: Host-associated > Arthropoda: Insects > Digestive system > Gut ...
ACAAGAATCAATTCCGTCGGAGAATTCAATGGGGTCCCGGAATTATGAAAGAGAACAAATCCGAATCGCCCCGCGAACGAAACATGATTGTGGCAAAAGTGACCACAGATTGACTCGCACCCGCAGTCACAGTGACGGCGAGGCCGACGCTGAGCATGCCGAGCAGCATGCCGGGAATGCCGGCGATGATAAAACCTGAAAACAGCGCCAGAACCATCAGCGTGAGAATGCCTGTGATCGCCAGGAATCTTTCCGAACCTTTCTGGAAGGCTTCGCGCAGACTGAAATCCTGCCGGCAACAGGCCTGGAAGGCGGCAACGGTGAGTGTCGCATTGAGCTGCGCCTGTACGATTGCGCCCACAATGTGGATGGCGCTCGAAATCGAACTGGGAAGAATGATGGCAAAAGCCACCAGAACCAGGGTGGCAATCAGGCCGGAGAGCAGCCAGAAGCGGAAATGGGCCCGCACTATCGCCGCACTGTGGCGAAGGACCCGGCCGATGCGCAGTTCCGCGCCGGAAGGCCCGATCGAATTATGGGCAAAACGGAAGTCGGGAGACGGGCTGTCAGGCCCTGGGGGCAGCGAGGATTGAGCCGGGGCAATTCCGGGCGGCGGTGGCTCTGCCAGCAGCGCAGTCTCGGAGGCCTTCTGCCATTGCGCCATTCCCTGGGTCCAGACCATGGTGTCGGGGCCAAGCCTGCCGAGGCTCAAGAGATGGCGCAGATGCTGTAGCGAAACAGGTCCTTTCGCCTGCTGGCCGGAAGCGTAATGCCAGTCTGTCATGGGAATGCCCCGGTTGTGCCGCTGTCGGCGCTGTGATTTCGGCAGACAGATGGGCCATCCGCAAGGGAGTCGTTTCTCACGCGCCAGAACAGCACTAACCCGCTGCAGTTCCACCGTCCAGCCCGACCAGGGCGCGGGAAGGGAGACCAGAGGCGCCTCCTGGGCCGCGTTTGTGTCCGCCATGCGTCGTGGAACCTGCGTGCCGGAAGAGCATGCTGACCCGGCAAAGGGCGTGGGCAGCCTGCCTTATTGCGCCGGGCTCCTCATGAATCCGGGAACTCTGCGAAAATGCCGAAGTTCCCTGATGACATCTGATTCATCCGAACGATCCTGCGGCGAAAGGCGGCGAGCCACAGCGCGGTCGAAGCGCAAAGCGGTCACATCCGGGCGCGCCGTGCCGGCGCCCGCGCTGCCTTTAAGGGGCGGGATGATCCGAGGCGCTCACAGCAGCGCGCTGGGGATTTTCCCGATCGATGTGGCGGCTGCCGTTGATGGGGTGGTGGCCGGAGCGGGTCGGGCGGAACCAACGGCTGCGATGGCGATTTCGCTTTTCGCCGACCCGGCCGACAGGGAGGCTGTCTGCTGCGGGCGCGCTGTGTCGGTGCAGGTATTCAGCCGCGGCTGGAACTGCCGTCTTTCGCACAGGATCCAGCCAGGCTGCGAGGGCCGCTGCCGAAACTGAAGACGTGCCGACACAGCCTGAAAGGGATGGCGTGCCGCGATTGCGCGCAGGGAAGTTCTCGCGGCCGTCTCACCGGGCGGGCCTCATTCGAAGACTTCGGCAATGCTGTCGGTGGTGAAACCTTCTTTTGTCCGCCGCAGCTCGACATAGGTGGTTGTCGTCAGAATGACCATGAATGCGTTGAACAGCCATTGAAACGGGAAAAAAAGCAGGACGAGGAGCCCCATAGTCGCCACAACGGTCAGGCTGGTAGTGGCGTCCCGCAGGGACCCTGCCGATGCGATCGCAGCGGCTCCGATGCCGATCGCGATCAGGATCGCAAGTAAAAGTGCGGCAACAGGGATCAGAAGAAGGCCGAAAATCCTCCAGGAGGAGCCGTCGGTCAGATCAACGCTCCGCTTTATGCTGACGATGGGACCGGCTTTCTCGGCAACGCAGACGGCCGTGCTGACAAGGATCCGCACCCCGGCCATGGTTCCCGCAACCAGGAAAAGGATGTAGGGAAGAGTAACGGCGGTGGTGCTGCCGATGAGAAAACCGAACAGATTGCCCACAAGGCCAAGGATCACCAGGCCCAGAAACGCCACCACCATGATCAGCGCCATGATACCGAGGAAGGGCAGGAATCTTTCAGACCCTTGCTGCAAGGCTTCGCCCAGCCCGAAATTCCGCCCGTAACAGGCATGGAAGGCGACAAAGGTGATGACGGTATCAAGCTCCGCCTGCACCAGTATAATGACACCGTTGATAGCGGTCGAATGCGAAAGGATGACGGCGAAAGGCACCACCACCAGGGTGGCAAGGAAGCCTGTGAGGATCCAGAAGCCGAGCCGGGCCTTCAGGATCGACAGGCTCTGGCGCAGGACCACATCAATGCGCAGTTCCGCCGCCGGCTGGGCGATCCCGGTCTGGCTGAAGCCGGTGTCGTGACGGGTGGGAGCCGCAGAGAAGTCGCCTGTCGCCTGGGCGGGTGATGGCGCCGGTTTTTGCTGGAGCTGCGGCTGTGCCTGTGGAGGTGCGGCCGGTGCCGCTGCCGGCGCGGCGAAGGCTGCGATTTCGGAGGCCTTCTGCCATTGGGCCATTCCTTCCGTCCACAGCAGGGTGTCGGGGCCAAGCCCTCTGTGGCCAAGCCCGCCTTGGCCAGGCCTGCCCTGGCGCAAGAGTTCGCGCAGCTGTTGTTCCGGGACTGGTCCCTGCGCCTTTCCGTCAACGGCGTAATGCCAGCTTGTCATGGGGCGTACTCCAGCTTCGAAAACAGCCTGCCGCCGGGCACATTTGCAGGGTGCCAGGGAACGGCGACTGAAAAAGGGACAGCGGGAAGTGCATCCTGCAATTTCCGCGGCGCCTGCAGCACTAACCCGCTCCGCTTCAGCGGTCCAGATGGAACCGCTCAGCCGTGAGCGGTTTCAGTGGCGCGCACCAGTTTGATGTCGCAGCCTGCCGCCCAGGCGGCGATGTCGCCACGTTTGAGGGCGGTGGCCATCATGTCGGGGAACTGGTCCGGGGTACAGGCAAAGACCGGGATGTCGAGTGCGGCGACTTTGGCCGAGAGCGATGGATCATAGGCCGGGCTGCCGGTATCGGTCAGCGCCAGAAGCACGATGGCATTGACCCCGCCTGCTTTCATCCGTGCCAGGCGGTCGAGGAGTTCGCTCGAATTGCCGCCCTCATAGAGGTCGGTGATGAGGATGAAATGGGCCTTGGTGGGGCGCTCAATGCGATCGGCGCAATAGGCCACGGCGCGGTTGATGTCGGTGCCGCCTCCGAGCTGGACCCCGAACAGGACCTCGACGGGGTCGGCGAGCTCTTCCGTCAAATCGACGATCGCAGTGTCGAAACAGACCAGTTTGGTGGCGACCACCGGCAGCGAGGCCATGACGGCGGCAAAAATCGAGGCATAGACCACGGAACTTGCCATCGAGCCCGACTGGTCGACGCAGAGGATGACCTCGTCGAGGTCGACGATGCGTCTTTGCTGGCGCATGAAGCCGATCAGGCGTTCGGGCACGATGGAATGGTGGTCGGCCTGGTAGTGGCGCAAATTGGCACGAATGGTGCGCGGCCAGTCGATGTCGGCAAAACGCGGGCGGAAGGTGCGGCGCGAGCGGTCGAGCGAGCCGCGGATGGCATCCGCGGTGCGGCGCTCCAGCCGCTCCATGAGTTCGGCCACCACTTTGGTGATGACGGCGCGCGCGGTGTCTTTGGTCTTGTCGGGCATCACCGCGCGCAGTGCGATCAGATCGGCGATCAGATTGACGTCGGCTTCGACGGTGGCGAGGAATTCGGACTCCAGCAGCATCTGGCGCAGGCCCTTGCGTTCGAAAGCGTCTTTCTGGATCACCTGGACCACGGGAGAGGGGAAGAATTCCCTGATGTCGCCCAGCCATTTCGCCACCCGTGGCGCTGAGCGTCCGAGGCCGCCGCGCCGTTTTGCCGGGGTATCGCCGTCATTGTCATAGAGCGCGCCGAGTGCGGCCGCCATGCGCTGGTCACGGTCGCACAGCGCAGAGCCGCCGTCTTCGGCATCGAGACCGAGCGCCAGCGTCCAGCGCCGGCTGCGTTCGGAACGGTCACTCATTTCAGTTTCCCCCCGTCAAGAAGGGCGAGGATGCGTTCCCTTTGCACCGGCCAGGCGGAAGCGCTGCCGGGCAGCAGAGAATAGGTATGGGCAGCAGCTCGCCGGCCGAACAGGGCATCCATGAGATGACGGCGCTCGCTGCGGTCGAGGGTGGAGAACACCCGGCGAAACAGCGGCAGATGCCCGGTGAAATCCTCCTCGTCGAGCGCCATCAGCCAGTGGTCGACGGCGTCTCTCAGGGCGGCATCATGAATCAGGCGGGGACCGGCACCCTGGAAAAAGCCCTCAAAGAAGCCTGCGGCCTCACTGACCGCGGTGCCGGGCGAGAGATTGCGCGCCAGCAGGACCGAGGTCCTCTCCGCATCCAGCCGTCCGGCTTCATAAAGCAGTCGGGCCGAGGTGCCAGCAATCAGCTTCGAGGTCTGGTCATGACCGACGAGGTCCGTGAGCGCATTCATCCAGGCATCGCTCAGCTCATCGCCGAGCTGGGCGAGCCCTATCGCGCTGTCGGCAGCCTGGATGGCCTGGCGCAGCTTCGCCGCTGCCGCAGAATCGAGATTGCGCGCGGCATAAGGCAGCGCCAGAGACCCCTGCAGGACGATGCGCGGCATCATCGCGGTGAGATGTTCGGCGCTGCCGGCGCGGGCTTCACCATAGCGGATGATGTCGGCCATGGGCGGCAGCGTCGCCAGCAGCGACTGGCAGTCGGAGGTCGCCGCCAGCCTTGTTTCAAGCGCACTTATCCCGAAAGCTGTGGCCTCACTCAAATCCGCGGTCATGGCACCGTGGAGCTGCGAGGCCAGGACATCGATCGGGCTGTCGCTGCGCATGGCGTCAATCGTGCGGCTGGATGCGGCCTGGGCAATGGTCGAGCCATGGACCAGATTCTCAACCAGGCGCACGGCATATTCCGGCTCCCAGCGCAGTTCCCAGTTCTCGCGGAAAGTGCCGCGCGAGCGCCCCATATCGGTGAGGCGGCCCCAGGGAATGTCGAGCAGCAGCAGACGATGGAGCAGGACCGAGCGCGCAGAACCGCTCTCACTGCGCAGGTCAAGCGTCAGTGCGCGTTCCAGCGCCTCGGGCTTGAGCTTTGTCAGCTTCTGCTGGCGCTGCAGATCTTCCAGCAGGGGGGCGAGCGGCGTGTCGGGCGGGATGGCGCCCACATTGCTGCCGATCAGAAGTTCTTCGGATATGTCCGCCCAGCGCGCCGCTTCGCCATTGCACAGGCAGGCGATGGCCGCCTCCCGCATTTCTGCAAAGCCGGGGGCGGGTCGGTCACGAAGTGCGGCGAGTGCGCAGGCGAGGCGCTGGGCCTCAATGCTGGATGCTGTGGACACCGAATGCCCGCGTTGGCGCAACAGCCGCGCGATCTGCGTCATCCAGGAGGCCGTGGTCTCACTGGAAGAAGAATTGCCGCGACAGGCCCAGAGATGGGCGTACCAGGCCGGAGCGTTGACGCCGGCTCCATAGCCGCTGGAACTGGCAAGCCGCGGGCTGGTCCAGGGCGCCCAGGTGGTTCTGGTCCTGGTCTTCGTGCGACCCTTGAGCAGTTCGCGATCGGCGGCAAGGGGGTGGCGTTCGCTCAAAGCCGGGACATGCCAGGCGCCACAGACCACGGCAACCGGGCCGACCGCTTCTTTGGCGGCTTTGGCGATCTCAATGCGCATATGAGCCTCGCGCGCCGCTTCGTGAGGATCCGACGCCTGCGCCTGTTCCCGCAATGCGGTCATGGCCGTTGCCACCGCAGCAAAGACCGGGCCCGAGGTCGGATTTTCCTCGATCACGTCCGACCACCAGGATTCGCCGTCGTCATAGCCGCCGGCCTGTGCGAGCGCGCCAATCGGGTCGCGGCGGATCGGATCCTCTTTTGCTTCGTCGCTGTCGCCCTTGAGAACCTGACGGTCGGCTGCGGGCAGGTCGATGAAGCGGGCGGCAGCATTGTTGCGTGCTGCCCAGATCGCGGCCTGGTATTCCGGGGAATATTGGGCGAAGGGAAAGAAGGACGCGCCTGCCGGATCCTCTTCCGGATAGGTCAGGAGCGCCACCGGTGTCACCATCTCCGGACGGCTGAGCATGGGAATCAGATCGGAGGCGTCCGACGGCCCCTCGATCAGGACGATGGCGGGCTTGAGTTCATCAAGCGCCTCGACCAGCCGGCGGGCCGAGCCCGGGCCGTGGTGGCGGATGCCGAAGATGGAGACGGGGGCGGCGCTCATTCAGATGATGTCGGTCAGCGAGGCATAATAGGCTTCATAGCCGCGGCGCTTCTTGAGCACGGTCTCAAGATATTCGGCGAGCACAGCGCGGTCCTGCACCGGGTCCTTGATCACCGCGCCGGCCATGCTGGCGGCCAGCGTCTCAGGCCCGAGGTGGCCGTTGTTGAAAAATGTGGCCTGGCTGATGCCGCCGACCATGACCGCGATGGCCTCGGCGGTGGACAGTCCCCCGGAGGGTGTTTTGAGGGCTACCTTGCCGTCCTCGGTGGAACCGGAGCGCAGTTCGCGGAAGATCGCAACCACCCGGGCGATTTCTTCTGCCGCATTCTTCGGCAGCGGCAGATCCAGAGAGGTCGCCATTTCGCCGACCCGTTTGACGATGATCGACACCTCCTCCTCGGCGCTGTCGGGCAGCGGCAGCACTACGACATTGAAGCGGCGTTTGAGTGCCGACGACAGCTCATTGACGCCCTTGTCGCGGTTATTGGCGGTGGCGATGATGTTGAAACCGCGTCGGGCGTGAACCGCGCTGTTGAGTTCCGGGATCGGCATCATTTTTTCCGACAGCACGGTGATCAGCGTGTCCTGGACGTCGCTGCCCATCCGTGTCAGTTCCTCGAAGCGGCACAGCTTGCCCTCTTCCATCGCCCGCATCAAAGGCGTGGCGACCAGGGCCTCGCGGCTCGGGCCATGGGCGAGCAGCTGGGCGTAATTCCAGCCGTAGCGCACCTGGTTTTCGTCAGTGCCGGCGGTGCACTGGATCACCATGGTGGAGTTGCCGGTGATGGCGGCGGCGAGATGCTCGGAGACCCAGGACTTGGCGGTGCCGGGTACGCCGAGCAGCAGCAGCGCCCGATCGGTGGCAAGGGTGGCCACTGCGGTCTCGATCAGCCGCCTGTCGCCGACATATTTGGCCGAAATGGGCGTGCCGTCGCCGGCCTTGCCGCCCATGAGATAGGTGACCACGGCGCGCGGGGCGAGCTGCCATCCCGGCGGACGATGACTGTCATCGCCGGCCAGTGCGGCGAGTTCGCTTCCATAGCTTTCCTCGGCGGCAAGACGCAGTTTGTCGCTCATTACGGGTTCCCTGTGTTCGCCGGCAAATCGGCGTTGAGTTCGATCATGTCGGTGAGACCGCAGATCGTGTTGAGGAGATCGGCGGCCCTGAGGAGGTCGAGAGTCCGGCGGGCACCCGCATTTGAGGCAAGAAGGCCGATGGCCGTCAGTTCATCGCCGAGTGCGCCGCGTTTGGCCTTGGCCTGGCTGTCGCTCTTGTCGTCATTCCTGGCCTCAAGACTGCGGACCAGGCGCAATTCGCCCATCAGCCGGACGCCGGCGGGCAGAGAGAGGGGGTGATCGAGGCCGCTGTCGCGATCGCCGTGAAAGGCAGCTCCTGCGACCTCGACCGCGACCTGGAAGGTCTGGCTCCTGTCGAGCAGATACCGGGCGATCTCGACGCGGGCCTGCGGTTCCAGTCGGCTCGCAAGCGCGATGCAGGTCTGGACATTGCCGATGGCGTGCCGCGCCAGCACGGCAATGATGTCATCCGGCGCCGAGCGCTGCGCCATTTCCGCCAGCACCTGGTCAAGTTGCGCATCGCTGGCGAAGGGCCAGTTCTGCGCCAGTTCCAGCGGCGAAAACTGCAGCGACGCGGCAAAGCTGGCAAAGTCGGTATTTGACAGGAGTTGCGCGCGGCGGTTTTTCTGTGCCGTGGTTTTAAGCGGCTTGAGCTTGAAGCCACCCTTGAGTCCGGTCGAGAAATAGTCGGCAAGTTCCGCGGCATCGTCATTGGAGGTCGCAGACGTCGGAGCGGCCCCGAGCCGGGCGAGATACTGCACAGCCTGGGCCTTGACCCTGGGCGCGCGGTCGCTGGTCGCCAGAGTCTGGAGCAGAGGCAGGTCGGTGGGCGACAGACCGATCGACAGGCACTCGACCAGCGCCAGGCGTTTTGCGGCGTCCTCGCCGGCGAGTTTGGCCTCCAGAAGGGCGCGCGCCGCTTCTGGATCAAGTCTGCGCAGGGCTTTGAGCGCCGCACAGCGCTCTGCCGGATAGAACAGATCCCAGGTCTCGATATTGATCTCGTCGATTTCCCGGCCGCGTGATGTCGCAGCACCATGCGCCATTGCCGCCCAGTCGCGCCACGGGGCATAGACATCGGGAAGTTCGCTGTTGTCGGCGGCGGGCAGCCAGTCGGCGGGATGGACGGTGAAGCCTCGCGCCGCCAGAAGGTGGAGCAGGCAGGCCCAGTCGGCACCATTGCTGTCATGCTGGAGGCGGCGCAGCACGGGGCGGAACCGGTCCGGCACCGTGCCAGGGGCAAGCCGGGGCAGGTCGGGCAGGGTTCGGAGCGCCAGAGCCCCTCTTTCCGTGGTGGGCAGCGCGATGGCGCTTTCAAGCAACTGTCCACTTAAGGCCAGCAGGCGCAATTCCGCTTCCGTCGGATCACTGCCGAGCAGGTCAACCCAGGCGGCCGGGGCCACAGCGGCGGCACTGCCGCCGGTGGCCCAGCGCGCCAACACCGCGCCGAGGCAGTCGAGCGTGTCCTCTGGAGAGTGAGCTTCAGCCATCGAGGCGGCCCCATGCGGTCTGAGCCGCGAGAATGTCGAGCCGGCCCATCGACCATAAGGCTGCGGCGCGCTCAAGCGTGGTGCCGCGGATCAGCCCCTTGCCCCTGGAAACGAGTGGCAGGGCAATGTCGGCTTGAGACGTCGATTCCGCTTCCCGCAGCGGCCGCCACCAGCTTGCCCCGGAAGGATCGCTGGCAAGCCGGCCCGGCGGCAGCAATACGGGGATATCGAGTATCCAGGGTTCGGCCTGGCGCGCCTCGCTGATTACTTCCGTCAACGACCGGGGTTCCGGCCAGGGAGATGCGGTGGCGGCTCCCTCGGGAATTGCCTGGTGTCCGAGCAGCAGCGCACGCAGGGGATTTGATCCGGAATAGAAAGCGACCTCGCCGGTGAAGCGGTCTCCGGGCGTGAAGGCGGAGCCGCGGCGGCCGACACTGGCCGGGAAAAAGTCGAGCAGCATGGCAAAGCGCGGGGCTGGAGCGGAGTCCGTCGCTCCATCATCAAGCCGCAGCAGCCACACGGTCTGGGAAATCAGGCTGTCGCGCCGCGTCAGGATGCGCTCGGCCAGCACTTCCCATGTTGCGCTGACGCGCAAGGCCGCGGGATCGTTGAGCACGGTCTCTTTTGTTTCCGATGTGGCCACCGCGCGGCGAATTTCGGGATCGCAAGGGTTGGCAGAGAAGGCGCGTGCCAGCAGGATGAGCCTGGCAAGTTCGCATATCAGCCCGCGCTGGCGGTCACCGCCGGGGAGTTCCAGCACCCGGGCCGGCAGTTCGTCAATGCGGCCAGCGAGTGTCTGGGCCTTGCCGTCGACCAGGCGGGCGGCGATTTTGCGGCAGCGCGATGTGAGTTCCTCCATTGAGCCCGACAGACCCTGACGCAACTGATCCAGGGTCCATTGCTCCAGCGACTCCAGCGCCTCCCTGATCGTGCCGTCGGTGGCGGCAAGCCGTTTGGCGGCCGCAGCCTGGCGCTTCGCAATCGCTTTGGGGTCTTCGACCTTCTCGGCCTCCGGGAGGGCGGCAGCGCCGATGTCCTTGGGGCCACCGCCTTCTTTTCCAGCCTGGGGTCGGGACGACGAGGGCCGACGCCGCGACACCCACTCGCTGACCCAGGCCGGGGTATCGGCCGGGGCGAAGGGGATGGTCTCTTTGGCCTTGAGACAGAGCAGGCCGATGACATGTTTGCAGGGGAACTTGCGCGACGGGCAGGTGCATTTATTGCCGAGGTCATTGAGGTCCGCCATGACCCGGTAGGGATTGGCCCCGGATCCGGCACATTCACCCCAGATCAGGCCCTGGTCCTGGCTGATGCCAGCATTGGACCATTTGGCGGGCTTGGCGAGGCCCGTCCCCGCCTTCAGGGAGGCCTGGTCGGGCGCGAGTCGTTCGATCGCGGCGAGATCAACCACTTGATCTGGAACCCTTAAATTGATGCGGCGAAAGATGCGAGGGCGGGCGGGACGAGAAGAGATCGGGTAGAGACGAGGCTTTGGCGCGGGGCCTCATGTCGCGTGCGAATCTCTTTCGCAGGATTGAACGAGATTTCGAACCCTTTATGGCGAAGATGAGGCAACCGGGAAACACGGTGGGGCCGCCCTGACGCGAATGTGATCAGCGGCCTGGTGTGGTGCCTGCGCCTTGGGTCGTCGGTGCTGACGGAATGGTGGGTGGTAGAGGTGGAAGATCCTGAAACCAGGGCGCCAAGCTCCAGGACCGGAGGGCCGGACCTTGAAGGTGATGGCCTGAGAGCGCCAATCACGAGGGGCGTGCGCGCGCGCGTGTGTGCCGCGTCGTGTGGACGTGCCGGAACCCGCGAGCCCACGAGAACCTGGGGTTGCCACGCTGGGCTTCCCCTCCTTCCTCTTTCCCCCACGGCCACGACAGATTCGCTTTCAGCGTGCCTTCGTCTGCGATATTGGCAGTGTCGGCACAGCGATGTGGCGCGCCAATGGAACGTCCCGCCCCCCTTTGCGCTGGGCCTTGGCGATAGAGGGTTAACGCGCTGGAGCTTTGAGTTCTCACAGACACGGACGGTGTTTTCGAGTTTTGAGCAAAGGCGGCAAAGAAACGGGGGCGAGCGGGATTGCCGATTGCCTTGAGCCAGGACATGGGCGGCGAGGCAGCGCAGGGCGAAGAGGGGGCGAATAGCGATGGATGCGGAGCTGGAAAAATTCGTGGATGGTCTGCGGCACCTCAATCTCAGGCCGGACGAAGATCCATGCGAAATCGAATCCAGGCTTTATGAGCTGATGGAGCCCATGCAAGGATTGCCGGGGGCGGAAGAGACAGTAGCGGAAATATTTTCCTTCATGGAGCGGTTTCCCGAGGCAGATATCGGGTCTCCAGGGCCTCTGGTCCACTTCGTGGAGCGCTTCTACCCGGCCTGTATTGATCAACTTGTTCTTTCCGTGGGGAGGTGCCCCACGCGCCACACACTCTGGATGGTCAACAGAATTCTGAATGTCGAACATGTGCCGGACGTGCGGGATCGGCTGCTGGGGCTGCTCCGCTCCGTCAAAGATCATCCGAAAGCATCCGCTGGAGCCAGGGAAGCCGCTGCGTTCATCCTTGAACACCGGGATCGCGAATGAGGCTGGAAATGAGAAAGGAAGTCATTCACGGCAATCGAAGTCCGGCATGGTTCCGACAACGTCTTCGCGCAGTCTCAAGCTGCCGGATGCCGGGAAACTGAAGATCAAGGCGGCTCTTGTCAGCGAGATCGGGAGCGCTATCACCGCACCTGGTATCTGCGAAAGAAAGGCTGCCGGGCGTATGGGGCTTCCGCAGCCGAAGGTCTCCAACATTTTCCGCGGAGACTTCGCGAATATTTCGTACTAATCCGTGCATAATATTGATGACCTTAAGCTGCGGCGTACTTACAATCCTTATGCCTGAAAAATGCGCGGACGGAATCTGGCCTCATTTGTAGCTTACGCAATCCACGCCTAACCGC
>Ga0123357_10010505_pt1 | contig 11781 bp, 11 predicted proteins | sample TergutEmb28metaG_FD_89873 | JGI IMG/M metagenome (GOLD analysis project Ga0123357, IMG submission 89873) | Embiratermes neotenicus P4 segment gut microbial communities from Petit-Saut dam, French Guiana - Emb289 P4 | ecosystem: Host-associated > Arthropoda: Insects > Digestive system > Gut ...
TAACAATTATTAATTATATATATGATAAAAAAAATAAGGAATTACCTAAAGTATATATTCCTATTTATATATTAGCTTTTATAATTGCAGGAATATTTACAGTAAAAGATGTTGTTGGAGTAATGCCTATAATAGCTGATATAATATATGCTTTTACTATAACTCAAAAAAGAGAAAGTAATATCAGAAAATTAAATATAATTCTTTGTATTTTATGGGGAGTATATAGTGGTATTACAAGGGCATATCCAGTGATGATATCAGATATTTTAATTTTATTTTCTACAGCTGTTGGAATAATAAGATTTGATATATTAAAAAAAGAAAGTGAAATAAAAACATAATTTATTTCACTTTTCTTGTATTTCTATATGAATTCTTTTACTACTCTTGGTGCTATTCCAGATAATATTTCATAATTAATTGTATTACATTTTTTAGCGACATCTTCTATAGTAATATTTTTATTATCCCAAATATATACATCTGTGCCGATTTGAATATCACGTAGATCAGTTATATCTATCATAAAGCTATCCATATTAATTACTCCAATAATATTAGCTAATTTATTATTTATAACTACTTGACCTTGATAGTTCCTTGGAACTCCATCTGCATATCCGAATAGGAAGTGTAGCAATTTTCATATTTTTTTTGGCTATAAAACTCCTGTTATAGCTTATGGCATCACCTACTATTACCTCATGAATATATGAAATCTTAGTTTTTAATATAGTTGCAGGGATTAAATTAATTTTATTTTTTAAATTATCATTTGGAAAGTGCCCATATATGCTTATTCCAGGCCTAACACTATTATAATGAGCTTCTTTAAAATTTAGTATACCTCCTGTATTACAAATATGTATATATTTTAAATTGAATTCTTTTTTTACGATATTAGCTATATTATCAAATATTCTAATTTGCTCTTTAGTATAATTTACATTAGTATCACTACTTGACAGATGGGAGTAAATTCCATCTAATTCGATGTAATCCAATTCTTTTATTAAATTAATATAATTATAAATATCTTTAGGATTAATGCCAGTTCTGTTCATTCCAGTATTTATTTCTAAATGAATTTTTGCCATTTGTTTTTTCTGTTTTGCTAATTTATTTAAAGATAATATAAAATCTGAAATGCATACACTTAATATTAAATCATATTGTAAAGCTGTAGTAATTTCTTCTTCTAAAGGCTGATTCAGGATTAAAATTTCACCATCATAGCCACGTTCTCTTAAAGCTATACCTTCATCTACAACTGCAACACAAAGTATTTTAATATTTAATTTTGTAAATATATCGGTTCTTGTATCGATTCCTGTTCCGTAGCCACTGCTCTTAATAACTGGCATGACAGTTACTTCTTTGCCAACGAAGTCTTGAATTTGTTTAATATTATGTTCTATGTGTTTCGTATTTACAATCAGTTTAGTCTGCCTAACAGGTATCATGAAAACAACAACCTTTCTTTAATATAGATTAATGACCTAAGAATCGTCAAATATTTTTACTTATTTGAAATACCTTTAGAACCTCCAGTTAAAGCTAATATATTTTGATCATATGAATATGTTATATTAGATTTTAATCTTTCTCTTTTAAATGCTAAATCTATTAAATCACTTAATTCCTCTTCAAATGATTTACCTGTCGCTTCCCATAAATAGAATGATAAGGCACCAGGTATTGTATTTATTTCATTTACATATACTTCATTATTAGATGTGTCTAATAAAAAGTCTATCCTAGAAACTCCACTTTCTCCAAGAACTTTAAATGTTTCTATTGACAAATCTTGTATTTTTTTTGTTAAATTTTCTGGTATATTTGCAGGTAATTGCCTTTGTAGTGAAGCCATTCCATCTGATGAAACTTTGCTTCCAGTTGTTTTCCCACCTTTGGTTCCATCACCTGACGCATATTTATCTGTATAACTTAGTATTTCTCCCGCATTCAATGGTTCTTCACATACAGAGGCTTTGGCCTCAACCATGTCTCCTAATACTGAGCAATTTATTTCCCTCAAATTTTCAATACATTTTTCAGCAATTATCCTGTCTGAAAAACTAGATGCATATTCTATAGCTTCTTCTAAGCTAGATTTATTATGAGCTACCTTTATTCCAACACTTGAGCCTAGATTGCCAGCTTTTATAATTACAGGATATCCTATTTCTTCCTCAATTTGATTAATATATTTTTCTTCATTCTTCATGTATTCCATTGAATAAAATGTAACATAATCAAGAACAGGAAGACCGGATTCTTTAAGCACTCTCCTCATTATTATTTTATCCATTCCAATGCTGGATGCAAGCACATCCGGACCTACATACGGAATATTTAACATTTGCAAAAAACCCTGAACTGTTCCATCTTCACAATTTGTACCATGCATAATTGGAAATGCTACATCTATGGTATTTATAGTATTATCTCCGAATTTCTTCATTGGATATCTTATAAGGTTTACTTTTTCTCCGTCATTCATTAATATGATTTGACTGCATTTTTCTAATAGCCTTTTCATATCTCTGTATTCATCTAATTTAAATAATGCTTCCCCTGTGTAAAATAGATTGTCTTTAGTAATATAGATAGGTATAATCTCGTATTTTTCTTTATTCATGCCTTCAATAGCTTGATTAGCCGTAATTATTGAAATTTCATGCTCTACGGATTTCCCTCCAAAAATAACACCTACTTTAATTTTCATAATGACCTCCACATTAAATTCTTTTATATAATATTATATATCCATAGAAAAAGCTATAGAATATTTAATTGTTCTATTTTTATTTTTATATCTTTATTATCTTTTGATGCTTCTTCAAAGAATTTTATTGCTAGATCTAGATTTTTTTCTACATTAGCATGGACATTTCCATTTTTATAGAAATAATAAGCTAAATTAAATTTGGACCATGGGCAAATTTCGAAGATAGAGCTATTTACTGAAATGTTATAATATTTAAAAGCTTTTTTCTCATTTTTTGAAGTTCCTTGTCCTAGCCTATAAAAATCACCTATTTTATTAGCAGCCCAACTTTGCCCCAAATTAGCAGATTTAAGGTATAGATGAAATGCCTTTTCATATTCTTTTCTTTTTTCGTAAATAGAACCAAGGTTATTAAAAGCATATACATAATTCTTGTCAGCAGCTTTTTTAAAATATTCTACAGCTTTTTTTTCATCTTTTTCTTTTATTCCGGGAACTTTACCTTCAAGGTAAGCCAAACCAATGCTATTAAGTGCAGCGATGCAGTTTAATTTTTCAGATTTAACAAAATAATTCCAAGCACTTTTATAATCCTCTTGAGATCTATTGCCAATGAATCCATTATAGTACATGAATCCAATAAACCATGTAGCACTTGGATGATTTTTATCTGATGCGATTTTGTAATAATGATAACTTTCTACATATCGAGGAAACCCACTTATTTGTCCATAAAATTCTAAATTTCCAATTTCCATACAAGCATATGGATTGCCTTTTTTGGCTAATTCTCTTATACCTCTTATACCTAAAGCTCCTTCAATTAGTTTCATGTTTAGGAATTCACTAATTTCATTTGAGGATATTGTTGTATTATATACAGCAGTTTGAATTGTGCTTAGAACTTCATCTTCCATATAAATCGGCTGCTTTTTTTCAAGGATTATAAAAAATAATACTTGGATAATAAATTCATATAATTTGTTACTTTGTAAATTAATATATAAATCTTTTGAAAAATTGGGGCCTACTGAATTATCATTTTTTGAAATATTATATAATTCTATGCAAACGCTTTTTAGTCTTTTATGCTTATTTGCAAGCTGCAAAAATTCTTCAAATGTATACTCATTATTTATATATACATATCCATCTAAAATAGATAAAAGAGAAAGAATAATGTTTTTAAAAATTGTAATATTTTTTTTATATCTTTTTTGCAAGCTAAGGTATTTTTCTTTGTAAATACTATTAATAGCTCTATAGCCGGTGCAATAGTTATTTACTGTTGTATCACTTATGTCTTTTAATTCAAATAGTATGCAGAATAATTCTGATTGAAGAACTGCATTTCTACTAACAGCTTCTTTTTTAATTATATTAAACAAATTTCCCAAAGATAATTGAGATGTATTATCATTCATTCTTATATAATTTATTTTTTTCAAAGCTATAAATCAGCCCTTTCAAGATATTGTGATTTTGCTGTGGACTTATCTTTAATCCTGTGGAACGACATTACTTTAAATTATGCCACAAAGCCCATATTATGAACAAAAGTTATTATATCACATTTTAACTTAAATACAAATGGGAGGTTTTAAGTTATGTTTAAAATTGCATTAATATGTGGAGGATTGTCAGAGGAGAGGGGAATATCATTAAATTCGGCACGCAGTGTATATGACCATTTGAGTTTGCCTGGAGATATTGATATAGACATTATTTATTATGATCAATTTTTAAATCCATATCAAATTTCAGATAAATTTTTATATTCCAATACTCCGTCAGATTTTGATTTTAAATTGGATAAGTCAAAAGAGGATGTAAGAAAATTGCAAGGAGATGAATTGATAAAAATTCTGAAATCAGTAAATATTGTATTTCCATTAATACATGGATATTTTGGTGAAGATGGAAAGTTACAGGATTTATTAGAAAAAAATAAAATACCTTTTATTGGGGCAAATAAAAAAGCATGTGAACAAATGTATAACAAAGGAAAAGCGAGAAAATTATTGGAGGATAATCAATATTATTGTATTCCAAGATTAATAATTTCAAAGGAAGAATATTTAAAAAAAGACTTTTCTAAATTGGAAAAATTTACAACAGAAAACAAATTAATGGAAACAGTTATAAAGCCAGCAGAGAGTGGTTCATCAATTGCAGTATATAAATCAAATAATATAAATGAAATTAAAGAGAGTTTAGGAAAAATATTTAATTCATATTTTGAAGAAGCAATTATTGAAAAATATTGTGATGGAAAAGAGTTTACGACGATTGTTCTACAAAATGGAGAACGTCCAGTAAGCCTTATTCCAATGGAAGTAGAAGTAAATGGAATTTTTGATTATAACAAAAAATACACTCCATCAGATGATACGCACTATTACTGTCCGCCAAGGTTTCCAGAGATTGCAGTTAATGAAATTAGACATATGTCTGAAAAGCTATTTTTAGATATAGGTGCAAATGATTTTCTAAGAATTGATGGGTGGTATCTTGAAGATGGAACTATATATTTTTCTGATTTTAATCCCATTTCTGGAATGGAACAGAATTCATTTTTATTTCAACAGAGTTCAAGAATTGGCCTTACACATCAAGAAGTATTAAGATATATAGTTCGAAATGCATGCAATAGATATAGCATAAAATTTCCAGATATAAATTTGAATGATGCCCAGAGAAAAAAAGTTAATGTAATATTTGGTGGAGAGACAAGTGAAAAAGAGGTATCCATTTCGAGTGGTACAAATGTATGGCTGAAATTATTAAAATCTAAAAAATTTGAAAGTACTCCATATTTCTTGGAAGATAATAATACTGTGTGGAAAATACCATATGGAGTTGCATTAAGCCATAATGCTGATGAAATTAGAAGACAATGTGCAGAGGGGAAAGGTTATATAGAAGAACTAGAAAAGTTTGGTAAATTAATTAGAGAAAGGTTAGGTTTGGGAGAGATAGATATAAGTGAAGTTCTATGCGAACCGTTAAAAATGGCATTAGATGAATTTTTAAACTTAAGCAAAAAGGAAAATGCATTTGTATTTTTAGGACTACATGGCGGTTTTGGCGAAAATGGAGAAATCCAGAAAAAGCTAGAGGATGCTAACATTCTGTATAATGGCAGCGATTCAAAAGGATCTTCATTGTGTATGGATAAATTTGAGGTTGGTAAAATTATTAATAATTATAGCGATAAACGGAATGCGTTCAGCTAGAAAGATAAGTTTTGAAATCTCTGGATTTGAGGACTATAAAGGAAGAGATTATAGAAATAAGTGGGAGGAAATAACAAAAAGATTAAATAGTAAAAATATTATTGTAAAACCACAATCAGATGGGTGTTCGGCAGGAGTGGCAAAATTATATGAATATTCAGACTTAGAAAATTATATTAATGCAATTAATAGTGACAAACGGAAAAAAACAATTAAAAGATAATAATTTTAGAATTCCTGCAAATAAAGAGCAGAAGTTTCTATTTGAGGAATGTGTTGAAACTGACAAAATTATTATAAAAAATAAGCAAATAAAATATATTCCAAATACTGGGTGGATAGAGTTAACAGTTGGAGTATTAGAAAAAGATGGAGAATATCATTCACTAAATCCTAGTATTACAGTGGTAGAAGGAGAAGTTTTAAGTCTTGAAGAGAAATTCCAAGGGGGTACAGGAATTAATATTACTCCACCGGATAAAACTATTATACCAAATGCTGATAACGCAATAAAATTAATTAAAGAAAAAATAGAACTTTCATCAAAATTAATGGGAATAAAGAATTATGCCAGAGTAGACATATTTTTCAATATATTAACAAATGAATTAATTATAATAGAACCAAATTCATTGCCAGGATTAACTGCTTCTACAGTTTTTTTCCAACAGGCAATTAAAGAAATACCAAGTATTATGCCATTGCAGATAATTGAAACAATTATACAAAATAAAATTGAGGATAATAGTGGATTAAATATGGCGTTTACAGCAAAAGGTATTGTTCGTATTTGTGGAGGAAAATTATTATCTGGAGCAGAGAATATAAAAATAAATAATTTTTCTAAAGATACTAGAACAATTAAGTATGATGATATGTATGCTGCAATAAAAGGTGACAATTTTAATGGTAATCAATTTGCAGAAAAAGCTATGAGAAAAGGAGCAGTTGGCGCAATTGTAGATGAAGATATTGCACAAAATGTCTTGGATAAATATGAAGATAGAGTAATTATAAAAGTGGAAAATACAATAAAAGCATTACAAGATTTGGCGAAATATAAACGAGATAAATATAATATACCGGTTATTGCAGTAACAGGAAGTGTTGGAAAAACCAGCACAAAAGACATGATAGCAAGTGTATTAAGTGCAAAATATGATGTGCTAAAAACAGAGGGTAATTTAAATAACGAGATTGGATTGCCATTAACATTATTAAAATTGAACAACCATACAGCAGTTGTAGTTGAAATGGGAATGAATCATTTTGGGGAAATTCATAAATTAACAAATATTGCAAAGCCTACAATAGCTGTTATAACAAACATAGGTACATCACATATAGGTAATTTGGGATCAAGAGAGAATATTTTAAAGGCCAAATTGGAAATATTAGATGGTCTATCGAAGCAAGGAAAGGTTTTTGTAAATAATGATAATGATTTATTGCATAAATTTTATATAGAGAATAAAGAATACAATATAATAACTTGCGGGATAAATGAGGAAAGTGACTTTTTTGGTTATGATATTAATCTAAATGAGAAAAGCAGTAATTATGCAGTAAATATTAACAATACAAGACGAAATATTTCTGTACCAATAGGAGGAAAGCATTATATTTATAATAGTTTAATTGCCGTTGCAATAGGAAACACATTGAGAGTTGATATAAAAGATATCATACAAAGAATAGAAAAATGTGAACTTACAAAAATGAGAATGAATGTGCAAACTGTAAAAAATAATATATTGCTTATTAATGATACTTATAATGCAAGCTATGAATCTATGAAGTATGCTATAGAATATTTAGGGAATATTGAAAATAGGAACAAAATTGCTGTTTTAGGGGATATGGGAGAACTGGGAGAATTTAGTATAGGCTTACACAGGAAAGTTGGAGAAGAGGTTTTTAAAAATGGGATTGATATTCTAATTACAGTGGGAAGAGATGCAAAATATATAGCTGAAAGACTAAAAGAACTAAAAAATAATCAAAATAATATATATCAATGTGAAAATGCAGATGATGCTATTCATATATTAAATAATATTTTACAAGAGGATGATGCAGTTTTAGTAAAAGGTTCAAGGATGATGAAATTAGAACGAATTATTGATAGAAGTTTTATATATTAACCTCCTGGGAGCGAAATTAAAAAAGGGAATGATGAAAAAATGGATATGATCAGACCAACAAAGTTAGTAGTAGATACGAATGCAATTAAATATAATATTAGGGAGATACAAAAAATAGTGGGCAAAAATGTAACAGTTATGCCAGTTATTAAGTCAAGAGGTTATGGAACTGGAATAGGTACAGTTGTCAATATATTTGATGATTTAGGGATTAATATGCTTGCTGTTGCGGTAGTGGATGAAGGAATCGGATTAAGGAAACAAGGATTTAAAGGAGAAATAATTATTTTAAACCAACCATATGAAGATGAAATAATAAAGTTATTAGAATATGATTTAGTATCAAGTGTGTGCTTGGACCAATTTATAAGACAATTAGATAAAATTGCAAAAGAAAATGAAAAGGAAGTCAAAGTTCATTTAGAAATAGATACTGGTATGAGTAGAACTGGAATTCACCCTGAAGAAATAGAAAAATATATGCTGCTATTTAAAGAATTAAATAATACTAATTTAGAAGGAATATATACACATTTCTCAAGTAGTGACACAGATCTAGATTATACAAAAAAGCAAATTGATAAATTTAATAAAACAGTTCATATTGCAAAGCAATACTTCCATAATATCAAATATATTCATAGCTGCAATACAGCAGGAATTATAAATTTTCCAGAGGCTCATTATAATTTAGTAAGGCCAGGTATTGCAATATATGGACATTTGCCTAATGAAAACTTAAAAGGGAAAATAGATTTAATTCCAGCAACTACTTTAAAAGCAAAAGTTATATATATTCATGAAGAAGATAAAGGGGCATTTATTGGATATAATGAGTCATATATGGTAAAAAAACATATGAAAATTGCGACAGTGGCAATTGGGTATGCTGATGGGATTATGAGATGTTATAAAGGTAAAGTAGTGGTAAATGGTAAATTAGCAAATATTGTTGGTGTAATTAATATGGATAGTTTTATGATGGATATTACTGGCTTTGAGGATGTAAAAGTAGGTTCGGATGTGTATATATGGGATAATAAAAATGTTACAATAGAAGATATTGCAAAAGCATGCGGGACACTTAATTATGAAATATTGTCTAGGCTGGCTCCCAGAGTGGTAAAGGAATTTATATAAAATATTGATAAAAACATGGAAATAGTATATTATTAAAACATGAAAATTAATTATTTAAAAATAAATGGATTTGGAAAATTATCAAATAAAGAAGTAAATTTATCAAACAATATTAATTTAATATATGGCAGTAATGAAGCAGGAAAAACTACATTTTTAAAATTTATTGCTGCCATGTTTTTTGGTACCTCAAAAAATAAAAACGGAAGAGAAATATCGGATTTTGATAAATATAAACCTTGGAGAAATGAAGAGTTTTCTGGGAAAATCCAATATGAGTTAGATAATAAGCAGACATATGAAGTATTTAGGGACTTTACAAAGAAAAATCCAGTTATATATAATGAAAAAAAAGAAGATATTTCTAAGCAATTTAATATAGATAAGAATAAAGGAAATGAATTTTTCTATGAACAAACCAAAATTGATGAATCTTTATTATTTACTACTTCATTAGTGGAACAAAAAGATGTTGTATTAGATGATAAATCCCAAAATATATTAACACAAAAAATAACTAATCTTTTATCAACTGGTGATGATAATATTTCATATATAAAATCAATAGATAAATTAAATAAAAAATTGATGGAAGAAGTGGGAACCGAGAGAAGTACAGGAAGACCAATTAATATTATAATGAAAAGAATTTCAAATATTAATTATAAGAAAAAAATGTTAGAAGAAAATGAAAATAAAAAAGAAAATATAGAAATAAATAAAATTAATTTAAAAAAGGAATTAAAAGAAAGAGAAATAAATATAGAATTAATTAAAGAAATAAAAATTTTAAAAGAAAATGAGAATATAGAAAAAGAAAAAATAAAAATAAAAGAAAATATTAAAGATGAATATAATGAAAAAATAATTGAATTAGAAAATAAATTAAAAAAAACAGATGGCCGGGCATTCCGCCCGCCCATCTATTAAAAACAATTTAAATATATTTATTTTGATATTTTCCATATTAATTATTTTAAATATTTTACTTAATATATTTAATGCCAATAAAATTATAAATTATACTGTTTTAGGACTTTCGACGATTTATTTAATGTTTAATTTAATTTTATTTATTAAAAATAAAATTAAATTAAATAAAATAAATATTAAAAATAATAATGAAGAAATTAAATTAAAAAAAGAATTAGAAATAATTAAAGAGAATAAAAATAAAATAGAAAAAGAAATAAATAATTTAAATAATATATTAAATGAAAAAAATAAAATTAATTATGATTTAATTAAAAATAAATATATTAATGAGTCCAGAGCGGCCACTCTGGCCGCTCTGGACTCATTTGATAATTTATTTAATATTAATTTAGATGAAATAAAAATTAAATTAGAAAATGAAAAAGATATATATAATGAAATAAAAATTAAATTAAATACAATAGAAATTGAAGAGAAAAATATATTAAATAAATTAGAAGAGAAAGCATCATATGAAGAAGAATTAATTAATTTAAATGAACAGAAAGAAGAATTACTAAAATTAGAGAATGCAATAAACATTGCAAAGGCTTCATTAGAAAATGCATATAATAAAATGAAAAATAAAATTACACCTAAATTTACTAAAGAATTAACAGATTTAGTAGATAAAATATCTGATGGGAAATATAAAAATATTAATTTTAATGATACATATGGCTTAAGAGTAGAGCTAGATAATGGAGATTATATAGATAGTAATTTGTTGAGTTTAGGGACAATAGATCAATTATATCTGTCTTTAAGGCTATCTGCTATAAAACAAATATCTGAAGAAAAAATGCCTGTAATATTAGATGAATCTTTTGTTTACTATGATAAGGAAAGATTGAAAAATATATTAAAATATTTAAATGAATATTGTAATAATGTGCAAATAATTATTCTTAGTTGCTCAAATAGAGAGAAAGAAGCAATGGATGAATTAAAGATTAATTATAATTATATTGAAATTTAGGGCTGGATAGATTAATTTTACAAATATTTTTTGGAAAAATGACAAAAATGTAAAGTTTGACTAGACTTTTGGAATAATTTGGTATAGAATACAAAACAGAAAGTGAGAATAAGCAGATGTGGTTGCCTCCATAAGGAGGTGATGCTTATGATAGAACAAGTTTTATTACAATTAGTAGTTTTACTTTTTATTGCTCTTATAGCAGTAACTATTATAGCAATTACCTTAATTATAGTACTAACATACATAATTGGTAAAAGCAATTAGCAAATAAAAACAACACATCTTGCTGTACCTAGCGATGTGTTGTTTCAATATATCACAGGCAACCACGTTTGTGGTTTCTTGCTTTCTAGACTAATTATAACACAAATTTAAAAATTGTCAAGAATTAAAAGAAGGGAGATTTATGTTTCAGAAGTTAGAAGACGTAGAGAAGAGATACGAAGAATTAAATTCTAAAATAAGTGATCCGGAGATAATTGCTAAACAAACTGAATGGCAAAAAATGATGAAAGAACATAGCAGTTTGGTAGAAATTGTAGAGAAATATAGAGAATATAGAAAAGCAAA
>Ga0123357_10010506_pt1 | contig 11781 bp, 9 predicted proteins | sample TergutEmb28metaG_FD_89873 | JGI IMG/M metagenome (GOLD analysis project Ga0123357, IMG submission 89873) | Embiratermes neotenicus P4 segment gut microbial communities from Petit-Saut dam, French Guiana - Emb289 P4 | ecosystem: Host-associated > Arthropoda: Insects > Digestive system > Gut ...
CTTTCGCCGTGTTCTAAATGTAATTTATTCCTTTTTGGGTAATTCCCCGGCGTCTGAGTTCTAATTGCCGACGTTTCGGAACTCACTATCGGTTCCATCTTCATAGGCAGGTGAATGAAGTTCCGAAACGTCGGCAATTAGAACTCAGACGCCGGGGAATTACCCAAAAAGGAATAAATTACAGTTTCATTATTGTTTCCACAATATTCTAACCAAGCAATTTCAGTAACTGCCAAGACATAAAATACATTTCCACACATATTCATTGTGTTTCTAAAAGTATATAATACACACACACACACACACACACTGTTACATAATTGTAGACAAGTGGTTTTTCTACTAATTGCCTTTCTTTCTTCCTTCCATTCTTTCTTTATTATTTGTAGACCTGTCCATCTTCATTTTATACAGTTATATATAATTAACACACAGGCAGTCTGTGTGGTTGATGAGAATTATTGTGTATGATACGCTCAGTTAAGCAATTACAAGTCTGTGTAAATACATTTCCTTTTGTCAGTGTTATTCAGTTTATGTGCCCAAACAACTAATACACATATGTTTCTACTTTTCGCAGTATACAACAGCAGCCAAGGTCTTCTGTCATTTTGTTCACATAACCTGTGCTGTTTCTTGTTTTGTGACCTTGTCCACACACGCTAACTTTTCTTTGTGTTCTCTTGTCTGCATATGCTGTGCTGTTCTTTGTTTTGCAATCTTTTCCACAAATACTGTTCTTTGTGTTGGAATCTTGTCTGTGTATGCTACTGTCATGTTGTGTCATCCTGTCTGCATGCTATGTTGTATCTTTGCTTGGTCATCTTGTACACATATGCTGTGCTGTTTCTTTGTGTTTTAATCTTGTCTACATATTTCTACCATTTCTTTATTGCAGTGTTCCTGCTTCAATATCATTCACATTTCGTATGTTTGTTACATAGTGTGTGTGTTTTTTTTTTCTTCAGAATAATAATTGTAAATGTTAATATTTTGTTTGTTCATCATGTATTACTTAATCCTAAAATATTGCTAATCTCATGTACTGTTCCTTGTACTTAAAGAGTATGATAACTGTACATGTTATGATATAAACATAGTTTATGCTGGTCTACAGATAGCTTATAGCAATATGAGATTTAATGTGCTATATGACACTGAACAATATGTCTTTGGGCCTGCACACTGTTGAGAAACACTGCTGTGAAAGTATATTTGTTCAATATTTTGAGATTGAAAGCATGACAGGTATAACAAAAATGTTGGTGTAAAGATATCCTCACAGACTGCCCTTTCTGATTAGCCAAAATCAGGTTGTTGTTAGACGTTTTCTTGGTTGTAAAAAATGATGTATGATGAGGCATACACGTGTATTCAGTTACTCATTCAGATTACTACTTCAGCTGATCATGAAGTTATCTTCATCATCATTGGCTCTACAGCCCTGGGTGGGCCTTGGTCTCCTCATTTTTGAGATTTCGTCACAATGTCCCCCCCCCCCTCCAGATGGGGCTGTTAGCCTCACACCCAACCCCAAACCTGGAGGGCCAGGATATCGCTTTTTATCTGGGTGATCACCCTTGACCTGTTTGGTGATCATGAAATTATGGTTATCAAAACATACAACAACACTTATAATGATACTGGAGAGCAATGAAGAATAGAAGTACTTGATTTTTGGTTTGCTCATATTTCTTGACATAGACTGAAGTTATGTGCATTGTTCTGAAGTGTGTAACAAGCACCCTCAATGAAATTTCCAAATTGTAAGTCATGATACAATTAGAGACATGCTTATACTGTACCACTGCTGTTTGTTATAAAAATGCACTTGCTACCCAAGTGCCCTGAGTTACATCAATGACATCACACTGCACACACTCACTGAGGTCACTGGTGTGTCGTCTGCAACATCATTCCATCACTTGCCACATCACATTCACGCCTGTCTTTTCTTTCTGTTGCACCATCATCAGGACTATCCCAAGCCTGCCTCGTGCCTGTGCTGAATAACACGTAGGACCCACCACAGACCATGTAGACGCCAGATGCAATTATAAATACTACACGCCATGCTGCTTGTGTAGGCTGTACAACAAAGAAAAGCAGACTGTAAGTGCCACCAGTCAGGGGTGTAGTTGGGAGAGGGGCATGGTGAAGTTGTCAAAGGCAGCAGAGTTGAAGGCGCAGCAAATTGGGTGACAAAATGAATATAGTAAATAAAAAATTTGATTTTCTGCAGTCAACAAATTTTAAATTACTGTGTTGAATATAAATAAATATTCAATAAATAATTGTGATTCTTTGTAAAGTTCATAATTTCTGTTAGGGCCAGCAATTGTGATTACTGGCCCCCGGGCACCAAAAATCATGGCTATGCCACTGCAGCCAATGCATTAGTAATATCGTTGCACAGGAAATGCATGTCATTAAATCTTCATATTTTAACCATCCATTCAAATAAGGTTTAAGGTTTTCATGTTTGTGAAGATTCAGATTGTAGACTTGTGGGTTATGACATTTTGCATTCTGGTGTGTAAGTGCCAATATTTTGGAGGAACATGCCGTCTCCCTGCTCGACCTGATGTACGTGTTGACTGCATAGCACAGTGTCACAACCCAGGACACCACACTGTAGACAATACAACACTGCTAGCCCAAGTCTTTTGCTGGATATAATACAGACTCAGTTTAATCCAGTGTACAAATAATGTATCCTGAAGATTAATTTTAAATATTATTTTGTTGCTTCATTTATTGGGTTTCCCACATAAGCTACATATCCAACACAATACCAAATCTGAGTCAAAAGGGAGCCACCCACTTTTCAGGGTCATAAGGCCCTGAAAAGTGGGTGGCTCCCTGTCGCCATAACATGGCTCCTCCTCAGTTTTTAGATTGTGGAGAAGGTCTCCGGGATATGGGGGGTAGCTGAAGATATATTGCATAATGCATCTTGGACAGTTGACAAGAGGTGTTCCTCCAGCTTGGTGTTGGGCAAGGTGCCAACATCTCATCCTCATAAGTGCTTCACGTGTTACAAAACTAGACACAAGACCTTGGACTTAGGACTTATTCTGATCTTTTGGAATGACATAAGCAAGAAAAAATTGACATAAAATTTGAATCTGAGGAGCCTGTGTAGGCCAGGGCCACAGTAGACAATGGCCAGAGATTACCACTTGGAAGACGCAAACATAGATGGGAAAATATTAATATTGATCTCTAAGAAATGGGGAGAGAATGGACGGGATTGATCTGACTCAGGATAGGGACAAGTGGTGGGCTCTTCTGAATGCAGCAGTGAACCTTCGGGTTCTGTAAAATGCAGAGATTTCTTGAGTAGCTGAGGAACTATTAGCTTCTCCAGGATTCTGCTCCATGGAGTTCATCTTCATGAAACATACTTTTTTTTTTCATTAAGACAAACTGCCTCATGACTAACTGAAACTCTTTTTAATACCAATGCTAATTTTATCATTTTTGTGCTGTTCTGTAATTAAGTTATTTCTATGTGGCTGCTGAATTACTGTGCATCGTAGATGGTTAACTACTCCACTGGATTTATTATACAAGGTATTAAAATATGTCACTACTTCTTTCTTTCAAGTTACAAGCTGCAGTAATATAAAGAAGCAATGCACTAAATATCGTACCCTGAAGACACTTGATAGGAAAGTAAGCAATACGGAGTTGTAGAAAATAAATTTCAGGGTTGAAACATGAATTGCTTTTACCTGTGATATGAATAGTAATGAGGGGGACCGCGGTAACAGTGGTTAAGGTGCTGTGCTACAAATAGGAAGGTCGCTGGTTCGATCCCAGCTGGTGTCAGTGGATTTTTCATTGACATAAAAATATTTCCGATCGAACTATGGCCCTGGGGTCGACTCAGCCTCTAACAGAAATGAGTACCAGGAGCATTTCCTGGGGGTAAAGGCGGCCGGTGCGTAAGGCTGACAACCTACTACCATCCTGTGCCGTTGTCACAAAATCTGGGAACCTTAACTTCCTGGAAACCTCTGGGCCCTTCTGGGCGTGTAACGGGACTGATTTACCTGTGATATGTATAGTAATGAATCTAACCATATAAATCGCTTTCCCACCTTTAAAATTATGTTTCTCTCATGTAACGTGGTTCATGATAGTTTGAACAAACAATTTCCAGGTAGACTGAAAGAGTGGGACCAATTTCTAGGCCACCCAGTGTTACACCACAGGACACTACCTTTGGAGTTATATCAAGGAGTTACTCTAATCCAAAAAATCAACCAGTCTAGAAGTGCTAGAAGACAGAATCAGGAATGCAACCCACCAGAAAATTTAGCAACCATGTGAGACATTAAAAAAAATGTTTCAAAAATCAAAATATGAAATTTAAAACAGCACTACAAATTTTAATGTATAACAAAGGTAGGAGCATTTATGTTTTAACTGCATATTCAAGTTTATTAATAAAATTACACCCAGTGTATATTTTAAAATTTACTTTTAACTTATAAGAAATCGTATAAATCGCTCTACTGCAGTAACTTCGAATCTTGAGAACGTGTTAATTCAATAGCCACCATAAACATGGTGTGGTTGAAACACATGAGCCTCTTACAGATGTATTCATGGGAATAAAATCTAGCATTGATGGAAATATACAGCAAGATACTACCACTTTGTCCTGGTCACAGGTTTTAATCAATACTTGACATAATTTCCCTAGTGTAGTAGTACCTATGTGAAAACCACTTCGTCAGCTAGAGTAACAGGTCTATACTAAACATGTTGTGTCCTACTTCATAATGTATGTATAAAGTTTTGACAAAGTGGGGACACAGCTTCTTTTTTTAAGCTCATGGTTCCGTGCGTCGTAATTCAATGCTAATAAAAATCCAACCAGATGCAACAGTATGCAGATATTTATTTACTGCAAAGCTACTCAACATGTTTTGGATGTCACAGCACCCATCATCAGGAGTACTGAAAACTGTAACCGCAACCTCCAGTACAGGTCATACTGTAAAATACAAGGATTAACTGGAATGAACAAACAGCCTACATGCATTGTTTGTTCATTCCAGTTAATCCTTGTATTTTACAGTATGACCTGTACCGGAGGCTGCAGTTACAGTTTTTAACCCTTTGGCGCCTAACAACCACTATAGTGGTCGTACCGCACCGCTAACCTCTAAACGTTTCATTTTATATATTTTTTCAACACATATAGGTACTGAATATTTTAAACATGGTATAAACTCTCTTTTTTTTTCTCTTCAAAATGCAGTTTGTTTCATAAATCAAACATATTTGGTTACTGTATTATTCATCATTTATATACAGGGTGTGCTTAAATATAAAAAATAATTCCGGCGCCAAAAGGTTAATACTCCTGATGATGGGTGCTGTGACACCCGAAACATGTAGAGTAGCTTTTTGCTGTTGGTATTAGTACATCATAGGTTCAACAATGGACAGCATGCTTCTTTTCCATGGGTAAAGCAGCTGGAGCATGAAGTTGATCACTCACTCCCATCTAGTGCTGATATTAATGAGTGGAGTTGTATCCCTCTTTCCCCTGTTTGCCTTCATGGCTTGGACAGGGATACGTTTACTTTTTACCTCACATAATGAGTTAAAATTTGCCATGTTGACAAGTCTCACTTGCATCATTAAAGAAAAATAAATATTTCCCATTGCATATAGCATTTGGTTATAATACCATTCAGCAGTTTCTGCATGCCTTTTACATTAACAGACAGTACTCAATAGGCAAACACTTTTAAAATACATTTAATGTGACTGTGCATAGAAAATTTAGGGATCAAATATCTATGTGAATTTAAATTATACTGCACATGTAGCAGTTATATTGATTTGTATGTAATTAAACATTCAACATATCAGACATCTTTTAAATTTAATATATTCCTTACCCCTGCATTAAATTATGGTATATAGTAAACCAATGAATCCACTTTGGTAAAGTACATGCATTTTACATCAATGTGTTCATTTACTCTATATTATATCAAATAAAATTATAGATCTTAACAAGACCCATATTGTATCAAATGTTTCATATCATCAGATATTTTTTATAAAACTGGTTTTTTAGTTTCATATAAAATTGGGATTGTACTGAAGCAGTACAATCCAAAGTAAAGGAAACTTCAAACAGATTTCTCAGTATCAAATTTGCCTGAAATATTTTCAGTGATTTTTGACAGACAGCCACAAGCTTGCCATTGTATGTACACCTTGTACAAAGAACATAAAATGATGCATGAAGACAGCAGTTTGGACATACTGCTCAACATAGTTCCCACAATCACAGTCTGAAATTCTCAACTTACACGTTTATCTGTGATGTAGCCTGCAGCCATGGGGGCAAGAAGACCCGCAAGGTTGGCAAGGCAGTTTGTGAAACTCATAAGGATTCCAGCAAAGCGTGGTGAGATATCCAGATGGTTCACCTTGAATCCTGAGTAGATACCACCATTGAGACCCATACCAATTGTCAGTAGTGCAACTGTGAGAGGAGGATTGCAGCCTGTGTATGAAGCTGCAATCAGCGCTATCGCTGGACCAAACTGACCTGCATAACACAACAGCATGATACATGCACTTATAAAATTTCAAAGAATGATAAGTGAGTATCATATATTTTAGGATAATTTTAAGAATTTATTTCTTTATACTTTAATTTATTTTATGCACTACTTCATCTCCCATAATATACTCAGTACCAGTAGTCGGTACTCACTGAAATCTTGTATATATATATATATGTGTGTATGTATGTATGTATATATGTATGTATGTACCTCTGTGTATATTCATGAGAGTTCTCAGGTGTCACAACTGTACAGGCAAAATTTCCAGACATTGTCTATACCATCAATCCTAATGTGTAACTGGAAGTGAAAACACAGTTTTTATTTTCCTAGGTGAAATATCTATTACTTGACATACCAAACTATGCATGCAGAAATACTCTAAGCCACTACTCTGCCTACTCAGTCAGTTTGTCTTGAAGTGTCTGTATTGCTTCACAGCCAAGCCTTACTCTCATTGCCCTTTCCTGCTGCTAGCACCAAATCTTATCAACAGTTGCACTGTCAGCTTGCTCATGTAATAGTATAAAATATGTAAAAGTCTGATACGTGTAATACAGAACACTTGGAGAAATGCCATGGCACATTTTGTATTGTTAATATTCTTAGAAAAGTGTATGAGAAAAAATTAATATAAACTTGAAGTTTGATTTTCACAATAAAGAGTGAGAATTGAAGGTAAATTGGTTCCACCCAAATATGATAAATCATAAATCTTCATGTTTGTACCATGCATCAGTGATGATTAAAACACTTTATTATCCAACAGATGCACAAATATATAATTCATAGATACAATTAGAATTATTATAAAATATTTAAAAATATTTATTCCCACTTCTGCATATGCCATGCACATTTTGGACAATAGGCATGAATTCGGCTCAGTGGAGGAAACGCTGAAACTATTAAAACCCTGTAGAAAAGGCACAAAAATGAACTGCTGGGAAGCCTTGTTCATGCACATACATCACAAACAGAATATATTGATTTCCAAACAACAGGTTACTGACACCAACCCGCTCTTCAACCTAGCCCACATACCACATGACCTATCTGACATTCCATAGGCAGTGCCTCTCTAGACTGTGCAGTACACACACGCACCACGGGGTAAGTCCTATATTATACTTTCATTGTATTTGTTTCCGTTACATGTCCTGTTGTTTTGGCCTTAATTTGATTCTAAATCAGACCCCTAATTTATCTAATTACAGCAAACATGCTACCATAACACCAACTATGTCCATGTCAATGGACATGATAGAACCATTACTGTAATTTTAGCCAAGCACTGTATAAAGCTCCCTGATGATGGATCCCTTTTGATCCAAAACATGTTGGAGGAATTTTAAATATTTTTAAATATTTTATAATAATTCTAATTGTGTCTATGAATTATATATTTGTGTATCTGTTGGATAATAAAGTGTTTTAATGATTAATCATAGTTAAAAAAATGTTTGGTTCTTCATTTCATTGTTATGATGTCCTGAACAGTGTAAAATGGGCTTACCTATGCTGTTTATAATTTTTCTTGTGACTGTAATTGAGAACCTGTTACTTGAGATCATCCAGTCTGCCACATGACTTACAAACATGGAAAACAGCCACATGGCGAGGTATGGAAGTGCTGACAGAAGACCATTCTGAAATACAGGTGTGATTTGACTTACACTTCAGTAACTCATTTATTTCTTGGCTGTGAAACATCAAACCACAATAGCACAGTAGCATAAAGTTCACTGTATAATGGTACATGAAATTCTGAATCACAGTATGGCTGCAAAAATGTGTACGCATGACCTATTCCTCATGCTTCATAATGCTTTCCATGAACTATACATGCAGGGCTATATGGGCCAGTCAAATGAGTTGCTGTCATACTACCCCAAACAGTTACTGTGGTAAGTTTTGCACTTGATGTGGTATTCAGAAATGTGTTCAGCTTCAATTCACATCAGTGTCCAGCTGCATTTATGATGGCAGACTATGAATTCAAAATCAGTCTTCAGGACTATTGAACTGTGCCCTGCAAAACATCTGACTGACAGTGTTGCCATACACACCTTTGAATTCCATGGTTTACCAAAGGCATACAGCATGAACAAACAAACCTACATGGTAGATTCAGTAGAGTGCAATGACTTTTCAGCTATGTGTACAGCATCAAATTGTAGGGTGATAGTGAATAATGAACTCAGAGGGATGTGGAAGAGAACATACATGGCCTACTTTGAGGTACTGTCTCAGCAACTGCCTGTACTAGCTATGGGCATCCATGATAAACCACAGACAGGGTATACTGTTCATGCTTGTATATTTAAGTTGATATAGAAGCCCAAACATTGCTTTGTGTTTCAGAAAGATGAAACAAACATTTTAACAGTTAAACAAATAGTTACACCAGAGGCCTCAAAAGTTTCTGCAACTCCATCAAGCAGTAAATGAATTTATGAAGCTTCACCAACCCACCCCCCATCCCACACTGTACATAAAACCAATGATTTTGTTGAAGTCAGGGTTGGGCAAGGAATAAGCATGCCACTTATTTCTGGCTACTGAAGTGTTAACTGTTTGTCAAGTAAGAGAGTGATGTACCTTACAGCTTTATAAAATAAAACTCTCTCATTGCCTGCGGTAAAATTAAATTACCTTATTAAAAAGAGCTTCATGTGCAATATGATTTTGGTAAAATATCAGCTAATGGCTAATGCCATGACACAAGGACATCTTGTTTCCTTACTTTTATGCTAAAATTTCCGAACAAAGTTTGTATGAGCTGTTAAAGCTATAAACCAAATATTATGATGCAGATTTTTCATGGTTTTATTCAGAAGCAGGCCATGACTTCTTCTGTCCATATACATTCATTCATTAATCACTCATCATCCTATCTTTCAGCATTATATAAAGTGGGCTAATGAAAGCAGTGTTAAATCAAGTGGTGAATGACATAATACATGGACTACAGGGCTGCTTTCCATTTGGACTTACATCTTGAAGGTTGAAGTGTAGCACTTGCTTCATGAAGGATGGTAGCTCTGTCATGAGAGTTTCATAACCATAGTTCTGTCCCATGTGTGCCAACAGAATTGCCCAGAATGGCAGTGACTTAGCAATAGATAGCCAAGGAACCTTTGGTGACTGTGAAATAAAGAAGATTTTGGAAGTGATCTGTTACGATATTACACAATAATATAACATTCTATGACACCTGTTACTTCGAAGTCTTCTGTGACATGAAGATGGAAGCAGTAAGCTATTCTAGAACATCAATATAAGCTTTGCCGATCAATGCAACATCTTATCTGAGCAGAGTTGCATCATTGCCAACACTACTATGAGAACCTCCATCTAGTCTTCTATTGCTCTCCACTAACTAACCCTATGGGGCAGAGTCCTGCTTCAGATGCTAACAGTTCCTCAATTAGTTAAGAAATTCCCTGCATTTTATGGAACATGAAGGTTCATATAATGTACAAAATAAAGTATTTCCAAGAAATGAGGGAACAAACATACACAGCCATATAATATTGCAGCATCTTTTCTACAGTTAAGAACTGAAACTTTCAGTAAAAATGAAGGACAAATATAACAGAGTACACAGGCAAAATTTTTACTTTAACTTAAGTTTATTGGTTTATTCTTTATCAGGAAACATTAAAAGAAGTTTGGTCCCTTCACACATTAGTACTGATGTTTTTGAGCTTTAAATCTACAGATTAGAGAGTGTGAGAAGCTAACAGTTACTCAGCTAGTCAAGAAATCTCCAACCCGAACTTTAATTTCACAGATTATGAAAATAACGTTTCATTAAAAATAAGTAGCAGAATATCAAATAAATTGAAGCGTTTGTTTTACTTAAATTCATTAGTTTATTCTGTCAAAATATTCTAAAAATCTCATCCTTCTTACTGTGCTGAAAACAAATACTTACTTTTGGAAATATCAGCACAATTATTACAACACACAGTGCAGTAACATAGCAACGACAACAAAAAATGCAGGTTTTATTATTTTTGTTACAACTTTGCTGTCTATAGATTGTTTTTACATGAAAGGTTACTCATATGAACAAGATTATGCAGTACTCACAGAAACACCTGCGGAGCCCCAAAGTGCATTAGTAATGTATTTCCTTTCATCTTCAGGAATTGTGCGTGAAGTGTCAGGATCTTCAGCAACCATGAACAGGAATGCCACTGACCAGATGACTCCAATGACACCAAATACATAGAAGATAGATGGCCAGCCATCTGCAAAACCATGCTGTGCCAGCAGACCACTGAGAGGATATGATATGACTGTTCCAAACTGTGCACCTGCGAGCATCAACAAGTGCCTTTTCAATCCAAGAACGTCAACAAAATAAAGTGCAGCATCACTGTATTGTCCCATTGATGTGCATTCTTCTCAATTTTAAAGGTGATTATAACATACAGTTATATCGACCATAAATCCTCTTCATTCAAGTGGTTATCATCAATGTGTATCAACTGTTCCACAGAAATTTAAAACAACCTAATACCATGCTACCAGAACCAAAAGTTTCAGCACCGTCTCATGAAAACCAATTATCCTGAGCCAGTTCCATCCATTTCCAATCTTCAGAACCTCTCTTCCTAAGACCCATAGTAATGCCATCTTACCACCTTTTCAAATGTCCATATTCCTTGTCTGCCCATCAAAGCCCAGCCTAATGTAAACTCTGTGATTTCACAATCCTATCATTGCTAACTCACTATGCTCCTCTTTATGGAAAATCCTCAATTCCCACCTTCTTCATCTCTTATGTTAAAGTCGTTCTTTAGGCAATATATCCACTCCATAAATTCTCTGAAATCTGAAAGATGCAGTTTGGAGGAAAAGACCAAACCTTTGGCCAGATCACCAAAGCAGTACACCATGGCACAGTGCCTTACATGCAGAGAAACCACTGAGCAACTTTGACATTTTAAAGTGAAGTGGACACCTTGTCCTGATTTCTTCCTATTCCCCATACCAAACAGATGTTTGAAAGGCATCATTTTGAGTAAGTTTAAGATCTTAAGGAAAATATGATTTTTGACAAAAAAAGGGGGGGGGGGGGTTCCCAAAAGATTAAAAAATTGTTTTTCCCCCCCGTGGGGAACTTTTTGGGTTTTTTTGTTTTGAAGTGAAAATTACACAAAAA
>Ga0123357_10010507_pt1 | contig 11780 bp, 7 predicted proteins | sample TergutEmb28metaG_FD_89873 | JGI IMG/M metagenome (GOLD analysis project Ga0123357, IMG submission 89873) | Embiratermes neotenicus P4 segment gut microbial communities from Petit-Saut dam, French Guiana - Emb289 P4 | ecosystem: Host-associated > Arthropoda: Insects > Digestive system > Gut ...
AAAAAAAAACTACCTTCAGCGGGATAGTGTCCTAGTAGATAGCCCGATTTCGTGTGTGCCGTAAGCTAAACATCAGATCTTCGCTCATTTGGGTTGTTTCGTAGCGTATGTTGGTAGCAGTTCACCGAAGTCTACGCTTAAGCTAAAGTATTCTGGAATGAATACAACACTTTGTGCCTGTGTGAAGCGACGGACAAGGGGCAACGACCAGAAAAGGAATGCAAGATCTCGACAGATCGATCAAGACACGGCGCGCAGGTGCAAGATTGGTATTGTTCAATACCGTAGGGAACGTGGGACAAAGCGGACGTCTCAGGATATTGAAATAAACACAAGTAATTGATATGTTACATGGTGCATATTTTATAATCATTTAGTTTATATTACATCGAACGACGGTGGAAGAAATAATAAAGGTTTAACGTTACTATTAGTATAGTACAGAAACCCATTTTATTAAGTTTTACTCCACGCGTGGGACAAAATGGAGTACTGAAAAGAATGTTATTAAAATGCAGTACTAGCCGTTTCAGATTATCATTTTTGTAAAGTAAATGCAAGTAAAGAAAACTAAGGATAAGAAACGTTTGAATATGCCTTAAAAACGCAAAACACGCAATGAGGGCAGATGTTGATGGCCTCATTATCATCGTTGTCGACACCCGCACATGAGTACATGAATTGTGTGCCCGCTTGTGACATTTGGAGCAGATAATCCTCCCTTAGGTGGGTTGTTATTTAAATTTTTCCCAGTAAAGGCCGTGTTTGTTATCGTCTTCTTCAACATCGTCGCTGTAATAGTTGAAATATTTGGAAGATCTCTCACATTCTTAGCTTCCCTTCCACACTTGGTTTTTTGCTTTCTTTGCAAAATTAAGAGTCTCCTCCATCTGAGACCTCTAAGTTCAATATCTGTCGTAGCCGCAGGAGAAACATTTTCCTGTCTAGTGGCCAAATTTTAGTTCGACTAAAATCACTGCCAGCCGTGTTGATGCTAGCTGTACTGCGATAAGTCCATCCAAATCACCCACAAATTTAAAAAAAGCGTGACAAATTTTCTTGAGTTACGCCGGAGCTATCTTCATGCCTCCTTCTCATTATACAAGTTAAACGGCGTCATGAAGGAGACGTCCACAGGCTGAAGTGTGGGTGTACAATGTGGTGGGAAACAAAGCAGCACTACGCCAATTTCTTTGTCGCATTAGTGATCATTTCTAAAGCTTTTCATAAGGTAACCATGTCCATCCAGCAGAAGAAGCAGTGATTATTCTTTCCGACCTTCTGGAAGCTGTACGAAATTCAGGAATCGGCCACGGAACTTCAATCCATGTACCAGGTGGTAGCCTATATTGATTTGAAATTCCTGCTGCATTCATTTCCTGGAAAAATAAGCACATGAGACATGAACGCTCCTGAGGCAGAAAATCACATTTCGGCAGTTACCATTTCGTCTTTCTTTGCGGGGCTGCGAACACCAACTTGTCGTCGACAATTCAGTGCCAGAATTTATGATTGACTCTTAGGGTTAACTGTTACGTTGGTTTCATATACGTTGGAAATTTTATCTTGTGTCAAACAGTGCTCATCAGCCACTTTTGCAAACTAACCAAAACGTTTTGAAACAATAACTTTGTTGAGGCCCACTTCACGGGCTGCGGCCGTTGCCTTCGGCTTTCTCAGAGCTTACAGATATGTCTGGGTGTATCATTAAAAATTTGCCGAAACCGATCGAGCCCTCCAATCTCATCGTTGCTTTTGAAAGTGTTAGAACAGTTATTAGTCTTGCAAAACTCATAAGTCAAAATTTTCATTTATTTTTGGTGAAACTGAAAAATCTTTGTCCCAAGTTTTTATATATCTGGCGCATTATGCTTTTGTCAGGAGTGAATACACTTCGATATATGCTCGCCTGTTCTAATACTGTGCTAGCAGGGTTGATTTTTTCTCCTTTTACACGAAGCCCAAATGTTGTTTGAAGAACCCTAATTTCTTAGACCCCTTTATGTACCCCCTTACAACCAATGACAACAGCCTCAGCTGCGTTGGGCAGGGGGCCAAATTGGCCAGTTGTTGGTTCGTTTCCTTCCTCTAACCATCTGAAATTGAAGGAAAAAATAACGTTGAGCATAAAAGGTGTATGGGGCATAACGAAGTAATGATCCATTTTGCCTACCTCATTCTGTCTCATTGGTAGTTATTTGAGGGTACGAGGCATGAAGACATGACAAAAGAAACAGTTGTCTTAATACTCACATCGCAGTATTCCTCAGTGTACAAGCTACCTCCATGTTTTTTTTTTTTCGTTTGCTTTGTAGACCTGCGTCCGTGTATAATCATTTGAAAATTAAGCCAACTAGGTGCACATACTTCTTAATAAATATATTTTTGTTTTCTCTTCTCTACATGTTTCGGACATCTATATGCCCATCATCAGGAGAACTTACTGTATCTATGCGACATTGGTATTTGTCACTCTGTATGGGTGGCTGTTCTGTCTGCTGCAGCATACAGAGTGACAAATACCAATGTCGCATAGATACAGTAAGTTCTCCTGATGATGGGCATATAGATGTCCGAAACATGTAGAGAACAGAAAACAAAAATAAATTTATTAAGAAGTATGTGCACCTAGTTGGCTTAATTTTCAAATGATTATCTCAGTGGTTACTTTCATTGATAAAGGTCATAATGACTATAAACTACCTGCAATTGCTTCTGGCGTTGCAGTTAAAAAAAACAGCGTGACTGGAGTTTCACAGACATAACGCGCACTGATGTGAATATCGCTGGTACCCCAACGTGTTTCGTGGTGATGCGTAGACTTAGTTTATGCAACTTCCACAAGATGTCAACACTTTATGCTGCTCAGAATTGAGGTACCCCATTTTTAACTCACCACCAACTTTTGCCCCATGTTCCCCTATGACTTCTGTCGTGTTGCAACTGCACTTGTATTAAAATGGTGGCTGTAGAAATTATCATTTGCTTGAGTGGAATCGTTCAGCTGGGCTAAAGTACCCGCCTTTTGCGGAACACACAGGCTCATTACCGTGAAGATTACTTTGACAAAGGGGTGAGATGGAGGCAACAGGTTTTTCCATAATGTTGGTACCATTATACCAGACCACACGGCGTCACGCCGCAGAAGACAGCAGTGTTCGTGTTTACGGCCTTCAGACCCGCACATCTCGGTGTGCGACCGGACCGAGTCCTGAAGGAAATTAATTCAGTAAACGCCGACATGACACCCGGTTTTGTACGCCTACCTTTTAGACAGGACTGTCAACATTGCTAATTTCTGCTGCTGGCAGTTAATATTGTTCCTTCAGGTTCGCACAGTCACCGTGTTAAATTGCGGTTGTTACTTTTGGTTGGTCACTTTTATAACCAACAAATTAATGTAACATTTATGAACGTGGTGGTGGTGTAAAAGAAACTGGACTGCTCGCCTAGAGCGGACGACATCGTTTCTACATAGCCACTGATGCCGCCGCCTGCTCTACACTGCTCATTCCCACGGGAGATAAAATTCCCTGTTCTCATGCAAGGCATGGCTGAAAGAAAGACTTCATTCCATTTAATGTCTCCAGTTGGAAAAGCAGAATGTTTCCAGCTTGTCAGGAGGGTGGCAGGAGGGACGCGGTCAGGCTTCCGCAACTCGCACACATTCATGTGTACAGGAACGCAATGAAAAGCTGTGTCTGCACGCCGTATGTTCAGGACTGAGCCGTCCACCATCCAGGGCCACCAAGCCAAGTTCTGAACAGTACAGCCCATAGTTAGGAAATTACATCACGCCTGCAGTCCATATTAATGACATTACAGCCAATCACAACACTTCACGATATTGTCATAATAGCCTTTGTCCGTTCCGCACAGAGATTGAGCCACGTACTGCAACAATGCCTCATTCGCTCAGCGCATTCCTGTCTGTAGGGCCATGTTCCTGCAGCTGTGACGTGGCGATTCTGACGGACTGTGCTTACGAAATGTGTTGTACCGGCGTTCTGCGCGGGTAGCAGCCGATTGCAACACGTTCCCTGAATATTGTTCATGTGACTGATAGCCTACTGGTGACAGAAATTGTCTGCTTTGGCGAACATTTTTGAGAGAGCAGGTTGAGTTCTGTTGCGTAGTTTGGTAGTTACGTTTCGTTGAAATGTGCTACCTATTCCTAACATGGCTCAGGTCCTCCTGAAACGTCGGTCACCACGTGCGAGACTGCACGATGTTATGACGCAGTAGACCACAGCCTAAATTCTCATCATCTCAGAAGCTTAAATGTCACATACTCGGGGAAACTTGACCGCGTTGTACTGCAGTTATCATTAGGCGTTTTTTTTTAAGTGCGGGTGATGTCTGTTGTGACCTAGCATAGTGCGTTTAAACCACTGGACTTTTTTCTTTAAATTCGATAATCCGGGAAATTCGAAGGGCAATTCTGATTCTCTGTCATATCGCTCCAAAATGAGTCCACTTTACTTTAGGGCCCTGAATGTATCAACAAACCACAAATAAGCTGTTATAAACGCCGCTGGTAATCTTGTGTCCTACCTTATGGGATACACGGGTGGCCGCACCCTTACCAATCCTTTTTTGGAACGGTCAGGCAAGTTCACTCCTCTAACAGTCTCTTAAGATGGCCGTAATCATATCTGTGCTTATGAATGAGGAACAGGAGTTACAAGTCAGCCTTCCTGCTCATGCAATTTATAAAACACTCGCCTACACTGCTGGGAATCGGGTAAATTGCATATAATGAGGTTTATTCTGTGTTCAGTCTGATCTGGAGGCTGAATGTAGAAGAAAAGTTACAGTTCTTGAGGTTTCCTAGACCTGTGCGTCTTAATATTACGTACACAAGAAGTCAAATATCTGGTGACCGTAGTTAAGTTATTCACCAACTCTCATCAGTGTACATTTAGAAGTTTTTCATGTGCTGTGTAAAGAACAATGCTATCAGGATACGTATATGATGGACCTCGGCGTAGTTGGACGTGAGTGGTCTGCTTGACGCCCCGGCCGCACTACCTCCGTTACCAAGTGGACAGAATGGTGGTTCGGTCACGGAGCCGATCCGGATCGGTGTTGATAAAGAAAAGGGGGTTGATAATTGTCGTTGAAAATTGTATTATGCTATGGTAAGATGTTTTCGACGCAATTAATATACAGTATTAATTTCAGTATTAGTTTTAACACTTCGAGTTCTGGCACTGTGATATAGACTAATTGCAAATGCGTTTTTCCACCCAAAAAATTGTTTTGCATATCTCTTTGAAGACGAACCAGTTAAAGCTGTTGAGAACGAACCGCTGCTTTTTGTGAGGATCATACGAAGTATATAAATACGTTCTGATGACAGAATCCTACATTCTTGGTTGTTAAAGAATGCGGTACCTTCGTGTTAACGGGTTAACATGGGGGCCTTCTTATTTAATTCAGAATTATGAAGTGCCGCAACCCCAATAACTGCTCTTTGCTTCCGCTTATTTTACGGCAACCTTGCCCACCGACCTGAACAGTCCCACAAAACGGGAGTTTCAAATTATTACGCTGTGACCATGATTGTGAAAGCGTGCCCGCCAAGCCCGGTTCAGCGCTCTCGGCGGTCAAACGCTGCACATTGCAATAAAAATATTGCATGTGATATTTCAAGTCAAGTTTGTTTTTGTGTTTTGTTGGCTGTTCATCTCGATATAATCGTGTAAAGAAAAACCAACTTGATGCACAACTTATTCTTAGTATACTTAGTATTCTTAGTATTCGTCAACCTCTACATGTTTCGGGCGTATTTAGGCCCATCATCAGGAGGTACAACCGTATGTATACAACAATTGGTACTTATTATTCTTTTTAGATGCGCCCGAAATATGTAGCAGTTGACGAAATATACTGAGAATAAGTTGTGCATCAAGTTGGTTTTTCTTTACACGATTCAAATCAAGTCTTTGGCTTTTGAAATGTTTGCTGCATCAAAACGACTGTTCCCATGCGTGTTCCAGAAAATGCAGAGGGTCGGAACTTGCCCCCAGTTACCTCGCAGAACCATTAATGAAACCAAAGCCATTACAAGCGGAAGTCATACAGTTACTGCACAGACTGTTGTACCTATATATGTAGTACCGTCATTCCTGTGGCTCTGTAGCTCTCTGTGAAGCATGGATTGCTTCAATACACGTCCTGTTTACATTAAATTTGTCGGATATAACCCCAGATTTTTTCACTGTCGTAATGTTTGTAACTAACTGATAACTGACAAGCGTTATTTGTTATGTAATGTGTAGGTGTATTTATGAAGCCGGATTTCCTGACTGGCTGAGAGTAGGTGGATGTCGCCCTGTAGTTTTTGATCAGACTAGACACTGCGAGTATCAAGTAATGCTAGCTTAGAGTGTTCATAGTGTAGTGACTACACAGCGGAACTATGGTTAGATTTGTGGCAAGGGCAGAGAATTTTAGTTCAACGAAGAGCAATTTATTCTTCCATAGCGTCCCAGACCAGCTCTGGAGTTCGCCCAACTTCATCAATGGGTGCCGGTATAACTGATCACTCGTCTTTTTTTAGTGTTGAGGTAAAGAATGGATAGAATTGTACCTTCGCGCCTACATATCATATGTTTTAATGACGTGATGTTAATTAAGAAGTATATAAACATTTTTAAGCACCGAACAAACAATTTTGCCGATCCCAGTGGTTGCGCGGTCTGGGGCGTGGTTGCTCGCTTGCTGAGATTCCGGGCCGGAATCTTGCGAGGGGCATGAATATCTGTCTGTTACGAGTGTTGTCAGGTAGAGGTCTCTGCGATGGGCCGATCCTTCGTCCGGAGGAGTCCTACACATTTTGTGTTATTGAGTGTCATCAGGCGCATTAAGAAGCCTCCATACCTACACTGAATGGGTAGAAGAGGTCAGACTAAAGAGAAAACACAAACAACGTTGATGAATCTCTTTTCGAATTTCTGATACTTACTCAGCAGATCAATAAATTACGCACATTCATGAAACCTGAAGCTCCATTACCGTATGTCCAGATAGATCGTATCCTGAGCCACATGAATCCAGCTCATATTCAGACACTATTTCTGTATGATCCATTTTAATTGTAATCATCTTGTCTACACTTAGATGTTGCAGGCGGTCTCTAAAACGCATTTGTAGTCTGCAACACCAGTGTCTGCTTACATTTAGAATTTCTGAACTAATTAAACAACCAGTATATGCTCAGCGGCACTGTATTCCATGGAGTTAGCAAGGAAATATTCATAATTAGAATTTTGAAAAGTTTTAAATGTTTCCACGCGTTGAACAAGACGGTCACTTTAACCTCGCCCCTGTTCCCTCTAGAGCGTCTATACGTGGTATTATTAGTTTAATAGACCTTGGTTGTGCGAACTTGGATGTCTGATTTGTGGTCTGACATGCTGAGAAAGTGTTACAGTGTGAAAAAGTGCCAGAACCTTGACCAACTCTCAGACGTGACTCATGAATACCTTAAGGAAGATATCCAGCGGTAGGAATCTGTGCAGCTGGGTTATCATTACAGTCAAACCCCGATAGAGTGCCACCCTCTTAGCGCCAGTGAAAGTGTGTAAACATAAATTACTTGTCAGACAATATTTAGATTTTCCGCTAACCCCAACCACCGCAAATTGCGGTGAACAAACAGTGACGCTATATCTGAATACGACTGTACTTGGTTTTTGAAGCACAATGGTAACTATGTGCACCACATGCTTGAATCAGTTAGACCTATGGAAACTTGCATTTTGCTGATACAGTTACGTATTGCATATGATTTTCACAGTAAACAGCGATTATTCACCGAAATAATATTAACCATTTGGTTTTTGCAGTGATGACGGACTGTTCTCACTGTGCCGTCTGCAAGGTAGAAACTGAACGTTTGTGTATTCGAGGTGTACTGCTGAAATTAATTGCAGACTTCAAGGGGTTGGCTTGGAAGTAAGTCCGAGGAATCGCGAATGTTCGGTGCAACGATTCAGGGCAGAGTGAGTCAGAATCCACAAATACTGCTGAATGCCGTTAGTGGGCGGAATGTTTGTTCTCTCCACTGTTGCTCCGCGGACACTGCCAATCTGGCAGCCTCTGATCACTCTGACATTGCACAAGGTGCTTCTGAAACGAGGCGAGACACTCAGTTCGGAAGGGAGGTGTCCGTCATCATTTTCGCGGAAAATAACCCATGTTAACGATGAATCTGCAGATCATCTCTGTGGTCATCGCATAGAGGTTCGACACAGTACGATGTGTAAAGGGCAGTTACAGTATACAAGAACGTTAAACTTGTCTAATACTTGCTTAATTAAATGTGTCTCGTACAATCATACAAAATGTATGTTAATATTAGAAACAAAAACTAGACACCACAGTAACACAAGGCTATATCCCTAGAAATCGGTAACTTTGTTACTGTAATAAAAAATAACAATTATGAGGTTACTACAAGCAAGGACTTTATAAATACCACATCCTTACAGCTTAATGTACACGTAAAAGGATGAAGTAGAATTATATACTCGTATAACGAATGAGAAATAATAATACAGTATTACCGGTATTCTTGGTATTGTGTAAACCAAACTGCGAAACTACTAAACTGTTAGCGCTGTTCTTGTAATTGAGATCTGGCTCTGGGGATGACATGCTTAAAGTTGAAGTTGTTGCCTGGTGATATATATAGTATGATTGTTTTTAGATTGTATCGGATTAAAGTAGGTATATTGGGTGGTTTTCATAATGCTTTAAGTTTGGAAATACGTTGCTAATGTCTAGCATAGTAATTGTTTCTCTGCTTAAGCGCACATCCTGGAGACGTGTGAGATATTGGAAATGAAAGGTCCTCTTCAACCGCTTTATCTCCGAGTAGGGAGCCCCCGGTACGCATAGGAGAGGAATCTAGATAGGTCCTTCAGAGCTGATCTGTTCGTGGTGGCAAAGGGAAAGGTCATTGCTCTTGACAAATGTAAAATTTGGTCGTTTACTTTACGACACTGGCGAAATAAGACAGTCTGCAATCGTGATAGGAGGCTTGCTGCGCAGTGGAATTCTGTAAATCTGAATACCTGTGCGTACTGCAGAGGAGGCATGCATGATGCGCGCTTCAATCAGATTCTGAAACCGCACCAAGAATTTATACTTGTACGATGTGGTAAAGAAACGGAACAGCGTAGTGAAGAGAATTCCTTCTGATGTAATCAAAAGAACTTCAAAAGTATATTAAAACTTTGTATCAAAAACAGAAGCAACTGTTCTTCACCGGGGATGTGGTTACTTTTCTTGCCAATGTCACAGTAATGCTATAGTAATCAAAACATGAAAGACGGAATAACGCCCTGATTTAACGTTCATAGATCCGTGCGTCGCTAATATATTCGCTGAGTACAACCAACAAGATGCAACGTTTCACAATTTATTTATTTCTGTAAGACGCTCTGCATGTTTCAGACGGGTTTTCCGTCCATCATCAGGTGCTCAAAACTGCACATACAGCGTCAGGTATTTGTCAGACCAATACTGTTACCTGCTGCTAGCCTGGCCAGGCTAGAGCGTCTTACAGAAATAAATACATTGTGAAACGTTGCATCTTGTTGGTTGTACTCTGCGAACGCTATGATTTATTAAATTAAGTGTAACTCAAATAAATGGGAATGAGGATTCGAATCGCATCCCGAAACACTACCCCAGTATTGCAGAAAGCTTTGACAGCTGTGGCTACTGTGCGTATTGGCAAGAGCACAAAACAAATGCCAAGTGTCTGTGAGTGCCCAACATAATGTCCGCTGTAAGAAACAGAGAAATTTAAATTTTACACGTATTTTATAATTCTTCCATACGATAAACATTTTTCGGGCAAAAGAAAAGTGTTAGCGAAGATTCATATCGTTTTGTTGAGAATGAAAAACAAAAGACATTTTTTATTTTGCGTGTCTCAGTGAATTGCCAGAAACGTGCTCTATGTAGAGGCTGAGACGTTTCAACAAAGTTTCCGTGTGTCTAGTTATTTGTATGTATGTCCTTCAGATTAAACAAAACGACATGTAAAAGCGACTATATTTTCAACATAAAACTGAACGACAGGGCTTGGGAAAGTACTGAAACTCGCCATGCTTCAGGACAGTGCATTCGGTAAGGAATGAGCGAGGGATCATATAATTATTTTTAATGTTTTGTTGACCGCGCATCGTGATAACATGTTTATGTTGCCAACAGCCAGTCAACATAAATGCATGACATAAACTAAGTGCTGTGTATACACAGTAGTACCTCCTGATGATGAGCAGTAAGCCTACTCGAAACATATGGAGGTTAATTATTGAAATAAATTATTGAAGTAAGTTGAAAGTAAATAGTGTATCCGTCGGTCCCAGTGGCCGCGCGGTCTAAGGCGTAGGTCTGCGGCCGCTCGCCAGCTGAGATCGTCGGTTCGAATCCCACCGGGGGCATGAATGTCTATTATGAGTGTTGTGTGTTGTCAGGTAGAGGTCTCTGCGACGAGCTGATCACTCGTACAGAGGAGTCCTACCGACTGTGATGCGTCATTGTGTGTGATCAAGAAACCTCAAGAATGAGGAGGACATGGCCCGCGTTGGGCCGCAGCGCCACAGGGGTGGGGTGGGGTGGGGGGCATAGTGCATCCTGTTGGTTCTTATTGTACGGATCACATAAATAATTGCACGTGCCTTTCTGGAGGTATGTGTTCATCACAGCACCCTGGTGATAAATAACTTCAATGGCCCACATATGAAGATCAAATTACAATTAGTATTAAGTTACGAATAGGGCAGTTCACTTCCTAGTTTCTGTGTAATCAGCGTTAGTGTGTTTGTAATATTGGTATAAGTTTTGGTGTCATCGTATATGGAATCATATCAGTTATCTTCAGTTTGCCATATAAGTAATTCATTTTACATGTTCTGAAATTTGTCTTTTCGTGTCAATTGTGTAGCCATTTCCTTCCCACGCAACATGCAACTCTGGGAAGTTTTCGGAAAGAACATTACCAACAATTCGCAATGTCTTTAATGACGCTATATTCTAGTATGCCACTTTTTTTAATTGACGTGGATATTTCTGCGTGTCACTATGAATGAGCAGTGGAAGGTGGGTTTTACCACCCAAGGCGTCGGGTGAATGTTGACGTTCATTTAATGTGAAGCACGTTCCCATAACAGAACACGTCAGTAACTTTCGGGAGCAATATCATGTCCACAGTGCAGTTAGATTAGTCCGAGGCCGGTATAAAGCCCGGTGGCAAACAATGAAAATCATTGCAACACACAGCTTGATTGTGAAATGAAATGTGTTATTTATAGAGCTTTACTTTATAAAGGTGTTGCGAAGCGTGTGTGACGCAGAGCAATAGACGTCTACGCCAACATTTTTTGCTTCCGTCTGCTACATATACTGAGTACACTTCACCAAATAAACATTCTTTCGTTAAAACTCTGGCAACACCAACAAATGCACAACTCTTCAATTTATGTATTCTTTCCATTACATACTGTAACTCCTATAAGTTAGGCATTGTCGCCATCTTCAGGGACCTTACACCAAACTTCTATTAAACGTAGTGCTGTAAATAATTTTATAACAAATTCAAAAACAGAGCGGATGGTAGTAGATCCGGTTAATTAATACCAGAAGCTGTAATTACAGTTGTACGAGCTCCTGATGATGGGTGTCAACACCCGAAACATGTAGAGCTGTCTACAGAAATGTAATAATATAAAAATTGTCCAACGGTTGACCAGTGCCAGAAG
>Ga0123357_10010508_pt1 | contig 11780 bp, 9 predicted proteins | sample TergutEmb28metaG_FD_89873 | JGI IMG/M metagenome (GOLD analysis project Ga0123357, IMG submission 89873) | Embiratermes neotenicus P4 segment gut microbial communities from Petit-Saut dam, French Guiana - Emb289 P4 | ecosystem: Host-associated > Arthropoda: Insects > Digestive system > Gut ...
CAGTCACTAGTTCTGATCAAGTCAGTGTGTTATTTAGCTACGGACCTACTAAACATTAAGTGCTAGCTAATTAGTTTTGAGGCGCGTTCGCAAAATTTCGAAAAACAACTATTAGTTTCATCATGTCTGTTTGTCTGTCCGTCCGTCCGCATGGAACAACTCGGCACCCATTGACCGGATTTCCATGACATTTGGTATTTGAGTCTTTTTCGAATATCTGTCGATAACATTGAAGTCCAATTAAAATCTGACAAGCAACAAGGTACTTTATGTGAAGATGTAAGCAAAGTTGCTGAGAAGATGCAGATAGATCTGGGCAGACTGGGGAGTGGGCGGCGGATAACAGGATGAAAATAAATCCAGGTAAAAGTAAGGCAATTAGCTTCACGACAGCCCGGGTGAAGTATCCGCTAAATTATTCTCTACTGGACCAAGTAATTCAGGAAGCGAGCAGTTGTAAGTACTTGGGAATAATCCTACGCAGTGATTTAAGCTGGATTGATCATGTTAATTACACTTAATAATAAATAATAATAAATTAAACTGGCGAAAAAACCCTGGAAGGCACTTCATTTCACAATGCGTATTCTTAAAAGGGGAAATAGTAATATGACAAATTTAGCCTACACGTCACTAGGGCGTCCGATTCTCGAGTATGGGGCTGCGTGTTGGGATCCGTTCAGAGAGGGACAGATAAATGCATTAGACGGTGTGCACAAGAAAGCGGCAAAATTTGGAAATCCTACGAACGAATCGAACTGGGAAAAGTTGGCGCAACGTAAAAAGATAGCAAGCATATGTGCCCTATGCAAAGCGCACTCGGGAGAACCGGCTTGGAAGGCTATAGGTGACACATTACAAAGGCCATACTATCTGAGCTGGGTCGATCATGACTGGAAAATTAGGAACAGGAGGTAGAGGATGGATATCGGGAAATATTCGTATGTAAACAGGACCATCCAGCTCTGGAACAAACTACCTATGAAATTTCCCCTCCAAACCGAGCACCTTTAGGAAGACGGTAAGAAAAGTGATAAGCGAAGTGAAGTGAAATGAAGTGAAGGGAATTCAAAGTGAGGACGAAATCGAGAACTTCCTGGAAAAGGGGCTGAAATGTAAGAAGTGAAGTGAAATTAAAGGATTTTGAAGTGCGGGAAAATCAAGTATGTATAGGGAGCAGGTTAGGAAAGTGGTATGTAAAGTGAAATGATTTTGAAGTACGGAGGAAATCGAGTATTTCCAAGAACAGGGGTTGGAAATTGAAAAGTGGAGTGAAGGGAAGGGAATTAAATTGGGGTGAAGATCAGCTAAATGCGGCGAAGGGAGGGAATTTAGGAGGGGTGGGTTGTGAAGTGTATATAAGAGTAATGAGGTGGAGTGAGGTGTAGGAGTTTGGTGAAATGTGTGAACTTGAGTACTGTATAGTACGGTTTACTCACTGTTTAGTGTACGTAGTGGTTTTTAATACTGATTCATCTACTTTAGATTCTACTCATTTCTGAGTCTTCATAGTGTATAACATGCGTTCTTGATTTTTTTTGTTTGTAAGTTTGCGTTTAGAGAGTTGCCTTGAATGTTGCGTGTTATTGTGTTATTACATTGTATTGGGCTGTACTGCATTGTTCTGTCTTGCATTGTAGCACACTGCCACCGGGTATAAACCCATTTGCAGTTTAGTATTATTATTATTATTATTATTATCATCATCATCATCATCATCTGACTTATTTTTAGAATGAGAAATATTTCAGTAAAAATTTGTTGAGAAAATCAAAACACGCATTTTATGTTCGATAAATGTTCTCCGAAAATCATGCCATTTATGAGATAATGTGGAAAAATACTGCAGAGCCGGGCAGGCCATAGATGCGCATTGCGTGCTGGATAACTAAGGCTACAGACACACACTGAGAATACGTAATACTAATTGTTTTTTCAAGGCAACAATGGTTACGCGAACGCGCCTCAATGTTGCATTATACAAGTTGATGTACACTGCCTGTCTTGTTTTAATCTCAGGTGGGCCATGTTGGACGCCTTGGTCGCAGTTTGTGGTCTGTGGTGTACCTGTGCGGCCTGCACTATACCGCTGTATGCTACTGCGTTTCAGCGATGCTGTCAGCAAGAGGAACAACAGGTCGCCTGACTACCCGCTCGCAGATATAGCTTCGCAGCGCGCAAAACTCAATGCAGATGAACATCGGAAAGACACATCTCTGGAGAGACTGTAGTACTGATTCTGCCATTTCCAGCGCAGGGTCTCCTAGACACTCTCTCTTGTAACGAAAGTCACCGCGTCCGTGAAACAGAACGAGACGAGCAAGACGCAAATTAACGCTCCGAAGTGGCCTCGATTCATTGTCTAAATAACGATCTTCAAATATTATTAAAGCCGAACTGACTCATGAAATAATCTACTTCTTATAATTCATAGGCTTATTTTTATTTTCGTGTATATGTTCTGATTTTGTAATTGAGAATTACGTGTTAAGGCAGTACGCAGTAACAAAGAACTGAACAACAACAATAATAATAATAGCTCTTGTTATAGGATATGATTTTGAAACCCTGTACATAAGTACATTAGCAGTGCCTAGTCGTTCCTAAGTTACGGCAACCAAATACCAAGAACCATCGTAAATGTGATAACGCTGCCACGGACCCGCTCACCAGTCCGAAGTCACGTACGAAATAAGTTGTCCTATTACAGGATGCCTGACATATGGAACTCGGTTGTAACAGAAGTGCTTATTTAGGTTACTGTATCCTCCTGGTACAACCACGTCGAAATGAAAAAAAAAAACAGTTTCTTTTGAAGCGTCTGCTTTAATTGCCAGAAATATGACGCTCCAATATTCTTGGGATCCACACCCATTGTTGTCTTCTGCTTAAACACCATATTTGAATAAAAGAACCATCAAGTTTCTTCCGAAACGTCGATAATTTTATTATTTTATCTAATATTACTGTCCGAAGCATCAAACTTCAGATTTGCACGATGGCCAACAGTCACCGTAGTCTGCTGGGTACCTGGCCGTGTCGATACGAAGACGACAGTAAGTTTGCAAGCAACATCGGTAACCCTTTACTTCTATTTTGGATCTTTCATGAGTGTCATAAATTGAATTTTCTACAGCAATTGCACTTTAGGTCGCTCTGTTTACGGGCATAATCTTAGCCATCGGGCCCCTATCAAAACACTGCCTTTCGGTATGGGCCCATTTAAAAATGAGAATTCAAAAAGGAGGGACGGCGGTCTTTTTGTTGTGGTACTTGTAGCAAGCCCGGGCTCATTATGAAGCAGAACAAATTTGTTACAGTGAAGCAGTGGGAACTGTACTTTTGACTTTCCATTACATTTGTCAATCAGACCAGCTTCCTGCCACATGAATTGCCAATAGTGGGTGTGAGTAGTAGCAGTAGTGGTAGTGGTGGTAGTAGTAGTAGTAGTAGTAGTAGTAGTAGTAGTAGCAGCAGTAGTAGCAGCAGCAGTAGTATTAGTAGAAGTAGTAGTAGTAGTAGTAGCAGCAGTAGTAGTAGTAGTAGTAGTAATAATAGTAGCAGTAGCAGTAGCAGTAGAAGTAGTGGTTAAACATTTATCATCAGATGTACATGGAAGAAGAAAAATGAGTACCTTACATCGAGGTTGTGTGAAAAAATTAATACAGGAACAGTAAACAGTGAGAGGCTAGAACTAATGAAAAGGCTCTGTTATTACTGGCTCCGTGCAAGCACCCTGTGGCCCAACCAATCTCCTATTCAACCGGGGTCCTTTCCTTAGAGAAAAAAGCGACTAGAGCTCCACGCTAACCATTTACCTCCATCTAGTGGCGAAAGTTAATAAAGACAGAATGAAGGCGTACTTTCACAAAAAGACCAAGGCTCCTTACCAATCCTTTACCTTTAAACAAATATGAGTATGGCGTGAACGCGGACACAGGCACTGGCACAGCTACGGACGAGAAGGCATTCTTATTCTTTTCTTCTTCTTCTTCTTCTTATTATTATTATTATCATCATCGTCGTCGCCATCATTATCACTACCATCATAACTATTACGTGCTGTTGAGTCACAACGTAAACAAACAATTACAGTATATTATTATTATTATTATTATTATCATTATCACCATTATTTGTTGTAACTATACAGCGTATTTACGGATTAATTCATGAAGAAAACAAGGGCACACTAATATTATGAGATCGCCATACCGAATTTGTATGCGCGCGCCTCTCCGCCTGTCTGTCTGTCTATCAGTCTATGTCTTTCTTCAACGTCACAAATTTTGATACCACCATTATGCCACTCGAGGCCACTCGCATCCCACACATGTTAACCTAACTAGAGTCAATAATAAATACATGGCAGTCATACAATCGCGTGAGGTGGAATCCACATTACCACCATGCAGTACAGGACCCTGAAACTATTCGATCGTATAGTACTAGAACTTCGAAAAGCAGGCGGCTTCTGTTGTGACAATTTTTACGTAGATCGGCGACAAGAGCATTGAAGCCCGTCCAAGGAATTGCTTCTAACATTTGGCCCCACAATGATCATGATTATCCTGCATAACTGGATAACAGGCAGTACTATTCAACAACGACTTATCGTTCAAAGCCTTTACTCATAATTCCTACAGTCCGTTGCACTGATAGAAATATTATTTGTTGTTAATGTCACGAGAGGAAATGCTCATCGCACCAGCTGGAAGTGCGAGACACTTCTTGGGGATTCGTTCAACCAACAGCTGCACACAGTTCTTAAACACCAACAAATTCCTGAACTTAGCCACCGAATTAGGCAGTTCCTTTGATGGTTACCGAAAAAAACCGCAGCTAAATCACAACTGAAGAAGTTCAAAAATAAATTAAAAGGACGAGCCACAAGTGCTTAAGAATTCGTAGATTCGGATGGGTAGCAGGTGTTTGAGCGGTAGCATCTGGTGCTTCGACGCATGTCACATCATTTTTCACAACTCCGGAGAGGGCGGTCTCCCTCATGATGAGGAAGGCTGAAAGAGCAAGTGTTTGCATTAAATCGGAATGGACCCGTTCGTCACTTTATGTCTGCGGTGGTGAACAAGAGTGGGAATCTGTCACTCCAGTCTCAAATACACGTTTCGTCCACGTGTTTTCCTTGCAATTTTAATCCCTCATAGGCGTCGGTGTTAATTTACTGCTGATACAAATTCAGCAGCGGAATAATGAAAATATATTTATTCTTTATATCAGTAAATGCGCAATCTCACTGGTTTAAGTATGTGCAAGATATCTGTCTGAAATGCCTTCAGATTTTTACTTCAACGATATTCTTTGTTTGCATTTCCGTTGGTACATATATGCTACATGCTATTATGACAATGGTTAGAAACAGCTGTTGACTAGCAGCTGTAGGTCTAATACATAGATGCATTATTAAAACGCGTCTTCAAGACAGGCACTGAAATTAAATACACGATTTTCTGAATAGAAAACATAAATCCTTTCCTAGTATTTTTATATATTACGTATTATCGTTCACAACTGAGGTGCAATTCCCTCGTACAATATTTATTGCCATTTTATTTTGACATTCAATATGGAACTTGTTACGTTTCTTTTTTCCTTTACTCTCTCTCTCTCTCTCTGTCTCTCTGGAACAGTCGGTGGATGTTCTTCTATTATTCTAGTTTTCCAGACTAAACATAAGCTCTGCGTTCGATTCATCCGATATTACCTGGTGGTCAGTGGGGACTCCTGATCCGGAAGACACATCTAGCGGAAGGGTACACAATGCGGCAGTGTATCATTCCACTAGACCTGACCCGCGGGTTAAGATTCGCCAAGCTGAACAATGGAACTGCGGACGGTGCCTCATGGTCTTACAGGATGATTATATTTTCGGCATATTTTAACTGCTACTAACAGTAACAATAACACTGTATTTGAGAATAATACCAATCAGACGTTTCAAGAAGAAAATGAAAAATACAAGACCGCAAATAGCGTACTCTATGACGCAGTACATAGTTTTTCCCGATGCCTTCTTTGCGTTCAAAATAACATGCGGTTTCAAGGCACACGCGTCAATGTACGAGTATTTACATTGACGGCCATAAAAACACCCTTCCCTGGGCCGATTTTCAAGAAAGGAATACTCCCCAGCAAAATGAGCAGCTCTCTTATTCCGAATTTCACCCAAATCGAATAGAAAATAATATACGACCCTGGGTACGATTTTCAATGCGCCGATTTTCAGAAACTCACAAGCACTCAATAGGTTTCTGCGGACACCTGCCGAATATTACCATAAGCGGAAGAAGAGCGTAGAAGATATGAGCAACATTTCACTGACGTCCTTACGTAAAGTATGCCTTTCACTGCCCGACTTCACAAAACACTCCAACTACAGCAGCGGCATTACGTGAAGATCTATACCGAAGTCCATCCAAGTCAAGTGAAAAATTTACAAAACTGGGCAAAACTTTGTTTCCAATCCCAGATAAAAGTATGGTTTTCACTAAACCGGTTGCGACGAAATGCACAACTACTAAACTACATTAAGTAGAGATACCCTGTGCCTAATTTTATCCAGATGGGTTGAGAAGTGTGGTAAGTACAGGTAGGAACTCATTTGCGCCACTACGTAAAGTATAACTGTAACAGAACAGATACTCAAGGACTCATGCTGGCGTGACAAATTTTTGTAAGGAACTCTCATACCGAAAGTCATGGAATACCGACGAACGGTTTCGCTGCTGACACTTCGTCACAGACGGACAGGCGAACGGACATAAGGCATTCGTTATGTCTTCACATAATGCGTTATTTTTTACTTCGTAAAGAATGTCTAAAAAAGCAGCACCGCCTACTGCAGAGGCAACAGATGCATGTGAAAAATGGAAAGCACAGTGCACTCCTTCAAACACGAGCCGATGGTGACTTTGTGATAACTGTACGGGACCCCGCCTTCCTGTCCAAACAACTAACTCAGCGCCACCTCGATCCATAGACTCAACAAACCCATTAAAGCTGAAATTGCTGTTGACCTCCTGTCGCCCTTAAAGAGCGTTCAGAACAGGGGCCATACACTCAGACACACATGCCGCAAGATTTTAACCAAATGTCAGAAATCTGTGTTCTCAGAATAACGCGGTGAAAAAAGTGCTGCTTACGACTGGGGATAAACCGTGACAGTGGCAAACATGGAAAATTTTATAGTGACTTATATACATGGTTAAAAAATACTTCTTTGCTTCCCTCAGGTCATTTGGTTTTGTAAGCTGTTACCAGAAATACATAACAGCGACTTATATTAGCGGATTTTGTTTCAGTTTTCTCATTATTTCAACATCTAATGTCAGAGGCCAAGGGAATCAAAAATGTAACTACACAGATATCCTGACGACAATAAAATAGAGGCACATAAACACGAGAAACTGACATGTCACATGGCGAGGGTAGCATAATTTTCAAGCTGTACTCCATGACATATTTCATTAGGTGTTAAAAACGTTACCTACATATTATTCAAGGTACTTTATCCAGAAAGCTTACTACTTTTTCTCAATATTTCAGTAACTGTGATAAAGAATTCGGAACAGCTCGAATGAAAAGTTTCATTACTGATAGTTAGGAATGGGCGATGTACACACACACACACACACACACACACACACACACATATATATATATATATGATAGTAATAATAAGAGTATAGTTAAAATCAGACTCCTAGCCTTAAAACGGGCGTGACGTCACTCAAAAACCAAGCGTTTTATAAACTGGGACTTGCTCCTTATTCAGAAAATTAATTAATTAATTAATATACTGCTGATAAATTCCCAAAGCTAAAGGGATGATGAATTAACTTTTAAGCGTTCTTTAGAAAAGAAAGAGGACGGATTGACTTCCATGTAAATTACAACCGACCGCCTGTGATTTAACATCAACGCTTGACTGCTGGAGAGTGTTCTAAAACTTGACATTGGAGACTTGGACTAAAAGTCGTCTGCAAATTTAGATTTTTAGCCATATTAATCTATACCACAGCCCACTTTACAAAGGCCATAAATGAACATTTTCATGTATATCATAATCCGCTGATCATATTATGGCGAAGTTTGATATGAGAGATCGCTGAATATCGTTATTCGGCTGCCTATTTTCAACCATACTGACGGATTCCTTAGCCTATTGTTCCTTCTCAGAACGTAAGTTCGGCGAAATTTCTTACGTACTTCATAAACCGTTAGAGAAAGTTTAGATGAATAAAAAATGGGTGGATCTTTGTGTAACCCCGATCTGTCATTTTGGTGTTTTTGACATATTGACCAATTTGAGATGAACTTCTTCACGTCCCCTGCCATTTTAAACTTTGATAAAATACAATATGACAGCTCTCTACATAACGCTAGTCGGCGGCAGTGTTAACTTTTCGCTATAATGGCTGATTAAAAGAATACACAAGCCATAGGGGTTTTCAGTGTTTCACAGAATGGCCGTACACGGACTTCTTCATGTATCATATAAATCGATAATAACTTTTTGATGATATCTGATACGAGAGAACTTCTCCTAAAGTCAGTCGTCCATTTGGTTTTCAGATACACTGACCGATCAATTATACAGCCTACTTAACATAAAGTTGTAAGTACGTCGGCGGGAATTCTGAGCACTAAATTAAGGAACACATCTTTTGCAGTGCTCTAAGCGGACAATACGACTTGGCATAATGTCTCGCAGTAACAAAATATGAAGGTTATCATCCACGTAGGAAAGGTGAAATTCCTGGAACCTGTTAACGCAATAATAAACCTATACCACGGACCGTTCTACAGTTTCACCGACCCTGCAGCTGTCACAGGGTGTCTGTGTAAATGACAAAACACATCGAGCAAACATAACACGTGATACAGTACAGCAAACAAACAATTTATGTGTAGAAATTACTCGTGCACAATAAAGTACTTCTTTGTTTACTAGTGGCGAGGTAATCAATCACTCAGAGACGGTGCGATGGGCGAGGCTTGTAACACACACACACACACACACGCGTAGAAATGGGAAACGTAATTTTTGGTCCGGAAATTCCGTGGTACGTTGGAGGAAATCACCAAAACGCATGTTAAAGGAAAAGGGCGCAAAAATGGGGAGTGAATTTAATTTGAAAGTATCCAATCGAGTGCTTACCCGAACTGTCCAAAGACGAGGCCTTGAAGTCAGGTATTTTAGTGGTCACAACACGTTCCTCATTATGCCCCTTTGTAAGAAACCCGTTGTTCTGCATTCCTAGATAAAACCTGAAATCCTTACACATCATGCAGCAAGCTGGTTAAGCTGTGGGATAACATTTTGTATAACGTTATACTGCTGTCAATGCTGAACTACATGTGGAACACAGGAACAGTAACTGGTTATACTACTCTTAATTGGCACATTTAGAACTACCGTCATATTCTTGAAGTTGAGATTTACATCGTTGTACGAACACACTGCGAGTCATTAATAAAACACAAAGTTATGAAGACAATTGGGGTAGTGTAGGAAGCCTACAACTCAACGCATTAACTTCGGCACAAGATGCAGTGCAAGTTTTAGCTTGAACAGAGGCTTGGTGGGACGCATAGCCTGTCTGAACGAAATCATTAAAAATATACGTCCCCAGCTGGGAATCAAACCCTAACCCTACGATCCTCCAGGCCGCAACCTACACTCTACACTGAATGAGCTACCCGCCTCATTCTTTTATGACAGTGAATTCACAAAACACTGAATTCTCATGAGGATATCTCCATGTGTATGGATTGAAGGACGCAGTGGAGACAGCCAGAAATTCGTCTACAGATTACGTTTACAATAGCCAGTTTTTATTAAACGTAGACCTTTAGGACGGTGCCATGTAACAAATATTTGCCATACCTACAGCCAGAGTATCATCTAGTCTTCAGGAATACTGCATCCTGCGGGAATTCCGAAAGATGTCACAAAAGGATAGACAGCATATTAGGAGGGACTGAATAAATACTGACGTTTAATACCGTAACAAAGAAATATCTAAGACATACATTAATAATAAAACAGTCGACATTATTTGAACCCCACAGTACAAAACAATTTCATATAAAATTTGTTGGCGACCAGCGGAATGTGACAGAAACGTCTGGTTTTGACAGGATTTATGTGTTCTCTGCAGCCTTACATCCACGCTGTCCAAAGCTTTATGGGAAGAAGGGCCATAGTAAAGTTACAAGTATGGAAGGTAAATGATTATAGTGCCTGCCAAACATTTGGTTATAAATAAACAAGACAAGATTTCTTGTGACATGTAGATGCCATTCTTTGCTCACTCGTCATCATATGCAATTTCTTCTGTTACCGATATTTTACGGCTGAGTTGCTATTCTCTCTTAATATTCCATACATTTTTGAGGTTTCAGGGATCTTTCTGACAAGAAGTCTTTGGGAATGTATTTACTCACTCACTCACTCACTGAGGGAAGAAGAGTCCTCCTGGAAAAGATAATGAATAGCTCCCTAGCTAGTCAAAACATTTATCACATTCTATGGAACTCGAGAGTTCATTACCGGTTCCACAACAGCTGCCAATTGTCTCTGTCCGGAGAGAGACTAATCGTGACATCATCACCGAGCTGCACGATCGATCACAATCTAGCTTGGCTCAAGATGTCGATCTGTCGTAGAAGTGCTGCCATCTTTAGAATATTCTCGGAAAATTACGTAAAGTTGCATGGCAGCTGGCTAAGGAATTCGATCTAAGGAACCTTCCCAAGGTATTACCAACTAGCAAACACACATGGTTTCGATGTACTACAATGACATGGACTGACATAGCTGCTTCCATTCCGTAGTACTAACTAATGCCATCCTACAACAATCCTAATATAAATTTCCTGCTTAATTCCTCCCCTGACCGCTTATATCACAAGTTCTTTAAACTGTGTTTCGAAAGGGCTTACTCCGAAGTTCACACGACAACATACAGGACACATTCATGGTCTCAGGGACATTCGAACTTGCGAAGCCAGTGCCGTTCCATATAACGGTGGAATTCTGGATACCCCACACGACTCCAAGCCACATTGCGCCTCGTGGAGAATGTTTGAACGCACCGAAATACATATGGTATGTGCTAGAATTCCATTGACCTTCACAATGCTGTGCAGACCTATCCTAGGCCTGCCACATAAAACACCTAACGAAATTTGGGTAGCCAGACACTATACGTGGCACAAAGTGGCGTCGAATGGTGTAGGGTAAGTGGAATTCCGTCTATAACCATGCGCCATAAAACTGTAAGGCTCAAGGGAGGGTCTAACAGACAACCCATGACCGACAACAGGGAGCACGCAGTATGTAAAAAAGTACACGTCCGGAAATTGTACAAATATTTAGCCACTTTTCTCATTATAAAATACAGACTTATGGAATAGAGGTCTACTGTGTCTGTGTTTCTTCCCCTCTAATAAATTTTAATCTAACTGAAGTTATTTAATAAAAGTTGGTATGGAAATAATGCCACCAGATACAACCCCACCTTCGTACTTGTTAATTTCCTATCATCAATAATACCAACATGACAGCTGTTCGATGTTCTAGGGTGGGAATGACAGCAACGACACATGAGCGCATGAAATTGTATGTACTCATAAAATATTAAACTTAATTTAATGGAATTCCTTTTGCAAATTTAAAACAACCAAATGACGGCCAACCGAAAACTTGTATTTACCTTTCGGTTGGATGGAGTTTAGTAACGACCACCGTAGCTAAA
>Ga0123357_10010511_pt1 | contig 11779 bp, 9 predicted proteins | sample TergutEmb28metaG_FD_89873 | JGI IMG/M metagenome (GOLD analysis project Ga0123357, IMG submission 89873) | Embiratermes neotenicus P4 segment gut microbial communities from Petit-Saut dam, French Guiana - Emb289 P4 | ecosystem: Host-associated > Arthropoda: Insects > Digestive system > Gut ...
TAACTGTGAAAAAGGCGGTGTTTAGGGGGGGTAAGGTCGGCGGATTGTTTTTTTTTTTTTGTTGTTGGGGGGGGGGGGGGGGGGGGTGCTGTATTGTACGGCCCCCAATGTCAACAGTTCGGCAGCAAGTGCTGTGTCTTCTCTCGGCTGGTTTTGTCGGCGTGTTTATCACCAGGTAGACAAAGCTAATTAGATGATGAGAATGCGTTCATGAGATATGTCCCATGGGAGGTGTAAATGAGACATTTTCCGAGTTTATTTATAGACACACATAAGAAACTTAGCTATGTCACACCAGCTGACGGTCGCACAACCAAAACGGGTGTTTTATTGTGTTCTTTCCATCTTTTCAGCAAACCAATGGATATCTTAAACTCCAGGGTATTTCCTGTATTGCATTTAGTATATGTTTGAGTCTTGCCCGAGAAGGCGTCTCTGTTGGTTAGGATTTAATGGGGGTGTATCAATTCCTTTAGGCCATGGCCGCAGAGGTTATTGTGGGCTGGTTCGCGGGCCGCACGTGGGCAAGTAACAGTAAGTGGTGTAAATAACGGCCTGAATTATTATGTAATTTTTGTGGAATACGTAATTTACAAATGTGGCTGCGGACCGCGTAATAGAAGCTGTCGGGCCGCGGGGAGGAGACCCACACTTTAAGCAAATTTCTGGATCGTACCTGCATGTAATCCACGAAAGCTGTATTTTTGCGCCTTACAGAACAAGCAAGTACGGTGATCAGTTCTTATCTCGTGGGATGGAAACATGGACTTGACAGCTTATAATTAATCACCGAATAATTCAATAATTCCTGAAGAGTATCGTCTTCTGAGATGTGACTGTGACATCGTGTAGTTTGGTTGACCAAATCTCAGAAGAGGATACATTTCATACTTATTCCGTGATAAACTAAAATATCATACAAAAATCTCTGGATAATTTATTCTCTGTTCTATGACTAAACAAGTTTATGTCTAGGCTAGAGGAACAAAGTATGCTTGAACTGCGGATCTAACTGTAACCCGCACAATTCTCAGATTTGGCAAAGTGTTTTTTCCTTCCCTGTGCACTATAGTGAGAGCCACTGCGTGTTCGACAGTGTGGATTTTGTTATGAGAAGCTTACTGTTCTGTGGAATGTGACGCAGAATATAAGTATAAAATACAGTCTAACACAACTTTCAGTTAGGCAATTGTTAAAATGTATTTTCAATCATATCTCTCAGCTACACGTTTCGGCTCGTCCGCCTGGAGCCATCTTGAGGCTGAACTTTTTTAAAAGGTAATATGTTCAGCCTCAAGATGGCTCCAGACGGACGAACCGAAACATGTAGCTGAGAGATATGATTGAAAATACATTGTAATAATTGCCTAACTGAAAGTTGTGTTAGACTATGTTTGATGTTTTAGCGTTACCTATTTATATTACTATTGAACCACAACTGGGATGTATCACCTGAAAAAAGAAGAAAGTGACGCAGAAAGTTTCAAAGAGCCTGTTACATCCATCTTCTGGGTAGAAGGGCAACAATAAATTTTTACCTCACTACACAACGTCATAACCTTACAAGACCATGAATCACCATTTCAGTGAAAAACTTGTCTTAAATAATTTTGTATAGCCTGAAAATGTCAAACTGCTACTTGGGATCTGGACATTGCTGGAAGGATGGCACTAGGGAGCTGCTGCAGAAAAGGCCTATAAGGGTGTGGAATGGGCTGAATTGGCGCTGGTGTAATCACGGTAACGAACCCTCGGTTTCTGTACAAGGCGAAATATCTGTTAGCCAGTTCCGTAATTATCATTTCTTCAATAAACTTCCTGCTGTATGAAGTCATGAAATATTCTATTACTGCAGTGATTTTTGGCAGGTTTATCCGTCTGGTAATTTTGGATTCTTGTCATTAAGCTAACGTATAAACCTGAGAGAGAGAGAGAGAGCGAGAGAGAGAGAGAGACGACTTGCAAGACCTAGGCGTAAATGGGAAGATAATATTAAAATGGATCTTCAAGAAGTGGTACTGAGGGCATGGACTGGATTTGGCTCAGAATAGAGGCGGGTTGCGGACTCTTGTGAATGCGGTAATGACCCTTCGGTTTCAGTAAAATGTGGGGAATTTCCTGACTACCTGAGGACCTGTTAACTTCTCAGGAAGGAATACGCTCCATGGAGTTAGTTGTACACAATTTCTAAAACTTAAACATATTTAAAAATGTTCCATAACACTTTAACTTTCTACAACAATTTCTTTTACAAATAAAGATTGTTCTACGCGTTGCCTGTCCTATGTTTGATCACAAAATAATGTGCGTTTATACGAACACTTAGTTCTTTCTACTGAGCTGCCGGAACACTAATCCACGTGTCAGGGTTTGGACCGGCGAATGAATCTGCCTAACGGAGTAATGAATTTAACATATATGTTTCTGTGTACTCTTCTGAGAACAGCCAATTTACACGGTTATGAAGACTGGTTTCGTAAAATTTTAACAAACACAAGGAAGCTAGCAGCATAAGGATTACTGCTGATTTAGAGGTTGAACCTGGACAGCCTGTGTTATTTAATAAACGAAGCTTTCAATTTGGAAGAAAATTATGAAGCATTTCCCTTTCTCAAAATTTAACTTTCCTAAACATTTAATTCTTTGTGGTTATGCCATTCCTATCTTTTAACCGAAGTCGTACAGATGTTAACCCTTTACAGACGAAGCGCAGACTGCTTTATTTAAAGACCCAGTCCGTACCGCGCTGTAAACACTTCATCTCGGCTATAAAATCCAATCTGTTTAGGCTGTAAGTGGCACAAGTCGCTGTTTGCTCTCAGATGAATACAAAACACATAAATACAGTGTGGACAGAGCGTAGAGTTGTTGAATGTTAAACTGTTGGTGCATCACGTAAAGACACTTTTTTGTCAGTAATATTTATCACTTCTTAAGCATAGATTTAGGTTTTTTTTTGTTCATATTTATTTAATTTCCTTCCAAGCAAAGCTGGCATCAACTACGAGGCCACTGCATCAGTTGCGTGTCATAATTGTTACTGGAAGCAAGCCAAATGTCAAAGCTAGGTTTTCTGCCAACATTGTGATGTAGGTATCTGACTTTACAGCAGGCCTACAGGCTGCTCTCATTGCAGTGAACATACACATGTTGTGTCACGAATAATGATCGTACAATGTTACACAGAAGTGATATTTTAATGAGGCAATGAGGTTCTTCCAAACGATTTGAAGGCTGGGATAAACCAGAAAACAATGATGTGTTAATCTTGAATTGAGTCAGTAAATTCCACGAAAGAGAGACCCGTTTGGAAGGTTTCAGACAGTTCGGGAAGATACTGCAGGCGTTCGTGGAATCTGAAGTCGTACTGTCGAGTTTGCGAGGGCCTGCCAGTGGTCCTGAAGGGGCCACATAAACCCGCTCCACACCCTCACGCATTTTTAAAGCTTTTTCATCCTTTTCTGTAGGGGGAAAAACTGGAATTTATTTACGTGCTGTGTTTTCCGATTTCAACTTGTGGAATAATTGACCGTTTTTGAAGAAACTTGGTTTGATCGGTCAGTCACTACAGAACGTCCTAACGCCATACTGTCTAATTTTCTAAAATCAGTGATAACAACATTGCGGACGTTTCAAATTTTATGTCGGGGCGACATAAACAACACTGAATATTAATGTGTATGGTAAGTGTGGTGTTAATATGAAGTGTGGTGTTAATATTCTAAAAATTAAAACGATTGTTCACATTTATGAAACGCCCATTTACGTCGTGTCGTGTGAAAACTTTCTTCAGCTATAGGTCTGATGATAATCACTAGTAACTTGGTGAAATTAAGCGAGTGAAATTTGGTATAGACATACATAACGACATTAGCTACATATCATGGGAGAATGTTGTTTGTAATGTGCAGGCTACACACAAGACGACACTGCGAATGTGTGAGGTTATGTTGCACAAATTTGCACAAATTTAACTTACAGGACATAAACTAGGGCTGGCCAACTTCAACCCAGAACAGGGCCACATAACTCGTTAAGGACTCGTCTCAGGGCTGCACTTTGTAATATTCGGAAATCAAAAAGGGGGGGGGGGGAGGTTGGGTTAAGAGGCCCTTATTTACGAACAATAAGTCGCGCTGAAAGTACGGTTGAATGACAAGGCAGTAGGCCATACTAAACTCTGTGAAACACGAAGAATGCTTTACTGTGCTGTCTGAGAAGTGATGAGCTATAGTTTGTGAACATTTTCTCTGCTAATAAAGTTGCCATATTCTGTTCTGTAGATTTATTATGTCGTGCATGCTAAATTGTATTATTGAAAATATTCGAGTGAACGAGGGTTTAAATAATTTGCCTGAGGATCACAAGGGGCCCGTGGGCCGCATGTTGGTCGGCCCTGATTTAAATAATATTTCCACAAAAATAAAATCAAGTAATGCGATAAAAATAATAGGTCTGTTTGAAACAGAAATTAGAGGAACAGAAAAGTTTGCTTTGAATTTTGCGTGCAAAGTTTTGTTGTAAACATTTAAAGCACAGCTGTTGCTATGCCCCACTGCCTGTTTTAACGTTCAAAAAGTTTACAATTTTCCCACAGAATGTACGCGCACTAAAACACGATATACAAGCCTGTACCTGAGAAATCGTTTGATTGTTTATGTAACAGTGTTTTATGTGAGGCAGGAAGCAGATTTGTGTAGCAGATGGTATTAAGATTAATTTCATACTTCAGATCTTCATGCTCAGTGGATTAACCATTTGAAGCTAGAATTTAATGTAACCAGTATTTCATAATTCCTTTTCTAACTTAAGAAAATTTATCTCCATTTCAAAGTACAAACGTGTAATGTCGTTCGGGTAATTAATGGCTGTTAATCCTGAGAATAGTATGAAGCACATAAACAAAATGACTGGGCAAAACGCAGTGACTTCGTTTGAAATTTGTTATTACTGCTCTTCTTAAGAGGGTTAACCCTTTGACGCCTAACGACCCCTATAGTGGTCATACCGCACCGCTAACCTTTAAACGTTGCATTTTATATATTTATTCAACAAATATAGGTACTGACTATTTTAAACATGGTATATATTGTCCGTTTCTTTCTCTTCAAAATGCAGTTTGTTTCATAATTCTAACGTATTTGGTTCCTGTTTTATTCACATTTTATATACAGGGTGTGCTAAAATTTAAAAAAATAATTTCGGCGCCAAAAGGTTAATAGACAGCAACATATATATTCGAAGAAGTGGGTTGGCAATTTGATCGACGGCTGAGAGGATGGAACAAATCAGGAAATTCAACGAACAGCTACCAGGAAGTCTTGTGATATGAACAGAATGGTGCAATCATTTCAAGAATGCGCTGAACCCCTGCTATAAAGTTTCAGGGACTTCACTGCGGCTGAGCGACGTCACTTGTTTCAAGAATCTCCGTTGTATTCTGATCCATGCCAAAACAGGGGTGAATCGTCGTCTTCAGGTTACTTGTTCCGTCACACGACACCGGGAATTCCTTCTTATGAAACGTCACCATTGTATATTGCTTAAACGCACTGCATGCTGGTTGGGTTCTCTTGCGGTAAGAGTTTGTCATTGCTAGACAAAGGGAATAACTAAAATGACGCAGTGTACTTAACTAAACACATTGTCAATGCAATAAAAAGAATGAAAAATAAAAAACCAACTAGATGCCACTTGATATTTTATTGTACTTCTTATAGGATCAACATGTTTCGAGCATTACTATGCCCATCATCAGGAACTCCCTACTATGATGTTGATTACCACATTGGTCGTGTCGTTCTTGGTTTGCTGTATGTTGGAGGTTAGGTACGGTTAGGCTGGATTAGCGTCCGGGTTGCAGGCTTTAGCCTGTAATAGTAATGCTCGAATCATGTTGAACCTATAAGAAGTACAATAAAATATCAAGTGGCATCTAGTTGGTTCTTTATTCTTCAGTTATCACAATGATGCACTGTCCAGTACACATCAGAAAAGAATGAAATTGACGCAGTACTGGGTGTTTGGCGGAACACTTCCCAGCGAGCGGTTAAAACTTGGAAATTACCGAAATTAGCACAAAAATTCAGTGCATTCGAAAATTCACCGCGAATTTGCTTCTACCCCAGTGGTTAGGCGGCAAGACCTAGCAAAACAAGCAGAGTTTGTCCCGCAGATCAACCAAGACAACCTGCAGAGCGTGAGCAAGAGTACTGCATTAAAGGGCATGTGATTAACACCCTGTGATTATTCGAAGGCTTTGTAGTTGGCGTAAGTAAAGGTAAAATTGCACCCTAAAATAAGCCATGAAAGTCCAGAGGGGGAGTAGAGGTGTAGCTGTACTCTTTCTTTAACGTCGGCGCTAGATGAGGGTGATGGTCAAAACCACGCCCCGGCCGCTGTACCCCCAGAAAGAAAACTGGTGCCCATTGTACAGGAGGCTGGGTTGGCGCCAGGGCAGTTCTAGACGGGTGCGGAAAATCTCGCTCCCCACCGGAATTCGATCCCCAGTTCTTCCTTCCCGTAGCGGACTACGCTATCCCGGCCCACGTCTGGCGTAGGCAGTGATATATGTCCTTTCCACAACGTCTATTCCGGCTACAGGGCCCACCTAGTCTCTTGGCCAGTACTTATACAGACAGCTGTCTCGTCGGCGATACAGAGGCCAGGGCGTGAAGCTGACCAATTAACCCACCTAGTGTACAAGTTGAGAATACGTGGAGCTATATATCCATTCTTTCTCAGGGTGATGTTTAAATAACCGAGAGACAACAAATTTTTACCTCTATTAATCATACATCTGTATGCACGATACTCCCATCTGCTGTAAAACGTGGTATAATTTCGTTTTTAACATGCCGTACGACACAGGAGTAAGGAAACCGCATAGAAGTGATACACGTTTCATTATATAGAGGAATTACATGACAAAAAGTTAAAACAGAAATCTACAGACGTGAGGAGAAAGTTGTTGTGTAAAGTGACATTGAACTTGGTGAAACTTGTTACTTAATCTATGCTGTAAGTGCAGGAAAAGGGGCGTTTAGTTCATACTAAGTGAATGAATGGCACGGCTACTACTTGATATTCTGATCATGACACCACAATAAAGCAGGGCTCGGCCCAGGGAAAGCTATTCAAGTCTAACGCGAATAAACAAGGGTCAGTTCACACACCGGTGCGCACGGATTGAGACTTCGAATTCCCATAGAGCTTGCTAATTGTTGCAACCGTATGTGTGCTGTTCCTACAAACAGCAAAGACGGCGCCTGCATGGGATATGAGACGATTATGAAGTCAGAATCATGGAGATGTTTGACGTTCTCACGGTGTTCCTTTTGGAGAATACTCTCTTCTGGGGTGTGATATGATCGCTCTAAGAATATTTGAGAAACACAAACCATGCGTCGCCTCAATTTTATGCATACTCCTGTCACTCTTCGCTCTTAGGTAGAAATACCATCGGCAGTACCCTCATCTCTAACACTCTCAGCACTCGGTGTGAGGGGACCAGTGTTTCAAAATCATACAAATGACGTAAGAACTGCAGTTTTGTATATTTTAATCTTTCCGTTTGTAGACAGCACACGTGGAAAAAAAAAAAAATTCAGACCAAGCGACAGAAATGTGCCGACGTTTACAGGACCCTGTTGTCTCTACCATTAGGGTAGGTGTGGGGAATCCTTTAAAGCATCGGTACACTTTTCCAGAGGGCATGGAGTCTAATGTCAGAAGAAAACAATCTTCAGAAGGTTACAGCTTTCGACAGTAGGTCGCCGAGGAGAATATGTGGGAATAAGAGTCACGAAATTTCAGGAATGTGCAGAAACGTAGAGAGTGAGGAGTAAAATTAAGGAGAATGTGATGAGAGGCAGGTAGCATGCTTGAGAGAAAACAAGAAATGCATACAAAACTTCGGGCTGTAAAGCTGACCTTAACAAAACGCTTGGAAGGACTCGGAGTTAATTGAAAGGGACGATTTATAGATAAAGCGGGGTGGTGGGAGAGGGACTGTAAAGTGAATTTGGTTAAGAATGGGAATCAGAGGCACGCTGTTTTGAAAAGCTTAATGAATGTTGAGATTTCATAATCGTCATCAGTGGGCACGCGGTGGCGCAGTTGGTTGAGGCACTGTGCTACAAGCCGGAAGGCCGCGGGTTTGAATCCCGATGGTGTCGCTGGAATATTTTATTGACATAATCCTTCCGCCCGCACTATGGCCCTGGGATTGACTAAGCCTCTAACAGAAATGAGTGCCAGGAATATTTCCTGGGGGATAAAGGTGGCCGGTGCTTATGGCTAACAACCTTACCGCCTTCATGTGCCGACTGGCTTGATGTCTGGGAGCCTCAACCTCCTGGAACCCTCAGGGCCTGTCCAGGCCTGTAATAGGATTGCTTTACTTTTTACCTTTAATCTTCGTCAGTCAGAGACGAAAGCGGCAGATCTTTCCGACATGTTGATACTCATTTATCAAAAGACACGGTGTCACATACAAAAAACAATTTAGGTGCCACCGTGAGAATACAATTTCTATGCCTTCACATAGGTCATTTCGGGGTGGGGACTAGGGACGGGTTTTGTGAACACGGAAAAGAAACTTTTGTTTCAATCACAGGCCAGGGATTTGTTGAACAGCAGAGCGAATTTCGCTCCTCATGAATGTTTTTGATTCCATCAAAAACCAGGGATTTGTTGAGCAGCAGAACGAATTTCGCTCCTCATGAATGTTTTTGATTCCATCAAAGACCGGGGATTTGTTGAACAGCAGAGCGAATTTCTCTCCTCATGAATGTTTTGCTCAGTGGAATTAAACTTCGTCGAAAAATCTCGACCGAATTCTTGACACAAATTATCAAGTTACGCTGTCATACCGGATGTATTATTCACCAAATGAAGCAAGCGACAAATGTTCCTGTTATCGGATATAAAGCTGCATCATACCTTCGCAAGGTCGAATGAATAAACAGAGTTCTCAACCTCCTGTTACTGTTAAAGTGTAAGGTCGAGTTACCTAAAACAGTAATGTGTGATTAATCGGTGCATGCGCAACGCTTGCAACGTCAGAGCCTACGTACATTGAAAGTACAGTCGCGTTGCAAACCACTGAGGCAAGTGAAATGTTTTTACACTGCACGAAGCCCAGCACCTGAGCGGTCCTATTTGAGTCCAACGTATTTTTAACGTATTCTGGTGTTAGCAGGCGCAGCACCATTTGCTTTGCACTATAATATTATGCATACTTGGGTCAACTAATAAATAGTCTGTATCTGTTATCTGACTATTAACGGACTGGTATACGTCCCTTTTCAAAGTGGAATTGGAGAATTCGACAGTCTCCATTTGGCACTGTAGTTGTAGTTAATAGCTCTTAGGTTGACGTAGTCTTATACACACTACCCTTGTATCCACTACATGCAAGTCATAAAAAGGTAAAAGTAAAGTGATCCTGTTACAGGCCCGGTTTGGCCCAGAGGGTGGGTAGAGGTATAGCTCTACTCTTCCATGGCCGCGGCACTAGAAGGGGGTAAGTGGTCAGCAGCACGCCCCGGCCGCACTTTACCCCCGGAAAAGACCCGGTACCCATTGTACAGGAGGCTGAGTGGGCCCCAGGGCCGGGCGGAAAATCTCATTCTCACCGGGATTCGATCCCGGACCGTCCAGCCCGTGGTCAGTCGCTATACCGACAGAGCTACCCGGCCCACACATGCACGTCACAAAGTTGAAAAATCATAGGAAGCTTGATAGAGTAGGAAGTGCTGCTGCCTGGAGACAATTTTCGTAAAGGTCTAGGTTGCAGTACCGACAAATGTGATCGTGGTTGACACTTGAACCATCATCACGAAACCCGTAATCTGGGATGTGTCTTGGCTCCTACCCCCTCGGAACCTCATCCAACAGGACGCAATTCTCATCTCAGGATTTACAGTTGATCGTCTCCTTTATTTTCCCCTTGATAAAGAGGATGATAATTTTACGTTTAAGCGAGACATGTGGACATATAACAGTGTAACTCATATTTGATGTTCATATGTGTACAAAATGGTGATAAAATTAGTCATGAATAGTCCTATAAATCCTTCAATGTCTAGTGGTTACTTTATGTACTACTGGCTTTAGAATAAACGTCGACTCGTGATCTATGCAGCGTTAAATACCTGATTTTTATAACTGAAAGTATTTCCTCTGCGGTACAAACTTGGTCTATAAATAAAGGAATAATATTTCGTCTTTAAAGGGTTCATGGCCGACACGTATCTATACGGATTTATTTCCGTCTTATGGACGACGTAACGTGACCTGAAATGCAACGCATGACCCTCCTGTGTACTAGTTTCGGAATAAGAAGACTCTTTGTATGCGGAGTTCAGAAAGGCCTATGTTTTTTTACAGCAGTGTTCCGGCAAGGCAGAATCATCGTAAGCATAGCCTTTGAAATTTTAAACAAAGCGAGTTATCTGGTTAAATCATCTGTATTCAAAACTTACAATTATACGGAAATGCAAGCAAGCTAACACGTAATTCCGCCTGGAGAGTAACTCGGGAATTAGTTTGCAAGCCTTGCAGCAGAACGGCAACTGAAAAGTGATCAAATATTTTCAGTTGACCATCGAAGTCAGCTTATAGCAGAAGTCCGACGTAGGGAACACTTTTCGCCATTATATAGGAAATTATATTGTTGGCACAAGGTTCCCGAAAATCTTGGAACAAGATTCGGAATTGACGCGTTTTGGTCGACAGAGATTTCACCAGCAATTGAATGGCTACTGCAGCCTATATATTTTGTACAAATGCAACTTCTATGGACGTTACAAACACGGGTGATGTCGCAGAAGTACGTATAGTAGAAAACATCTTATTGACTCCTGAAGAAAATATTCTACAACAAATTTGATGTTTGTGTTACCGGGCATCACTGATACAATAATATAAACAGCCAACTGGATGCAACAATAACAAATTTTATTGATAATTACAATCAGCTCAACATGTTTCTTGCGATAATTTCGACCATCCTCAGGAGCACTAGACTGCCAGCAGGCAGCATCGCCGGTGCATTATACCACAAGTTGGAAACACAGTCTAGTGCTCCTGAGGATGGGCGAAATTATCGCCCTAAACATGTTGAGCTGATTGTAATTATCAATAAAATTTGGTATTGTTGCATCCAGTTGGCTGTTTATATGATTGTATTCTACAATAAGTTATGTCAAATGCAGATAACAATTCACAGAACGGTATCATAAGATACAAGCATAAACAATCATGGTGTAACTTAGTGTAATACTTTCCTTAAACAATGTTTAAACATTTCATGTCTCGGAATAACTTTATTAAATATACGTAAGATGACAGAATTGCATTCTGGAATGTCGTTTTTTGGGGGGTTCAAAATTTTATATCATATCATTTTACAAAACGCTGATCAGGAAATGGAATAGCAGACAATTCCTGTTTTTGATTGTTTGGCTTTTATCATACTAATATACTTTATGGAGCAAATAATTATAGGCAACTCGCCGAAAATAATTGGCTTTTTATATTTAGAAAAACAAGTTTCCTGGAAATTTAGCATCGAGAATTATACTGAAGGAAAATCCAAAATGGAACCCTTGGTAGTATATAGATAAATCTGGGTTTGAAGAAACCAATCGCTGGCGGAAAAGACAATGCTTTGTTATAGCGTATTTGTTAGGATTTTTGGCAACGAACTGATCTTGCTCAAAGTGCTGCGGTGCAGAGTTATCTACACTTAAAGACTGTTCGTAATATTACGTAA
>Ga0123357_10010512_pt1 | contig 11779 bp, 7 predicted proteins | sample TergutEmb28metaG_FD_89873 | JGI IMG/M metagenome (GOLD analysis project Ga0123357, IMG submission 89873) | Embiratermes neotenicus P4 segment gut microbial communities from Petit-Saut dam, French Guiana - Emb289 P4 | ecosystem: Host-associated > Arthropoda: Insects > Digestive system > Gut ...
CAACATTCGTTACTCTGTCCACAACATTCGTTACTCTGTCCGCAACATTGGTTACTCTGTCGGCAACTTTCGTTACTCTGTCCACAACTTTCGTTACTCTGTCCGCAACATTCGTTACTCTGTGCACAACATTCGTTACTCTGTCCTCAACATTCGTTACTCTGTGCACAACATTCGTTACTCTGTCCACAACATTCTCCCCATAAGCCCTTACCTAGAATATTTTAAATTTAATCTACAAATTATATATTATTTATCTAATTATCTTTGCATGTTTCCGTCTTCTCTATGCCTCTCGTTACAAAGTGGCGTCTTTTTTTTTTTCGGACTAAAATTTTGCCTAATTTTTCGTTTCTGTTTTACGAACTAAATAAGAAGTTATTTTTAGAAGAACTTTGAAATTACAGTACACCATAATTTGCGGTTTTTCTCTGTTATTTGCGTGAACGCCGTCTGTGTGTGGATCGATAAAGAACAACTTCTCTTTTATGGTGACGTAAATTCGGATAAGTGTCACGTTAGAAACAAGTGGTTACCGACATGTCAGGAAGATATGGAGACATCCGTAGCTCATTTAGAAATGTAAATTACTGGTTAAAAATTCGAACATCTTCCAACTAAAAATCTTTCCCGTTACCGTTATTCTGAACCTTTCGGTCAGGAGTGGCAAGACGTATCTCATGTTACAGTGCAGATTGTTAAAACGGAAAAGTTTCTCTCTTTTTCTTCAAAGACTCATGGAGTCTTACATTCCTGAGAAAGACGGAACCCCGTAAATTTGCCGATGTGCGCTGTATTAGGTTTTCAGGCATTTGCCCGTAACATGAGTTTGTCTATAACTCAGTGCTTGTCCAATTTGTCCAAATGGAGGCTGACGTTCAATACCAGAGCCTTCTGTGTGCTTTTTGCTTGACGTAGTGACACCGGCGCCGGTTTTATCCAGGCATGACCCCCCTGCCCCCATTTTACCAGTAAAATTACTTCGTACTCTTCTTGCTTTAGGGGATGGCACAATGCGACCAGCACAGGAAGCATTGCCAAGGGATCCACATTCAGTTAGTGACAGTGGAATTAGAAATTCATGCCCACAGTCGCTAGCCAGCTTCCCTTCAGGTCAGTTGTGTTATACGCCAAGCCAACCCACCGGCTCGTTCCCACGGTGCATATCACAAAGGCTGTCAATTATACAGCATACGTATGAGTCAGCTGCAGTCACTGTGCCTGCTTGTGTACGGTACGTAACGTTGAATACATTTGCTACAAGAAGTGTCGTAAATTCAGGCGAAAATATTCTGATGTGTCTGTTCCAGACAGGGCAGTTTACAAATACGTGATGATGTTTCGAACAGCGCGTTCCATTTTAGGCCAATCATGCAGAAGATTCGTGTTAACAGTCGGAAAATTGCACGATATTTTTGCTAGATGGAGAGAAAGCTTGTAGTAATTATGCTAACAACGGTGATGATCTTAAGGAAAGCATTCAGCATTTAATGTTTCTAGATTTACCAGCAATATTTTGACGTTCAATGAACACCATGTCGACTAGACGTGACGGATATTTCCTAGCGGAGTGAAAATATTTCCAGTGGCTTTTTTTAAATGCAGCCACCAATAATCAAATGTTAACCTCACCACACTGTACTAAAAGGCGTGATCCACTCATGGCGTATTGGAACAGCGAGGATGGCTGCGCTGCCTGCTGTCACGCCAAGAGTTGCGAGTGTATAACGATACATAATGTGAAATTAAATGTGTCTCTGTATAAACTATGGATTAATGGCTGTAACTACTGGCAACAGTGTGTTACAGAAATTGAAATGAAAGTAAAGTTTAGCCCATAATATGCCATAAAGACACAGAGGGGGAGCAGAGGTTTAGCCGTAACTTTCTTTAACTTCGGTACTAGGTAGCGTAGGGTGGTTCACGCCACGCTCGGGCCGCTTTACTCACGGGAAAGACCCGGTATCCATTATTGGGTGGGCCCCAGAGCCGGTATGGACGTGTAAGGAATATCTCGCCCCCACTGGGGTTCGATGCCGGAACCATCCAGCCCGTAGCGATTCGCTGTACCGACTGCGCTCTCCGGGACATCGGTATAAATAATACGTAGCGAATGCATGTATCTTGCTAAGCGCATATCAATTATAATTATCAGAAAGTATAACTATCATTTGTATTAGTATTTAGTTTAAGGACGAGTTTTATACGTGATTAAATTCGGAGACTTATCGTGGAATTTGTTTAGTACTATGCAGTATTTTAATTAACAATAAATTTGTTATGTCTGTAGGCGACGCGGAAAAATAGAGGGAAGGATAAAATTTATGTTGTTTCATTAGTTATATGGAGCCTAGAAAACACAGCAGTATTATTGTGTGCCTATATTGCACGAATAAGTGCTAATATGGATTGTTTATTTTGCTATTACATTTACCGCTTCGGGTCCAAAGAAATATCTTTGCCCATAAATAAGTGAAGTTCATGTTACACACAAGGAAAATCCAAAAATATGACTGAAATTATATGGGCAACGTCAGTTAGACTCGGAGGGAAATAAAATTAGCGCCTATGGAAGGATACGGGGAAAAGTATGGAGGAACTCTATGGCTTTTCATTGTAGTTCCATTACTAGGATACGGGAAAAGATAAACTTTTCAGCTCAGAATCTCATATTTTGGAACGCCAGTGAAGACAGTCTGGTGATGGTGACAGTGATGCTAGTCTTTTTCCTCGCACTCATAGTTGGCTGGACTGGAGATTAGAAGTCTAACACTGCACGTTATTCTTTTGTAATAAATGTATTCTGAAGACAGTGTGTGTTCATATTAGGTGCAAGTTTAAGGCAAAATGTGGGAAGAGTTAAAATGAAGAAAGTTTGAATGGGTGGAAGGAAATGAAAGATAAGTAGAGAAAAATAAAAGTAATTAAATAGTAAATAAACATGGGAGGTCAGTAGTGTATCAAACAAGAGTAAATAAAGAGGGCAAGAAGAAAGAAACGAAGATAGGAATGTGGTATAAGAAGGAAATGCAGACAGGGAAGGGAATGAAAAGCACAACGAGGAAGTAAAAAAATGGCGCAGAGAGGTCTACAAAAGCAAAGAAAGAATTCAGAGAAAGGTGATAACATTGCAGGAACGATTTCAAACTAAGAAAATAAATAGTGGGAATATTTACTTGAAGGAATGAAATGAAATGAAAACTTAAGGGGATCTTCGAACTGTGGTGCATGGGAAGAATAAATGAAGGCAGACGAGTACAGCGTGGTGTAAAATAAATGTTATGGGTAGAAGACGGCATTCATTTCTAATTCTTTTTAGATATCATGGCTTAAGTTTCCTAATTTGATTCAATTCAGAATTCAGTATAAAATTGTGAGTCCTGTTACATACGGTGCGATTCCTTCAGCCGAGGATAGAACACGGCCACGCCAGGTCTCTACAAACGCAGGACACTATAGCTGGAGGGCGGTAGAAGTGTTATTATCAAGAGTACGGTATTCTGGGACTTGACGCCGTGTGAACTGGTAGATGGACCTAACTTTTCGGACGAACCTGCTGCCTACCCTGGAAATGTAGGTAGAAATTGCTTCCGAGACTTTGGAACCACCTACCAAACTACACGGTTTCGGATCTCATGTGTACCACATTATGTGACACCGCCTTGAAAATGTCAGTCTTATAAATAATAATAATAATAATACTAATAATAATAATAAATCTGAGAGCAGAAATTTAAAGTGAAATAATAGCGCAGCACAAGATCAGCTATTACAAACAAAGTATTGCTCAACAAAATTATTACCATCAGAAACGGATGGTACATGCATACTGTGTCAATAATTTGACGAGACAATAGACCACATTTTATCAGCATGCCCAATATTGGGAAAAGAACAATATATAAAAGGACATGATAGTGTGTATCCTGAACTACTCTGTAACATGTGCAAGAAGTAGAGGTAAAATTAGACAATGAAAACTGGTATAAGCTTGTACTGAGATTATCAGAAATAAGTCGTGGAGATAAGGTAACCATATTGTGGGATCAACAAGTGCCAACCTCCAGAACCATTCCTAACAATAAACCGGAAATTATAATCCGTGATAATAAAAATGGAACACATGCATGTTAATAGACGTTGCAATTTCAGGAGACAGAAATGTGATCAAGAAAGAAATCGAGAAGATTCTAATTATATAAATACTTTACAACAGAATTACAGCGCATGTGTGATGTAAAAACAGAAGTGGTACCAGTAAAAGAGGGCTACTAGAATCATCCCAAAATCATTCAGAAAATGCCTGAGCAACACATGGGGAGAGCACGAAATTAAGGAACTAAAGAAAACATCCATAGTAGACACTACACACGTGCTTCAGAAAGTAATAATGTAAAAGTACACAGTATTCACCATGAGAAATAACATTACATTTAGCACAAACGTAACAGCAGATTAGCTGGGACAATAGATACCACAGGAACAAGGTTTGTTTCAAGTATATAACTAAATAACCGGCATAAAGTTGATAAAATGATAATAATACTAATAATAATGATAATAAGAACACTCTAAACGTCTCTTCTATTTTCGTTGCTTAATTGGTGTTCATAATTTAACTGCAAGGGAAATTTTATTTGTCGCATTCTTTATATCCTGTGCTTTAAGTTACGAACAGAAGGCTAGTAGATGTACCCAATAGAGCAGTAAAAGTAAAGCAATTCCATTACAGGCCTGGACAGGCCCTGAGGGTTCCACGAGGTTGAGGCTCCCAGATTTCAAGACAATCGGCACATAAGGGTGGTAAAGTTGTCAGTCGTACGCACCGGCTGCCTTTACCCTCAGGAAATATCCCTGGTACTCACTTTTGATAGAGGCTGCGTCAACCCCAGGGCCAGAGAATGGCCAGAAGGATTATGTCAACGAAAAATTCCAATGACACCATCGGGAATCGAAACCGCGACCTTCCGACTTGTAGCGCAGTGCTTCAACCAACTGCGCCACCTCGTGCCCTCCCCCCCCATTAGAGCAGTAATACTCGTAAATTTACATGTTCACACTGAACAGATCCGATTTAGACAGATCATTTCCATTGCGGACCCTATTTTGAATCTCAGCTATCTGAAACTCCCACACAGGCCATGTTTACTCTGTAGTGACCCATAAGCCTATTCACATCACATACACATCTGAATATTATTAAACTTGTTTGTACCTGTAAGCTCATTCCGGTGCTGGACAATGATTAACAGACGGCACTAAGAGCAGGCTGTTGCCTCACAATACACGTGATGGCTTTTGTCGTACTGCTTTGATTTTTCCATTTATATGTTCGATCAGCTTTGTTGATGGGGTTTTCGGACTAAACGCATTTCCATTACGCCATGGGCGCAGTTCCTCTTGAATTAAGTAAGCTGCTGAAAGTAACTGATATTTTAATTAACCATTTAAAGCAACATGCGCTGCCTGAATCAAGGTGCAGTTCGCAGTCGTTAATGAAGCACCACGACAAGAAGACGTATGAGGGAATAGAGGTATGGCTGTACATTTTATTAATATCGGCACGAGATTGGAAGGAGCGGGATTTGTTACTTGCTTGCCCCAGCAACTTTATTTCCAACGAATGAGCTCCCTGTATCCTTGGGATGGGACACTGAGTGGGCTTCAGAATGGGTGTAGGCGCTTGGGAGAGGATAAAAGGGCTGGCATTGTACGTATCACGTAACACTGAGGCGCATTCGTGCAACCATTGTTACAGTGGAAAAGCAGCAAGTATTGCTTATTCTAAGTGTGTATTTGTAGTTATAATTATCCAGCACGCAATGCGCATGCGCCATATTGTCATCTGTTGCCTCTTCGGCTGTGCAATATTTTCCCGTGTTATTTCATAAACGGTATGATTTTCGAAAACAAGAGATAGTTACGGAACGTAAAATGTGTGTTTTGATTTTCTTTACAACTTCTGCCTGAAGCATTTCTCCTTGTAAGATAGAACTGACCACGATGTGATAAAAAATGTGCATTGGTCTTCACGTATAAAGTGCCCGTTATCCTTGTCAGATTTTGAGGAAACTTGAAATTTTTCGACAGATTTTCGAAAAATTCGCAAGCATAAAAGTTAATGAAAATGTTTCCAGTACGAGCCAAGTTGTTCCATGCGGACGGACAGACATGACGAAGGTAATAGTCGCCATTTGCAATTTTGCGAACGCCCATAAAAATGTTTTGAACCTACTGCGTACGTGAACACCAATTCCTCTGTCGAACGCCCTGTAGCCTTGTCGCTGTCCGTACTGTGCTGTGTCCACTCAGATCACTTGACTTATATGCTTAATTCATAACGTCTGAACACTTCCCACAGTTTGTATTTGTGTGTTTTTGGTGATTCTCAGAACAAACTAGTTATTTTTCTAAACGTCATCAAGCAGGCTAATCTGTCGGTGTAATGACTGAACTACGGGTTGGAAGACTGGGGAATCGGGTTTCGAAATCCCCGCAGGGTAAAAGATTCCTCTGCTGTACATAACATGTGGCGTGGCTGTTCAACTCACCCATCCTCCTGTCCGATGGATATCCGGGACCGTTTCCCTGGGGTTAAAGCAACTTTATTGCTCTAACCCCAGAGAAACGGATGATAGGAATGAGCATTCATTGAAAAAAAACACAACAGGAACGTGTCACCTAAAATTGTTGTCGAAAAACCTGAAGGCATTAGACCACTTGGGGAAGATTTAGGCTTAAACAGTAGGAATATTACTAAAGTGGAGTCCATTATGGTGTGAAGCTCTGAGCTGGTTGCTTCTGACTGGATGAGATCTAGTGCAGACTTTCATGAAACACAATAATATACCGTCTTGTTTCAGAAAGGGACGGTAATTCTTTGACCACGAGAGCATCCATTAGAGTCTCAAGCACGATGATGATGTATATATTTAATTAATTTGCCGAATTAAGTCGCTTGAAACTCTGTGATTAGATTTATTAATAGTCCTTATACGTCGCGATAACATTTAGAGTAGAAATACTTGTTGAAGGAGCAATTTGTGTGTGTTAATTTCGCTCCATAACAGACCATGAAGGACCAGAGGAGTAGTAGAGGTATAGCTCTACTTTTTCTTTAACGATGGGGTTGGGCGATTAACGCCAGCCATGACCGCTTTACCCCATAGAAAAAAAGACCCGACACCCAATTGTATTGGAGGCTGGGCGGGACCCCTGAGCCGGTCTGGACGGGTAGGGAAAATCTCGCCCCCACCGGGTTTCTTTCCCCGGACCGTACAGCAAATAAGGATTATATCACGTGTGCATGTTCGTGTCTTTGCGTGTGCATTCTAGATGAACTGAGAGTTTCGATGAAATATTATACGAATACAAAGTCGCGAGACATTGTCCCATAATTTACGCCATTGTTAATAATATTCGTATGGCAGCCATGCTAATTTCTGTGGCCTTAGTGACGCTACTGTAAAGTCCTACAATTCTAAATTCTAAATATGTCCGAAGAAATGACATTTTTGGTAATGTAACAATTGACAAAATCAACACAGCACACATAATAAATCAAATAAAACACGATATAAAATAAAATAACCGTTTTATATTTCCAAGATGTATTTTTATGTTAAACAGCCTGCTGTGTTATACAGAATTATGAAGGATTAAACACCATCAACACAACTTATTATTTTTATAAAATACATAAATAAGAATTTTGGTTTAGAAAAATGTGCAAGAATATGTTTAAAAATAGGTAGAATCCAAAGTAAAATAATAATAATAATAATAATAATAATTATTATTATTATTATTATTATTAATTTAACGCAAGATGTCTCCGAAAACATTCTATTCCAACACCACCCGGAGATTGGTCAGATCTGCTCCGGGAAACATACTCTCCAATCTGCAATGAAGATTAACACAGGTTGGATAGTGTGAACAGCCAGCATTCCTCACCTGAGGGCAAGATTGGTTGCACGGTTTACAGCAGCGACGTGTGAGGGCGTCATGTTTAACTCAGACGCAATGGTATTCATGTCCGAGTAAAAGCTTTGCGACGTAAAGTGAAAAAACAGTTACACCACGTTGGTTTCGTAATTAATCTCTGAGACCAAAAAAATACACTCAGAGGGTAAGTAGGCTTTATGAGTTGTACTCGGAACTCCTTGCTGTGAAATGTCGAATTGAAAATGCAGTGGTTCTTGAGTGTTTAATATGCCAACAGAAAATTCAAGTGCACAGAGAGACAAGCAGAAAAGAGGACTCATACTGAGGGAATGTGAGCTTTACAAATAAAATGAACATAGAGTGATGCTCGGTTGCATAACTTTAAAGGCTTTACGTAGTATTACAAATTGGACGTCGTTTCCAAGCGGTGTTTCAGAATTTATATATGCGTCTTATTGGATTCTTTTCATTCTCATTCTTATAAGTAAAACTGCACCAGTATATATAAGAGACAGTAAAAAAGTAAATAAAACGGCATGGTTAGTGACAAATGGGCTTCATCTTTAGGCGCGTCGATACTCGGATGTATATGGACGGACGAATACGACGTGTATATACACACACGGTATGTAGCAAATGGCACTGATTCAGAGCTGCCATGGCGGTTAGCACTGCTGAACTGGTTCAGATCCTAGAAAAGAATGTAATATTAGTTGACAATATAATACTTGCATACGGACGTTATTAAAATCAGTACTTGGTTTTATATAAAATGTTGGGTTAGTGAAATGCTATGTTAAGCCATCATTGTATGTACAGTGACAATTTAAATTTAAACAATCAAAATTACCTTATGTGGTACAGTGAAACCTGCCAGTAACGGAACAACAACGGAACAGATTTCTTTTCCGTTGCTGGCAGGCTTAGTTTTAATACTGCTGCTTGAAGTTAATATAAAGATCCCAGAGATAGAAAAGCTTTTCTGCCAAAGACACAATTGCGCTCTATCCAGGCTTCGTTTAGGACAGGTTTCACTGTATTCGCATAATTTAACCATCTTGTCGGTGTCTGTTCCTGCAGCTTATCTATTAGGGAATACCCAAAAATATTGTGCTGAACACTTAGCAATACGTACGGTAGCCAATGCTTTTGACGCTTTGTGAATTTTCATTAAGCGTTTATTTGACCTGCGTGAATAAAGTTAACTTCTTAATCTGACAGTTACATCTTATTCCTTTGAGACCACTGCTTTTATGTACAAGCATTGTGTCAGTGATAGCAACACAACAGCATCGCGTGTAAATAACAAGTACACCTGCTTTCATTTTAATAGTACAAAATTTTAGCCTATGTTGGCACGTAGTGTTCACATGCGATCCATTACAAAATGAGCAAAGTCTTCTACTACTCTGTCTGTCCCTAAAACAGACACGTAGGAAAACTTACTGAAAATTGGGGACCCATGTCCCATGAGATATGAATCTGTGCTTGTTGGTAAGTATTTGTGGACGTTTTGAGGGAGGTTGCTGCCTCTGCTTAGAGTCTGAGTTGTCTAAGTCCACTCTTCTTGGACCCCTTACATATTGAATATGGTGTCAGCAAACTCATCCGAAACGGATAGACGCAGCGTCATATGTCAGAACACTTGAGAATACGCCAACGTCGCTGTAAGCACTTGAGATATCACATTGAATATTATCGGAATACGCTTAATATTTGTAAAACACTGATAGCCGTTTCTTGTATTTGCAGTAAAAGATGTTATGCTTTGCATTCTATAAGCAATATTTAGGCATACTAATTTTGCTAAAGTCCATCCTTCGAAGCGGAGTCGCACACTGTGTTCATGAGAAAATTAATTTCAAGAGCAGATAATTAATTAAATGTAAAGGTAAAGGTAAAGCAATCCCATCAGGCCTGGAGTGGCCCAGAGGGTTCCAGGGAGTTAAGGTTCCCAGATTTCATGACAACGGCACAGGATGGTGGTAAGGTTGTCAGCCTTACGCACCGGCCGCCTTTAAACGCAGGAAATGCTCCTGGTACTCATTTCTGTTAGAAGCTGAGTCGACCCCAGGGCCATAGTGCTATCGGAAGGATTTTACGTCAATGAAAAATTCCAACGACACCAGCTGGGATCAAACCACCGACCTTTCTGGTTTATAGCACAGCACTTTAACCACTGTGTAGTAGTCAGATGAAACGGATAAGCATACTAACTGTTTTTGTTAATCAACAAATAAATGACATAGAATGAAACCGTAAATATACCTTTGTGGATATTTTCATTATTTTGCATAGGAAGGTCCTTAGGGATCAACACATACACATACCATGTATATATGAATATATATGTATGTGTCTGTGCTAATGTGGTGTGTGTGTGTGTGTGTGTGCTATTGTGGTGTGTGTGTATGCTAATGTGGTGTGCGTGTGCTAAAGTGGTGTGTGTGCTAATGTGGTGTGTGTGTGTGTGTGCGCGCTAATGTGGTGTTTGTGTGTGTGTGTGCTAATGTGGTATGTGTGCTAATGTGGTGTGTGTGTTAATGTGGTGTGTGTGTGTGTGTGTGTGGTAATGTGGTGTGTGTGCTAATGTGGTGTGTGTGTTAATGTGGTGTGTGTGCTAAAGTGGTGTGTGTGTGTGTGTGTGTGCTAATGTGATGTGTGTGTGTGCTAATGTGATGTGTGTGTGTGCGTGCTAATGTGGTGTGTGTGTGTGCTAATGTGATGTGTGTGTGTGTGTGCTAATGTGATGTGTGTGTGTGTGCTAATGTGGTGTGTGTGTGTGCTAATGTGATGTGTGTGTGTGTGTGCTAATGTGGTGTGTGTGTGTGTGCTAATGTGATGTGTGTGTGTGTGTGTGCTAATGTGGTGTGTGTACTAATGTGGTGTGTGTTTCCTTTATCGTAAGAAAGTTTATGCACACAATACTTCAAATAATCGTAAAGAATTGATGAGATTACAGTTGTAACACAATTCGGAATATTGTGACAGTCGTGTCATTGTTAAGTAAGTCCCAGTTTCTGTCTGGTTTTAATTAACGACTAGTACTTTTAAGTTCATGTGCTTGATCGACAGACGTTTTAAACTTTCCAATGGTTGGGCATTATCTGGAAGGTTTTCCTAATATAAATTAACTTACGAACTTTCGGAACGCAGCCACGCAGCCTGGGGCGTCGACAAACTTTCCCCTCACTTCTGGTCAGTCCCCCTTTTCAAAATTTTAGAAACTAAGATTTAACTATAGTTAGTAAAACACTAGAAGGTTTTGCCCTGGGCGATGTAATGTTGTCAAGCGGAAGTAGGGAAGGCACGATACAGCCTTTTGATTTAAAAATAAATATGCATCTTTTATGATCAAAACGGAAGAAAAGAAAACACTTAAAAGAATTTAACGTAACTGAGAGAATAACATTAAAAGCGTAGTAAAGAAAGAACTTATGATTGTGTGGACTGAAGTATACTGGTTTATGGTGACCACTTATGGATTCATGTGAATACGGTAAAGGAATTTGGAGTTCCATGAAAATCAGAGACTCCTTGAGTAACCGAAAAGCTAACCGTGATAAGTGGGTCCCTGTTACCACGGCATGGAGCGTCCTTAGGTTGCGAATGAAGGAACGGCCTCCGATATAGAGGGTAGCTGCGAATATATTGAATAAGCAGTCGAGGACAGCCGACGAGGGGTGGTCCTCCAGCTTGAGGGTTGGGCGAGTTGCTAACAACGCTTCCCCGTGAAAAACCTTTGTTAAGAAATATTCACAAGGCGAGATGTTTCCTCTGGAGACAAAACAATCCGGAGGTAAACTACTCCTCCACTCGGATCTCCGGGGGG
>Ga0123357_10010513_pt1 | contig 11778 bp, 13 predicted proteins | sample TergutEmb28metaG_FD_89873 | JGI IMG/M metagenome (GOLD analysis project Ga0123357, IMG submission 89873) | Embiratermes neotenicus P4 segment gut microbial communities from Petit-Saut dam, French Guiana - Emb289 P4 | ecosystem: Host-associated > Arthropoda: Insects > Digestive system > Gut ...
AGTGGCTCAGCCCGCCACGGTTCGCACGCTTTCTTCATAAATGCGGTGGCGACCGTGTCAAAGCGTTGGCCACCTACGAGTGGAATTTGCGTGTGGCGCATGCGTTGATGCGCGATATCGCCCACTTCGAGGTCGGGTTGCGCAACGCCTATGACGCTGCGATCAGCCAGCACTGGAGCGGCTCTCAGCATTGGCTGTTGGACGCCGCATCGCCAGCAAAGGCACCGCTGTGGCGGCGTAGCCACGGGAATCGGGTAGACATCAATCGGCGTAACCGTGACGAGATCGCCGAGGCTGTGGTCCGTGCTGGTGGGGCTGGTACTTCCCCTGGCGGTGTGATCGCAGAGTTGTCGTTCGGGTTTTGGCGTCATCTGGCTGACACTGGCCACGAGCGGACAGTGTGGATTCCGTATTTGCATCACGCCTGGGAGGCGGGTGCCTCCCGCGCCAAGATTGACGCCGCGACGCGGCTGATCAACGCCACTCGCAATCGGGCGGCCCACTATGAGCCGCTGTTCTTTGGGCAGCCCGGACGCGGGGTGATAGATGTGGAACAGCAGATCATCACGCTGTCCACAAGACTGATCCCGGACCTGGGGGCATACATCCAGCAGACGTCAACCGTGAACTCAGTCTTCGCGCAACGCCCCTGACAGCCTCAGCAATACCATAGAAAATGGCGACGCTGTGTGGCCTCTCACGGGTCAACAGGGCGTTTTGCCCCAGCGACGCCTTCTGCTCGGCAGTCCCCTATGACTCGGTGGGGTCCTCGGAACCGGCGGCGGGCGCGTCAGGCCCGGGCCAGTAAGCCTCGCAGCCTTCTTCTGGGCAGCCGTTCCAGCGGTTGGAAAACGCTTTGACGATCTCCAGGCCGACCTCGCGGGGGTAGTCCTTGGCCACGGTGCCGTTGACGCGGACGGCAGCGTCCTCAATCGCCATGGTGAAGAAACGGCACACGCTCTCGTAGGCCCACACGTTTTTGGCGATGGCGATGACCTGGGGGTGGGTGATCCGCTCCGGGCTGGCCTGGCCGCAGACATTGTCGGCGATGGTAGCGATGAACCGCCTGGTCAGGGGGCAGTGGTCCCCGCAGTCGCACCATTCCAGGCCGGTGGCCTCCTCGTGCCACACGTCGGGAATGACCCAAGCAGGTGGTTGCGGAGTCGTGGGCGCCACGACAGGTGTGGTGACAGTAGTTGTTGATGGTGTTGGCATGAAGACCGATCCTCTCGCTCTTGCCGCTGGCGATCTGCCAACGGCCCGGTCCCGCCTGGGGGCACCGTTGCGAGAAGCCCGGTTGCCGGACGACCCAATACCAGGATGTGGCCGTCACTCTTGACCTTGAAACCAGTATGACACAGCCCACCGACAATTCGCTGACATGCTGAGTTGACTATGTCAAGCCGCCATACTTGACCGTTTCAGACCATCCTGGCTTACCATTTCGGACCCGGATTGCACTCGATTCGTCAGCGGAAAATGACCGTGCGGGTGCCGTCTCGCAGGACGCGGTGTTCGGCTACCAGACGGACGGCTTCGGTCAGGGTGCGGGACTCTTGCTCCTGGCCTACGGCGACGAGTTGGGGGACGTCGGCGGCGTGGTCGACGCGGCGCACGTTCTGCTCGATGATCGGGCCCTCGTCGAGCACGCTCGTGACGAAGTGGGCCGTCGCGCCGATCAGCTTGACGCCCCGGTCGTGCGCCTGGCGGTAGGGGTTGGCGCCGACGAAGCCGGGCAGGAACGAGTGGTGGATGTTGATCGCGCGACCGCTCAGGTCGTCGCATAATTCCGGCGACAGGATTTGCATGTAACGCGCCAGCACCACGATTTCGATGTCGAGGTCGGCGACCGCCGCGCGGATGCGGTCTTCCATCGCCCGTTTGGTCTCGGGCACCACCACGTGGTTCTCGAAGGGGATGTCGTAGAAATCCGCCAGGGGGCGCAGGTCGTCGTGGTTGGCCAGGATCAGCGGGATCGTCACGGGCAAATAGCCCGTGCGTTGCCTAAACAGCAGGTCGTTAAGGCAGTGCCCGGCTTTGGAGACCAGCACGAGCGTGCGACGCGGGCGGCCCACGTCGTCCAGCGTCCATTCGGCCTGGAGCTCCTCGGCGATCGGCACGACGAGCGCACGGAAGGCGTCGGTGTCGAAACCGGACTGCACCTGGACGCGCATGAAGAACCGCCCCGAGTCCTGGGAGGTGAACTGTTGCAGTTCGGTGATGTTGCCCTGCGCGCGGGCGATGGCGCCCGTCGCCGCGTGGACGATTCCGGGGCGGTCGGGACAGCGCAAAGTGAGGATCACATGGGTCGGTTCAGTCATAGAGACAGCATAACGATGACATTCCGACGCCAGCACGCCATGACCTGCCGATTGCCGTGTTTTGGCAGTTCGGAAAGTTTTCAGAGCCCACCCGAATCGCGGGTATGACCGGGAAACACGCTGCCCTGCGGTGTCCACTCGCCGACACGCCTGATCAACCAGTTACGGCAAGAGCCTTATTCATAACTCCAATGTCGGTGAGCAACGTTCGGGCGTCGACTGACAAGGCGGAGAATGAGTTCGTGAGCTAAGACTATGGGCGACGAAGATAATGCGGCCCAGGCGGCGTCCGGGCTACGCGCAACGCACAGGAGTTATGAATAAGACTCTAGGAACCTTACCGCAGAACCGATTCGGATCATCTATTAACCCTAGCCAGGGCAACAGCCGAAAACGAGTTCCCGGGAAGGTCTTAACTCTTCGCGGTTACCGTCTCGAACATAGACGCCACAGAAGCCCATGACCCAGCAAAAATGATGCCTTGGGCATAATTCATCAAGTTAATAATTGCCATCAGAATTCCCGCTACATACATGATTCTTCACCCCCTTCCATCCAGCAACTGGCGAACATGGAGCAAGCACCATCGACGACGACGGAATCAGATTTGTTCATAGTATTATCTGCGGGCGACGCGGACGATGCCACCTCAAGGGTACCGCGTGTCACAGCGACGTCAAGACATGATGGGTTGTCCATGTCGTTGCCACGGTGATCTGAGCTGGTAGGTGTACGCCCCCACGGCTGCGGCTGTGGCCGGATGCGGCTCGGTATCGCGCCCAGGGGCATTGTTCTATCGCCCGCCCCAACACGCCCTCAACGCGCCGCACGTCACCGATCAGGACCTCGTCCGCGTCGGCGAAACCAAACCCGTCACCCCTCAACCGCCCGAAAGCCGCCGTCTGCCCGGCACCCTTGAAACCGAGCACGCACACCGGCCATGGCGACAGACCTCGCCGACATCACCCTCCTCACCCCCAACCGTGGCAGCGACATGGATAACCCATGGGAGTTGCGCCTGCCAATTGACATGTCTATGATGAAAATTTAAGACCAGGGTGAAAATCGTGTAGCTCGCGTGAGTCGCGTGGAGAGATGCTCTTAAACGAGTCACCACGATTGGCACCTCGGAGAGCTGGCCTTGCTACAACTTGTCGCCCCGGAGGTAGCTGCCACGTCCGCAATACTTGAAGTTTCGAACCTGAGCCGAAAATACGGCGACCTTGTCGCCGTCGACGACGTCTCATTTAATGTCGAAAAGGGTGACTTTTTCGCCTTTCTCGGACCGAATGGAGCCGGAAAAACTACAACAATCGCCGCGCTCACCACATTAGCGAAACCCAGTCAGGGTTCCGTCGTTTTTAGATTCGACTACGGAATCACTCGCACCATCGGGAAAGATGACTCGATCATCCGTCACTTTATCGGTGTGGTGTTCCAGGATTCGTTGATGGACCCGACGCTCAGCGTTGCTAACAACCTGTCCTATCGCGCGTCTTTGTACGGTCTTAAGAAAGAATCGCTCGACAAGCTTGTCGACGTACTCAGTCTCGGCCAAATATTGCACCGCAAGTATGGGAAGCTCTCCGGGGGGCAACGCCGTCGTGTGGATATCGCCCGCGGCCTGCTGAACGACCCTGAGATCCTTTTTCTCGACGAACCGACGACCGGCCTTGATCCGCAATCGCGTCATCTCGTGTGGGACACCATCAACCACCTACGGGAAGCCCTGAACCTGACGGTGTTCCTGACCACGCACTATATGGAAGAAGCCGATGCTGCTGACACGGTCCAAGTCATCGACCACGGCAAGCTCATCGCTTCCGGAACGCCCGCACAATTGCGGAAAGAGTATTCGCACAACCACCTGCGGCTGCCACACGACGAGGATATCCAGCAGGCCCTGACGTCAGCCGGAATCGAATACACGGAAAAATCCGATCACATTGATGCTCGCGTCGCCGACTGGAGATCGGCCTTAGATTTCCTCAAACGAAACGAAAACATCCTCACAGACTTCGAATTCGTGCATGGAATCATGAACGATGTATTTTTGACGCTCACCGGCGACGAGTTGAGAGAGGATGGCCACCGATGAAGCGACTTCTTACGCTTACCCGTCGTAATGTGCAGCTATATTTCATCGACGCGGCTAACGTGTTCTTCTCTTTGCTTGGCGCGATCATCGCTGTTTTAATTATCGTCTTGTTCCTCAAGAACACTATTGTCGATTCTCTCGTCGCAGACTATCACGGCCTAGTCGTCCGGTCGACCGCCAATAATCTGCTCAATGTGTGGCTCGTCGCCAGCGCGTGCGTCATCGCGTCGGGTACTACCGGGCTGGGAGCCATGCGCCAATATGTCGCAGATCGTGAAACCAATCGTTGGCGCGATTTCCTGGTGACGCCTGTGTCACGGTGGGTGCTCACGTTAGGCTATTTATTGGCAGCGGTAACCGTCTCCATCATCATGACCACCGCCATCTTCGCCGTCGGAACGATCGTGTGCATCGCCAGCGGCGCGACCATTTCGGTGGCGCACATATTCCAGACGTGGGGCTGGCTTCTGTTGTGTTCGCTGAGTTTTACGGCGTTCTTTGGGTTCCTGACTTCATTCTTGAAGACAGTTGGTTCATTTGCGGCATTATCGACGGTCATCGGCGTCACCTTTGGTTTCTTCGCTGAGACCTACGTCCAAGCCGGAATCTTGACATCCAACGTGACGAACGTTCTCAACGCATTGCCTTTCGCCCAGGCCAGCGCACTGGTCCGAGGGCCGTATTGCGCCGACATGATCGCCGCTTTGCCGCAGACGGTGCGTTCCGGCACGTTGACGTTCATGGGCAACACGTTGACGATCGGGGACCACACGGTACAAGTGTTCGTCATGGTAACGGTCTTGGCCGGGATGGCTGTCGTCTTTTCCATCCTGGCGTGGCGTGTCATCGCCACGGTGGTGCGGCGACATGCCTGACGATCCAGTATTCATCTGGTTTCCGGGTCAAGGCGTCCAATATCCGCGCATGGGAAAGGCGTTGGTATCGGCATGGCCTCCGGCCCGCGACCTTTTCGACGCGGCGTCCGATGCCCTCGGTTTCGATTTGGCCGCCCTCATGTGGGAATCCAGCGGCGACGAATTGGCGTTGACCCAAAACGCACAGCCGGCGATTGTCGCCGACTCGGTCGCTCATTTCATGTGGTGGAAATCCGTGGTGGCTCCGGATACGCCGATCGCGTGGGCGACGGGGCATTCTATCGGAGCGGTGTCGGCTGCGGTCGCCTGCGGTTTGCTTGATTTTTCGGAAGGCGTGCGTCTGGCCAGGCTTCGCGGCGAACTCATGGCGGCCGCGCCCGGGGTCGGGGGGATGCTGGCCGTTGCCACCACGTCCGATCGGGGACGCGCATGGTGCGAACAAGTCGCATCTGAATTCGACGTGGATGTGGCCGCGTATAACGGCCCCAGACAAGTTGTCTTGTCAGGCCCCAAAAACCAGCTATTGGCGGCGCAGAAAAAACTGGGCGGCCGGTCAATCATGCTCAACGTGTCCCACGGTTTTCATTCGCGTTTGATGGAGCCGATGCTTGCCGCGTGGCAGACAGCGCTTGGCCAGACACCTTTTTCGCCAGCCCGCATCGATTATCTGGGCAGTACCACAGGATTACGGACGACCGATCTGGCAGAGGTCGTCCGTGATCTGAGCGAGGCATTTTGTTCCCCTGTGCGTTGGGATTGCGTGCTGCAACATTGCGGGCAGGACAGCCACGGCGTCATCGCCGGCCCCGGGAAATCGCTCGCCAAACTGTGGCGGCATCGTCCAGCCGGGGTCATCTTGACGCTCGCCGACGAAGGGCAATGTGAGGTGGTCTGATGGAACCTCGTAAGACGCCGGAGGGAACCGTGGTCGTCACTGGCGGTTCCCGTGGGATTGGGCGCGCATGTTCTCTCGAATTGGGCCGGGCCGGGCGTGACGTGGCGATCGTATACCGAAGTGACGCGTCCGCCGCCGAACAGACCGTTGAAGAGCTTCGTGCCACGGGGGCACGCGCGCAGTCATGGCAAGCCGATGTGACCGATGAACAACAAGTCCGCGCGGCCTTCCGCGATATCAACCGGAACTTCGGGCAGATCGGCGGTGTCGTTCTGAACGCCGGGATTACCCATGATGGATACCTGGCGACCATGTCGTTGGCGAGTTGGTCGTCAGTGTTGTCAGCGAATCTGACGGGCGTCTTTCTGTGCTGCCGGGAATCAGTGATGGCCATGCGAAAAACAGGCGGGGCCATGGTCCTCATGAGTTCAGTCTCAGGGCTTCGAGGCCAACCCGGCCAACCGAACTATTCGGCCAGCAAAGGCGGGATCAACGCGCTCACGAAATCACTGGCCCGCGAAGTTGCCCCATTTGGCATTCGGGTCAACGCCGTGGCACCCGGCCTCACCGACACCGATATGGTGCGCCGGATGAATCCTGCGGCCCGCGAGAGTTATCTCAAGGCCATTCCGTTGGGCCGGATTGCGGACGTGTCGGAAATCGCCACAGCGGTGGCTTTTCTCCTGCATCCGGGCTCCTCCTACATCACCGGGCACATCCTGGTCGTCGACGGCGGCCTCACCGTCTAGACCACTAGGTGGCCCACCATCGCAACACCCCTCATACACCTTGGAATCGACATGGAAAATCTGCTGATGAGTTACGAAGATATCAGGGCACGCGCCGAGGCTAGGCGCGACTTGAACGACAAGATCAAACGCCTGCTTGTCGAGGGTCTCGACTTGCCGGTCCCAGCCGCCGATATTGACGACGACCAGCCGTTGTTCGGACGCGGACTTGAACTAGATTCTCTGGACACGTTGGAAATCGTCAGTGTGATCGAGGATGAATTCGAGGTTTACCTGACCGACGACGATCGATATGCGTTCGGGTCGATCAACAAGATTGCCGACCGCGTCCTGGCAGAAATGGCGTGACCATGGACCTCCCGAAGCTTCCGCTGGAAGCCCGTGACCTGCTGGCGTTCCTGCCACACCGGCAGCCTTTTCTGTTGATCGACCGGCTAGTCGAACTAGATCCGGGTGTCAGCGCGGCCGGAATCAAAAACATCTCGATTTCCGACCCGGTGTTCGCCGGCCATTTCCCCGGCGAACCTATATACCCGGGCGTCATGCTCATCGAAGCGGCCTGCCATGTGTGCGGATTGGCCATGATCGACGAATCCGCCCATCAGTGGCGGCGTGTGTATCTGGCGGGCGTCAAACGTTTTCAGTTCGTCCACATGGCCAAACCTGGGGACCAACTGCTCATTCGCGGCACCAAGAAAGTGGCTTTCGGGTCGTTGGCCGAATTCACCGTCACAATCTCGGCAGGTCGAACGGCCGTGGCCGATGGACAAATCGCCTTGGCGTTCGGGGAGGACTGAAGCCGATGCCGGTCACGATTCGCCCGTTCGATCCCCGCAGTGACGCGGAAGGATTGGCCGACCTTTTCACCCGCCAGCACTATGGGACCGCCGGGCGGGCGGGACAAGGCGTTGACGCCGACGCGCTGATGGCGTCGTTCGCGCAAAACGGGGTGTATCAGACTTTCGTCGCCGTGTCGGAGGGCGCGATCATCGGGACCACAAGTTTCTGCCAGATCTACCGGGGCCGCTGCGCGCCACCGGGAGAGTTATTCGCCGGCTATTTCTTGATCGCCTCGAGCGAGCGGGTCAGTGCCGTCGGCGGCGAGTTGTTCAACGCCGGTTTCGCCTGGCTCGCCAAGCAGGATCTGCGTGTCTTGCGTTTGTTCGTCGAACCCACCAATGAATCCGCTATCGCCTGCTACGTGCGTGCCGGCTTCCGCTCCGTCGGACCGCTTCGCGCCGATAGCGACGATGTCATCCAACTCGTCAACTATCTGCCTGGGATTCTTCCCCTCTCGGATGCGGCCTTCCGGAACGGATTGAAACTCGCGGACGTGCCGAAGGGGCTGCGCGCGGTCGCCCGCGACGACCAACCGTCGTCCTTTGGCCGCTTCATGTATCGCATGCACGGACGCGATATTCATTCGGGCGTGTCGGCTGACGCGGAAGGCCGCCAGCGGATCCGCTACGAATTCTTGGATTCCCAGATGAATATGCGCGCCGACATCGACGCGACAACGGGGACGCTGCTCGCGTTCAGCGCCAACGACCAAGACCTGCTTCGCCCAGCCCTCGACTACCTCGGCACCACGACTCCGGCGCACGCGACACGGCTGGCCACCCACCGCGATGGCCCGGCGCAGACGTCGGAACTACTTCGTCGCGATGTCAAAGAATTCACCGTCACCTGCGACACGTCTGGAACGGTCCTGATCACCCACCCCAGACACGTCGGCCCGCTGATGGTCGATCCGATGCCGGAAGCGAACGGGCTCGGGGTGGCTATTCGCCAACCGCGTCTTCGCCAGGTCACCGCGCAAGACGCGGGGGACCACTGGCTCCTCGTCGCTCAAGACGATGGCGTGCGCGTGGAACGGCAGATCGAATTCCGCGCTGACGGGTTCCTTGTACGGGCCAGCGCGACCGGCGCCCTTCAAGACCCGCCCGCTGGGATGATCCTGTGGCCATATCCGGCGATGCGGTTGGCCGACTGGACACTGGAAGCGCCCAATAAAACTCCTGCGAGCGGCCCGGTGGTCAAAGGAATCAGACCAGCCCTCTTGCTTGGCTTCGACGCGGCGGCGGACCGGACGCTCGCGATAAACGCCCAAGGCGTCCGCAGCCGCCACGAAGATTCCGGATTGGGATTATCGGTGGCCGTGGAATGGCGCAACGATGGATTGCTCCGTCCTGACGGTTCGTGCCTGGCACGGACTCCTGCCATGGCCTACCGCGTCGAGTTCGCCCACGCCACTGGGGGGACACTCCTGGCGCCGCCAGCGTTTCCGCCGCTGGCACGTTGGGAAAGAACCAGCAAAGCAGGCGTCGCCGCGTGGACCGCATCGGACGATCCGGTGAGTTCCACGGACAGCTCGCCTGAGAGCATGTCGACGTTGACCGTGACTCAAAACGGGCTGACCGCGTGGCGTTCCCACGGCACTCGCATCCTGTCCGGCCCCTCACATCCGTCACGGTCTTTCGGATACGCCGCACATATTCCCGCCGCGCTGTGGCCCGACCACTCCACCTCACGGGCCGATATCGACCGCGGCGTGGAATGGTGCGACGGAGGCGCTCGTTTCGACTTCGTTCCCACCGTCGACGAACTCAACGACATCGCGACGTGGACCGTCGTTCCCAACGACGATTTCTCCGCGCTCGACGTGTATGTCGTCGGCGACCCCCACTGGGACGGCGAGATCGCCGTCGGGCTGTGCCCGGGCTCCTCATGCACACGCGTCACGGTCGAAACGGCCAGCGGACAGCCAGTCGCGTTCGAGCGCGCCGCTGTGGACTACCAGGTATGGACTCGCCACGTCGTCCTTCACTTCGCCGACGGCGTCATGCTCGATGTCGTTCCCGCCGAAGGCGATGGTCCCGAAATACAGGTGCGCTCGACCGGCTCCGGCTTCTTGGTCACCATGTTTTCCCAAGCAGGCCCCGGCGCTCGTGCCCGGTGGCATCTCGACGCCATCGGTATCGCGAGCGGACCAACACCACTATCCCTCTCAAGAAAGCTGCCAGACCATGACTGACGTCCAGGACTACGAGGTTCTCCGCTCCTCTGCCGGTGTCTACGCACGGGGGAGGGCATTCGTCCACATATCCGGCCCGGACACCGATGTGTTGTTGCGATATCTCTTGGCGAAAAGCACGGAATACGCCCAACCGGGTACCGTGGTGGGTTCTTTGGCGCTGGACGATTCCGGACATCCAATCGACTATGTGCTGGCCATCATCGGCGACTTCGAAGCCATTCTGGTCAGCGACGACGCAAGCCGTCTTCTGGCGCATATTCCCGAGCTCGCAGCCGTCATGGGGATGGCCGATGTGACGATCACTCCGCTCGACGGCTGGGCCGGGGTAGCTGTCGAGGGACCGGCGGCGTGGAAGGTCGTGGACGGCTATATCGACGACGACATCTCTGCCATCGCGCTCGACGACTGGGTCACGGCCACAATCCCCGGCGTGCTGGACGACGGCCGGCTCGTGCGCACGGGGACCACAGGGGAATACGGCTATCTGATTTTCGGGCAGGCGTCCCAGACAGACCTGGTCAACACCGTCGCCGCCCAAGCAGCCGAAACTGTGGGCGGCGGCCTTGTCGGCCAATCGGCACTGCTGCGCGCATGTATCGAAATGAGCCATCCAGTCTTCCCAGACGTGTTCGCCGATGGCGTGTCGTTGCGCGAAGCTGGGGCGATGTGGGCTGCTGGGGCTGGTCGTGAAGACGATTACCGGGGCAAATCGGGTATCGGCGACCAGCCGAGGACGCGCGGGCTGGTCGCTGTCGAAGTCATCAACGGCGACATTCCGCCGAAAGGCAGTGTGGTGCTCGCCGGCATAGAGGAGATCGGACATATTCATCTGGTGACACCACGGGCCGGGCAAGACAACGGCCTGGGATTGGCGCTCCTTGACACCCCGTTCCACGTCCCCGGATTGACGTTGAGCGCGGGCGACATCGACTTGCACACGATCTCGCGCCCGACGGCTGACTTGCGGTCGTGGATTGAGCCAATCGGATGAACGAATCCGACAACGACGTGGTCGTCACCGGACTAGGCTTGATGACCGCTCTCGGCGACGATGTGGAGTCTTGCTGGGCGGCGATCATACGAGGCGAATCCGGCATCGGGCCGGTGAGTGTGGTGCGCACCGACGGGCTAGGTGCCTCCATCGGCGCCGAAATTCACCATGAATTCACCGATTCCGCTCCGGTGGGACACACCAACCGCCGGATTAAGCCGACCCACGACCGATGCTACGAAATAGCCGTCCATACTGCGGCGGAAGCTCTCGGCGATTCAAGAATTCTGGAACATGGGACGTATTCACCAGACCGCGTCGGCATCAGCATCGGCACATTGTTGGGCGGCCAACGGTTGGGGGAAACTTTCCACCGCGAATGGATCCGCGACGGATTGAAGTACGCCCGAGGATCCCTGCTCACCGGCTACCCGTTGACGAGCGTGACCGACCATCTGGCGACGGTGTTCGGATTGCAAGGCCCGCGCTGCACCCAATCGAATGCGTGCGCGGCTGGCAACGTCGCGATCGCCTATGCGGCGGAATTGATCGAAGGCGGCGCGGCGGACGCCGTATTGGCCGGAGGCGTCGACCCGTTGGCGTATTTGACTTTCGGAGGATTCTCGTGTTTGAACGCCCTGGACCGGGAACCCTGTGCGCCCTACAGCCGTAGTTCTGGTTTGACGCTCGGGGAAGGCGCGGGCTTTCTCGTCCTCGAACGCCGCAAAGCCGCACGCGCGCGCGGAGCGCGGATCGTCGCGTGCGTCGCAGGATATGGCCTCAGCGCTGACGCCTATCACGAAACCGCGCCC
>Ga0123357_10010514_pt1 | contig 11777 bp, 5 predicted proteins | sample TergutEmb28metaG_FD_89873 | JGI IMG/M metagenome (GOLD analysis project Ga0123357, IMG submission 89873) | Embiratermes neotenicus P4 segment gut microbial communities from Petit-Saut dam, French Guiana - Emb289 P4 | ecosystem: Host-associated > Arthropoda: Insects > Digestive system > Gut ...
CCGAAACTCCAACACACATCGAAACAAGAACACACAACCAATGTGATGATACAATAGAAAAGTGGCAAGCTCCTGATGATGGATGTATTAATGTCCGAAACATGTTGAGCATAGAAGAAGTTAAAGAAAACTTAATAACTAGTGACATCACGTTGGTCTCTTATTCTTCAACCATCACAATGATGCACGGTCCGGTATACATAAGACATGTCCGTAATATTTATATATATTTTGTCCTGCACCTTTCGTCGGTGCAGTAAATGAGTGCACCGATCTAAAGAATGCACGGAATGGACAGATTTAAAATAATTGTGTTTGAAGGTTTAAATATTTTTTTAATTTAATATAAACCGCACAATGGGATGTCAGGTACCAAGAACTTCGTATTACCAATTTTTCTGTAGCAAGCCGCTACCGAATGCTTGTAACTGCGTGTTCTGATAATGATCGTGAGGGTGTCAGTTGCTGTCTGTCGCGTTGTGACGCCGTGGAGTCTTTTACACAATTGCTGTCACCTCGCAGGAACCTGTTACCTCCCTACTCTCAAGATTTGGAGGAAGGGAAGTTTGGGGGTGCAGATTTGAACGGGAATTTCATATTTATTTACCACTGTACGTGGCAGCTCATTTCAGAAGACGCTGATATTTGCGTTTACATTACATTAATCTTCTTCATATATCTTGAATAAACTTCCTGAACACTGCGCAACGAAACAACAGTCCTGATTTGCTAACTTATAAAGGCAAACTTCGCGGTTGATTATCTAGCACTACTGATTAGCCAGATTTTGGCTCTGAGGTGTTCCCCGGTTGCTCTACGCATTTTCTGGGACATTACCGTAAATTAGGTCATCGCCATTCTTTCCTCATCCTTCATAATGCATAATCTTATTAACGAAACAAATCGTTCGGTACACAAGAGATAAATAGTTAAACTGTTGGTTTAGAAATTAACGTGACAGTAGAGATATTTCCTTTAGAATTTTATGTTTATGTTTCCATGCATCGCTGATCTATATTAATAATTGTCCGACGAGATGTAACACAAAGCAGTCTGTTTATTATTCTGCAAGTTCGGGTTTCAACGACATCCATCATCAGGAGTACACAAAACTGTAACTACAACCAAGCTAGCTTGGCCACGTTGGAGGGAGGTAGCTGCACAAAAAATATGATCAGTAGTGGAGGCTGTAGTTAAAGTTTTGTGTACTCCTGATGATGGGTGTGGTTGGCACCCGAAACACGTAGAGTGAACGTTCAGAATAGTAAATAGACTGCTTTGTGTTGCATCTCGTTGGACAATTATTAATATATTTTCTGTAGCTTACTGCCGTGGAGTTTACACACGTCGCTTTATGTCTTAAGCGGTATCCTTCTAGTAAAAATCAGACATGTGGGACGACAGTAAGAGGCTGCACTCGTATGTACCATAACGGATTTAATACTTTGAAACTACTCTAATTACAGAATGGTATTAATATATTTGTATGACCAAGGAACGCGGCTTCGATTACCGTACAGCAGGGACTGTGATTTAAACAACATATTTTTCATTTTTTACCCCACGAATCGCTGTTTTATGTCTAAGAATTTTTCTTATTTTTCCTTCAAATTTTCTGTTATTTTATATATATATATATATATATATCCCCTCAGCGCACATATAGCAGGATCCCATCCCAACAATATCGCTACTCTCGCCTCGAGGTGACAGGATAATGAACTAGAAGATTGAGGTCGAAAGGGGACGAAACAGTTGAGAATCAATTCGGTTGAAAGCGCCTCTAGCGGCCGAAACAGTTTTGCAGTTACAGAGGTGGCTGTGGCTGTTACAAGTAGGCTTCATCTCCGTCCATCCCACCACCCTCTTTCTGTAGCCCACTGCGTCTACGTGATGTTCTTCTCCATGATTTTGTTTTCTCCTCTTTTAGTTGAGCTGCTTCTAATATCTTTTCCCATACGATCCTGCACATCTCTTGTTGCCCTATGCTGTAATGTTCATAGCATTCCACATCTCCTATCGCATTTTCTATTTGAATAGTTTGTGGTGGTTTCTTTATCTCTCTCTTTATTTGCGGTTTACTTAACGGCACTCTCATTTAACTTATACAATATCCTGTGTAGCGCCTAATGCAAGGGGCCCACAAATTCCCCCAAAACTTCAGAAACACAAAGTCGAGGCGCTAGAATGGTGATAGGAAGCAAGGTCCATACGGAAGTCACACAAATATTAGGAACCACCGTACAAAATTTAGTTGCCCGATGATATGGCGATCGGGTTTTTGCACCCCTGATCTAATTGAAGTGCCACTCATGAAGAAGGAAATGAAGAAGGTTAAAAAAAAGGGACCTGGCCTATTTTAAGGTACCTTGCGGGCATATGTCTGGAACTACTTTGGAAAACTGCGATGTAAGTCAGGACCCATGTCGGGATTTGAGCCGGACACCTTCCGAATTCAAGATAGAAGCCTTACTGATTGATGTACTGGCTGGGTAAATGGTGTGACGACACTGGGAATAGAAATATGTTAATTGCACTAAATGAATTCTACGAAAGGAAGGAGTGGATAAATGAATATGTGGCACATCGTCTGGAGTCTTGGGTCTGACATCAGCTCGGCCCTGTTCTGTCGTGAGACTAGGATTATATTTATGAAACTGAATTATGGATTGCCTACTGTCAGACTTTGGGCCCACTGAAAGTAGTTCTTTGTGTGGGATCTACGAGATGGGTTTGCACCTGAGAATTGAAGCAGATCCAGCTGCGGAAACTTAGTGCTTTCATTACAGACGGTAGGAAAGGTACCGTGTAGGGGTACTTCGAAACATGTCCTTCTATTGTCACCTTATATTTTTCCCGCCATCTTCTTATTTTTACCGTCATCATGTATTATTGGCATGCTGTTTTCTTCTGTCATCCTGTATTTTTTACTATAAACCTGCATTTTTTTATTGTCATAATGTATTTTACTATAATCATATATTTTTCACTGTCATGAGATTTTGCAGTTGTTGGTAAAGATCAAAGAAAGTTATTTTCTGTAGCCGATTTCACAAGTTTCCGTGCTTTACAGTAGTCTATGTGTTTTCCATTTAAATTCTGTGTTGACTGTAAGGTAGCCTGTTTACCAACCCAAAACTTGAGGCCAAATTTGATATAGCAAACCTAATCACAAGTACGAATTCTAGAACTGACATTCTGTTTGTTAGGTTAGGTTCAACAATATGAATAAACTCGTCATATAAAATTCTTTGTCCATCTGAAGGTCTCTAAAACTATTTCGTTTTGGATAATCATGAATTAACCTACGGACCGACACCGATGTAAGACTTGCATTGCAACCCTCCTATAACGGAACGGCAGTGGACTGAAATTTTGTCCAATGCAAGGAAGTTTCGTTTAATACAAGTACCTTAAATACGGTTTCTCGGGACTGTGAACGTTTGCCGCTAAGGACAGATTTCCCTTAAAACCAAGCTCCGTTTAAGACTGGTTTTACTTTGTCAAACTACTGGTGTAATTTTGTTAATGCTATTCTTCGTTCTGCGTTCAATGTCCCAAACGGATGTCATCCAGCATATATTCACCGCCAAACCCCGTAGGCCTTCTTCCTCTGAAGACACACACGTGTCCCGGATGCCCGCCCGCACCTCTTAGTCTCCGATAATTTGCCGTCCTAACAGCATTTAGGTGACGAGAGGAATTCACAATGTTCCACCTCATGTAATATTCGGGAAGTGCTCGCGTATTTTATTCTGCTTGGGTACATATGTTTCATAAGAAATTTTTCTTCCAGCACTTTACTAGGCTCTTCCCTTTCGACATTCGTACAAAGAACTTTCAAGGTTACTGTTGTTACTGTTGTGTGTGTATCCCGAGCTCTTTTCTACTGGACAGTAGACGGTATAATTAACATTTTTCACCGAACAGTAAACATCTTCAGAATTGATATTTCTTCAGTTTTCCACGAGTCTTTTTTATATTCGTAACTGTGTCTCTTGAGAATGTTGTGTGTCGTCAGAGGTCTGCGACTGGCCGATCCCTTGTCTAGAGGACTCCTACCGAATGTGTGTCATTGAGTGTGATCAGCTTCAAGTGTAATCCTCTACACCTATATTGGGAAGGCAGAAAGAGATCGAGACTAAGAAAAAATAAAAAAAAAATTGTGTCTTGGGCACCTAAATTGATGATATATGTTGATTTTCCGAAGCCCAACAACCCAGCTCGGACCTAGGCCACCTCATTGTTGAGCTTTCTAGATCACACACAGATACATACACCCGGTAGGTTTCCTCTCAACGAGTGATCCGCTCTTCGCAAAAGCCGCTACCTACACAGCACACAACAAACATAAGAGATGAAGATCCAAGCCCTCAGCGGGACTCGAATCCGTGAGCCCATCAAGCGAGCAGACCTACGCCTTAGACCGAACGGCCACCGTGATCGTCATCCATCATATGTAGACCTAATGGAATTATTACGTTAAGCTACTAAAAAAAGGTAAATGTAAAGTGATCCCTTTACAGGCCCGGTGTGGCCCAGAGGGTGGGTAAAGGTATAGCTCTACTCTTCCATGACCGCGGCACTATAAGGGGGTGAGTGGTCAGCAGCACGCCCCGGCCGCACTTTACCCCCGGGAAAGACCCAGTACCCATTTTACAGGAGGCTGGGTGGGCCCCAGGGCCGGTCTGGACGGGCGGAAAATCTCATCCCAACCGGGATTTGATCCCGGACCGTCCAGCCCGTAGTCAGTCGCTATACCGCCTGAGCTACCCGGCTCACACGACAAGCTACTAGTATTATGAAGTTGGACGTGGAACCTTGAATACTGACGTTACATGTAGCATCTTCTGTAGCGTCTCTTCCTGTTTTCTTGCTAGTACTGTGTGCTACTGTTTTCGCCACTTCTCCTTCTTCCTGCGAACTCCATCTTCCGCGCTTTCCCCCTGGTTATATGCAGCCCATATTGTATTCTGTAGCCATGCTGCTGTCTGAATAGGATAGTCCATATTTTGGAAACCCATGTTCCCTAAAACACACGCTTGCATTGTATAAATAATGAGGGGCACTTTCTTGGCAGAACATCCCTTCTTTTTTGTCTCGGCCCCGTATGGCCTTTAGCCTTGTTCCATATAGACAGTGTGGCCAGAACCGCCTGGTCAGTTGTTGGCTCAGTGCCTGTTTTACGAGTTAAATCCGTACCAAAGTTCCTTGCGGCAGTTTCTGAAGGAAAAAGTTTTCCGTTTGTGTTTTTTTTTTGTTAAACAGGCACGAAAGAAATGCATTTGGCATTACATTCTGCGAAGGTGGCCAGAATATGATTTATTAAAATATTCTTTACCTATTCCGCTCGCGTTACGAGTGACCACCTTCCTGAACCTCACAGAACGTCCATCTGTCCGCTGATAAACTCGAATTTTAGGTTACCTTTAGAAAATGAACGGAATGTCGGGATGTCGATTGGAATCATCTGACCAAGGACTGGGATTCAGTACCAGATTGTTGTGAGCACGGCAAATACAGAGGTTGCTTGACAATCTTTTGAAGGAATGTGGTGCAGATTTTCAATTGTTTAGTTAATAGTATGTACATTTTGTGATATAGGTAAAGCGATCCCGTTACAGGCCCGGTGTGGCCCAGAGGGTTGGTAGAGGTATAGCTTTACTCTTCCATGACCGCGGCACTATAAGGGGGTGAGTGGTCAGCAGCACACCCCGGCCGCACTTTACCCCCGAGAAAGACCCGGTACCCATTTTACAGGAGGATGGGTGGGCCCCAGGGCCGGTCTGTACGGGCGGAAAATCTCGTCCCCACCGGGATTCGGTCCCGGACCATCCAGCCCGTAGTCAGTCGCTATACCGACTGAGCTACCGGGCCCACATTTTGTGATATACTGTATATAAATTGTACAATTTTAAGCGTTGTTAGTTACGTCAGTAGTCATTGCAACATGATCTGCTTGGGAATCTTTCCACACTTCACATTGAGTGGAAAATTGGTTGTTTCGTGTCGGGAGGCATGGATAATACCCGTGGCCAAGGGGCCCGCTTTTCTGGCTGAGATTTTTCGCGATTTTCCTCTGCCAGTTCTGGCAAATGCTGAGACGGTACACAACCCTTTTTTCCACATATTTCTGAAGTCATCGCTTGTGAACGCGTTTTTTCCGTTCTATACGTTTAAATGAGCGGTATTCTATAAAGTAAGAAGCCAAGAAATGTATCATCACCAGTATGGAAACAAGAATGCGATTAGATTAACCGCTTACTTAACTGACACTGTTGTATGGTAGTGGTATTTGTTCAATAAGGAAGTTAAATGGTAAAGTTCACCCTAGAACAAGTCCTGAAGGTCCAGAGGGGAGTAGAGGTATGGCTCTACTCTTTCTTTAACTTCAGTACTAGGTGGGAGTGGGTGATCAGCACCACGCCCCGGCCGCTTTACCCCCGGGACAGAGACCCGGTGTCCATTGCACAGGAGGCTGTATGGGCCCCACCTCCGGTCTGGACGGGTGCGGAAAATCTCGCCTTCACCGGGATTCGATCCCCATCCCGTCCGTCCCGTCGCTATACCGTCTACGCTAACCCGGCTCAATAAAGGAGACTCGTAGCAAATATGTTTTGTACGCTTGTTAGCACATTTCATGCTATTGAATAGCACGAAACACATTTGTACATAAGGAGATATTAGTACCGTCACAGTGCCGAAGGAGATGTTGGAAATAGTACCGCGGCTAGTGATATTGAGTACTGTCATCGTTATATCTAGGCTTCATTTCAGCAGTAATACAAAGTATAAAGGAGAACAGTCTTAAGTACAAACCCTGTCCTCTCTTAATCTCCGCATTACATACTCATTAGTACGGTGTAACCTATCGTGCAAAATGAAGCCGTGACGACCGAATCATGGCCATTTGACCGCTGCACCTCTGCCAGGGGTAGCACCTTGACATATCGAGTCAAGGCTTACACAATTATTGCAGGCCTTATGGATGAATGTAAGCGTAAATGTTTCGAGACGTTACCTAAGTTCAGTTCTGTATTTCATGATTTGCCTCATACGCTGTCAGTTGCAGTTATTCGTTGTGACTGCATGGATTTTAACCCTATGAAGCACCTTTCTCAACACTAAAATACTCTGTTTTTACCTACAGGGTGTATTTCGTGTATTTCTTACGATTCTCAGAATAAACAGCGATTATTTAAGTGAATTAAATCAACTAGTTCTTATTTATAATAGAGTTGACATGTGTTTTTTGTGAGGAAGAAAATGAATTGTTGAGTGTTACTTAGAAGAATTTCAAGCTTCAAAGACTTGAACAGTTTATTCAATAATAACCGTTTTATAATCAGAAGCTTTTAATTGTTCATTACGCTCGTGTCAGCACTGCCTTGAATTGGTTCTGTGTCTGTGTGTACGTACGCAACTGCAGCAAGTAACTGGCAATTAAAATGCAAAGTATGTCGTTACGGTAACGCAGTACTCTGTTAAGGAGCGTTTACGGGCTGTAACACAGTTACAAACCAGAGGCGATTGACTGAATTGATACGCACTGTAATTACAGCCTCTGAGGGGATCTGCGGAGTGACATGGAATAATGCAAGTGGAAAGGCATATCTTATTTAAGCTTTGTATAAAGTTGTAGCAGTTTTAAGTGTGTGTGTGGACAAGATTAATCTGTAGATTACTGTCCTCTGGGACGTGAAGCCTTGTGTTCCAACGTATGTATACCGGAATGTCGGAGTACCTGCTGACCCCATCTTACTGTAAGTCCCTTGAAGACAGAGACCGAAGTTTTCTCCAAATATTACTTAAGTGCGACATTGTACATGGAAATTGATATAGTAACATACATTAAAACTAACCGACTAAAATGGACAGGACATGTTATTTGTTTGGAGGAACAGAGCCCTACAAGAACAGTCCTCATTGCAGTGGTAGAAGGAAGAAGACAAAGGGGCAGGCCGAAACCAAGATGGGAAGATGGTGTGATGGAAGATGCCAAGAAGTTGGGGGAGAGAAATTGGAGGAATGCTGCAAAAAATAGGGACAGCTGGCAGAAGCTTCTGAAGAAGGCCTTGGCACAAAAGGGGCTGTTGTGCCAATGATGATGATGATGATGATGATAATGGTGATGATTACTTAAGTGCGAGATATGACGTTCTCACTGAGGTGCTGCTGAAGATTCAAGTGTTCCGGGTCGTGACGCCATGTAATTTTGTAAATAATGTTCTTGGATTGCTTGGCCCAAATGATGAAGACGCTTCGATCTTTCGAAACGTTCAGAAATGTATAATGAAAGACATAACATAACGTCCTAGAAGACTTCAGTCTTTCTTCAGTATTGATAAGTCAAAAGGACGTTACGTGTCAGACGGCAATAAATTTCATGATCACCTCCATGAGAACATCACTTATTACAGCTGGATTCAGCGGGCTCAGGATAAAGCCCGGTGGCGGTCACTTGTGGGCACGGTAGTAGGAAACGTAAAGGGGAATTCATGGCCAGCTGAGACAGTTCGTGTCTGAAGAAGGCTCTCGCACAGTGGGGTAAGGTGGAGTTAATGTCCGCCCTATAATATGCAATGTAGGCTCAGAGAGCTAGTAGAGGTGCAGCTCTAAACTTTCTTAACCTTGGGACTAGATGGATTGGTGGTTGGCACATCCCCGGCAGCTTTATTCCCTGGGAAAGACACCCAGTACCCATTTTACCGGAAGCTGGGTGGGCCAGAGTGTCGGTATGCGGGAAATCTCGCCCCCATCGGGATTCGAGATCTGAATCGTCTAGCCTGTAACTTCTTGACATAGTGACTTCATAGGGATGGAGACACAGAAGGAAAATTCGCTTTTGGTCGTCTATAAAGAGAACCCAAATATGGTTTGCCTTGTAGAAGTCATGGATGGCAGCTCTTGTGTTTTTTTTTTCAACCTGCGTCGTGCAATCGCAGCCTCGAAACACTGGGTTCCAGACCGCTGTCTTTCTCTGTAATTGCCACCCTGCGTTAATATGGGAATCTACAACTAAAATGCTTACTTTCTCAATTTTGTCGTAATCTAATACCAAAACCCTTTTGCATGTCATTTTAGCTACCGTTTTCCTATCTTCTTCCCGACACGTGCCTCAGAGCTATTTCATGCTCCCACAGCAAGGAATATTTATAGCTCGTATCACGGTGGGCAAAGAATTTTTGTCTCACTTCGTTCGTTTGTCACACTCACGGAAAGGAGCCTGAGCAAATCGTCAGTCTGACAGGAATCAGCATAGCGCTGCCTTGTCAGGACACTTACATTCTTAATGGTATATGTGGAAAAAGTAAGTTCCCAAGTATCCAGTGGTTTCTCAGTATTGTGGCAAACATATTCCAATACCTTACGAAAATTTCATTATATGTAGCTGGCTGCATTCAGTTCATGTACTGTTACACTGTATTAACCCTTTAAAGACGAGTGACAGACCGCTTCAGTTAAAGGCCCAGTTCGTACCGCGCTGTAGACACGTTACATCTCGGTTATAAAAACCAACCAGTTTATGCTGTAAGTGGCACAAGTCGCTGTTTGTTCTCATATAAATACAAAACAAAATACAGTGTGGGCAGAGCGTACAGTTGTTGAATGTTAAACTGTTGGTGCATTACGTGACAGGATTTAACCCTTTGACGCCTAACGACCACTATAGTGGTCGTACCGTACCGCTAACCTCTAAACTTTGCATTTTATATATTTAGTCAACAAATACAAGTACTGAATTTTTTAAACATGGTATATAATCTCCTTTGTTTCTCTTCAAAATACAGTTTGTTTAATAATTCTAACTTATTTGGTTCCTGTTTTATTCACATTTTATTTACAGGTATACTAAAATTTAAAAAAATAATTCCGGGTCCAAAAGGTTAAAAGGTTAAACAGAATTTCAAATATGAGTGCCTAACCATATTTTTTTTTTTGCGTTTCTTTAAAAAAAGACAATCTAGTTAGCAAGTTTTTGTGTGCTTGTGTGTTATGAATGGCTTTGTTGACGAATTGGCCATAAAAATAATCGCGTAAGTCGGTATGAATACAAATTCTCACACTTTTGTATCGTGCCGTTCGTAATACAAATGTGCCGTTTCCAATATCTTCTGATCTGGAAGCTAAATTAGCAATATTAGTTACAGGATCGTGAAATTATGTTATTAATTTTCAGGTTTTCAAGGCGGGCGTTACATGTAGACTCCACCGCTAAGTTTGTGCACCAAATTCAGTCACACTGAAGATGGGGCAGCACTCTACTTCCAAACGCCGGTAAACACTGATTATTCTACATGGTTTAACAATCCAAAACACTTTCACTTCAGTATGAAAGTTTTTCTATATAAAAAGACTTTTTGTTAGAAAACTTGAAGTAAAATTTGATCGACCGAAATGTATACTTTTAGGCTTCTTTTGCCTCTATGTTTGCAATGAAACATTTGTGTTCATATAATTCCTGTCTTAACCGTTTGGCGCCGGAATTATTTTTTTTTTTAATTTTAGCACACACTGTATATAAAATATGAATAAAACAGGAACCAAATATGTTAGAATTATGAATCAAACTGCATTTTGAAGAGAAAGAAACGGAGAGTATATACCATGTTTAAAATATTCACTACCTATATTTGTTGAATAAATATATAAAATGAAACGTTTAAAGGTTAGCGGTGCGGTACGACCACTATAGGGGTCGTTAGGCGTCAAAGGGTAAGAGTGTTCATATACGCATGTTGTTGCTAATGCAAAAGAATAACTGACAACTCAGTCGGCATGCAATTATGTAATGAACGTGTAGGCTGTCTACAAGCGAGGCCATCTGACGATAACTCCATCTCACAAACCCAAAGAAACTACGTCCTGTAAGTGAATAATATACACAAATATTCAATTAGTCACAAAATCCTTCCTATTTTGTACATTTTCTTTCGTGGAGCAACAGCCAGTAGTGGGCCAGGGCCTCCTCATTATCGAGGCTTCACGATAACACTTACACGCATCTCACTCGGTAGGACTCCTCTGAACGAGTGATCAGTCCGTCTCAGAGACCTCCACCTGACAACACGGAACACTCACCAGAGACAAACTTCCATGCCCTCAGTCGGATTCGAACCCACAATCCCAGCATGCGAGCGGCCGTGTTCAGCAATTTCCAATTAACTTCAAATCTCTGATAATCGATCCTTAGTGAAGTGAGTTGCTGTGTAGGGCGAGCATTTGATATCAAGCTTCAAAGAACAGGGCGAGTGAGTTTAATTTTATTTCAAAATTAGACAAAGCCGGTGCTAAGCCATCTGTGCAGCAGTGCCTAGCCGTGGGCGACGTTACTGTCTTCACCCTGTGAATGTCCCACATTTGGACCCATGTGACTTTTTTTTTTCTCTCTCTTTTCGAAATATAAATGGAAGGGTGTTTAAAATGTCTTAACGAGGAATGTGCAGCTCTTGTGCTTCACTTGCGGAGTTCAAGACGAACTTCGTGCACAACCTTCCAGTAATGGCAGAGTCAGTGATTTGCTCCATCAGGTAAAAAAGGTAAAGTGCACCCTTGTACTGGCATTGAGGCTCTGTACAGGTCGTACGGCCCATAGGGGGAGTAGAGGTATAGCCCTACTCTTTCTTGTGCGAGTCGCGTGCGACTCGCACAAACCAGTCCCGATCAGACCACGTTGGAGAGAAGTAGCTGTACCGATATTATGACCTGTACCGGTGGCTGCGCCTACAGTTTTTAATACTCCTGATGATGGGTGCTATGACACCCGATACATGTAG
>Ga0123357_10010515_pt1 | contig 11777 bp, 4 predicted proteins | sample TergutEmb28metaG_FD_89873 | JGI IMG/M metagenome (GOLD analysis project Ga0123357, IMG submission 89873) | Embiratermes neotenicus P4 segment gut microbial communities from Petit-Saut dam, French Guiana - Emb289 P4 | ecosystem: Host-associated > Arthropoda: Insects > Digestive system > Gut ...
ACACCAACACACATCGAACCAGATACAACCCATGAAGTAACTCAACGAATTAGTCGCAAGCTCCTGAGGGTGGATGTATTAACATCCGAAACATGTTGAGCACTGAATAAAGTAATAATAAAATAAGTGGCATCAAGTTAGTCTCTTTTTACTCAAAGGCAACCATGTTGACGTTAGCAAATAAAGTATCCATAAATATATGTAGGTCGCCATGCAGACTGACCGTTGTTTTCGTCTGATTTTTACCAAAACTGAACTTTATTCACGGATGTCAGTAACAGATCCGCGGTCTAAATTTGACGAACATATGTCCACCGGCACCCGAGTTGTTCCAAACGGTTTGTCGAACGGACGGACGGACACACATAACTAAGCTGATAGTCGATTTTTGCCACTTTGCGAAAGCGCCCGAAAATCCGAAACAAGATTCATTTCGTATTCGCTCTTTAGGATACCGAAGGATATATGTACTGAATCCTACAATACGTACCCATTACGCACATCTTTAAGAGACGATACCGGCGGCCCTGTCAGTGGGTTAACGCGGCTGGGGCCTGGGGATGATTACTCATCTCCATCTAGTTTCGTGGCTAGGAATGTGTGGAATTATATGCCTTCTTCCAGTAAATTCCTTCACGGTCTGTCGACGAATTAATTTCCACTCACGCGTTGTTTCAAGAAGCTACGTTCTGCTTACATTTCCTCCTCTATCCACCATTCGCCTCGAACAGACCCACTTCATGATCGATGATTAGCTGCTTCGTTTTGCTTCAGAGGTCGTACCTCATGGAGAACACAACAACATAAGTTATCATGGCAACTAAATGTGACTCGCACATATCGAAGCTTCCCTTGGTCCGACCCATTTACCGTGGGACGACAGTGTTTACTTTTTGGCAGGACAAATCCCATTATCACCTACAACGTAGTGCCAAAATTTCAAGTTCCTACTTGTGTTTTGTGGCGAGATATGGAATCCACAAGGAGACACACTCAGACAGACAGAGAGAAAGATACCTTTCTTCATTTTGTACTGCTGTCGATTTGTTCTTAAAGATATATTTGAATGGTTTATTAATAATATTATTATTATTATTACTATGACTCTTTTTACGGTGACTTAGTCGTAAAAACTACATGTACCGAACGTAAATGCTACTAAAAATAAAGCACAGCTATTGTGGATATATTATTTACAAGATATAGCGTATTCATAGTGAGATTATTCATGTAGCTCATTCAAAAGACTGATATTTGTATGTCCTGAAAGTTCATTCATTTAGCAGTATGTCTTAAGACAAGTCCAAAGCTCTTCCAAAGCGAACTCTCCACATTGCGATCTAGAGCTTCCTCCTTCAAATGAGAGTATCCTCTCCATTCTTTCAGGTCATCCAGTAGCTTCCTACGTCTTCTTCCTCGTCTTTCTGTCACTTCTATCCGCCCTTCTATCTTTCCTTCAATAAGCCGCTGTAGAAGACAGTTTCTACGAAAAATGTGACCAATCCAGTTAGCCTTCCGTTTACTTATTTCATGTAGGATATTCCTCTGCTCCTTGGCTCTAAGCAATACGTCTTCATTTCTCACATGCCTGAAGGTATCTCGGATTAATTTTAAAGAAACTTTTAACGAAATGGAAGGTGAATGCCGACTCTGGTATTATAGAGGGCCTTTGCGTTCTGTTACACACGCTTGATTGAATATTCGTTACAAAAATACAGTATAATTATTTTATTTCTTCTACGGTGTCGTCAATGTGCCGTCCTGTGTATAAGTAGCTAGAATATGTATTTTAAGTACCAGGTTAAACAAATTGGAAACAATGTAAAGAAAGAAAGAAGAAACAGAGAAAGAGAAGGGTCAAACAAGTAACCGTAGTGGTGTGTAAAGGTATGACTGTGTGTACTGAACATTTGCATAAGTACTTTCTTGAGAAGTTATTTTGTATCTTGCTTTACATTTCATTGTCTTTGTTGCCAGAACGCTGAATGGAACGTGCTTTCTAGACTTATTTCATTGTCTACATCATGTAATTACTCCACCTAATTAGCCATTTCATCTTCCTGTGTATTTTGTGAAAAGGCTCACTTTACCCAGGTTGTAATACAAGAAAAGAAATACTGAGTTCTCATTAAATTTGTTTATCTAAGCTCCTTTCTTCGTAACATTGGTGACGCTAAAAGTCATTGAAGTTTATGGTAGATAATGGAGGGACGGCTGCTGGGAAGGTTCAACAGAACGCATAGTGAACAATGAAATATTCTAAAATCCTTGAAAATTAACCATAAATCGATCTTCAACATTTGACTCCGACCCATGAGTGCATTGGTTTGAACTGCTCAAACCGATACACATTTATATGTAACTGACCCCTCGTTGCCATATAACACGATGACAGTAAAATTAATATACATGAAGTATAAGTTGTGACAGGTATTATCAAAATAACATATGTTTGATATAAAAGGAAATGGGTATAGATACAAATCACACTGTAACCAGGGAATAAGTTTTTTTTTTAAATACCTCTATACAGGATGAATGCATGATATTTTTATTAAAGGCCTTTTTAAGTTAAGAAAATTTGTATCCATTTTAAAAGACACATCTGAAAAATAATTGCAAGGACATCCCTATACCAAAAAAATAGAGGTTTAGCTTTCAGTAAATACAGAAGTTTCTGAAATTTTAAATTACGATCGATTTTATTAATTAATGTAAAACTTGTTGATTTATCACGGAAAACATATTTAAATGTACCTTCCCTCACGATGGCCCTCCAGGACCGAGATATGTCTGAAAAGAATGGAGTGACATTTATATTCATTTTTGTGTACATTGATGGTTTTTATTTTGAAGTACCCATAGATCATGAACCGGTTTAAAAATCCTGCATTCTTGTCCCAACTCTTCGAAGAGTAACCTTCGTTCAAATTACGTCAGAATTCAGTTCGTGCCTCAAAGTGAGTACAGTCACCGTCCGTTGTACAAACCTCGGGCACCTGCTCCAAGAACCATACAAAACACCAACAAATGTAGAACGTCGTAATGTTACAGCGCTGTTGCGCATAGTTAGCACAGGGCTTCTTACGGCTTATAAAAATCTTTATTAAACATAATTAAAATAACTATATTTTTCCACCAAAATGCATTTCGCTCTTGGCGTTTCAATTTTTTCGGAAATGGTCATTTACGAATCTTATGGTGACACTGAAAATTAACTGAGCTGATAATCGAAATAATGTATTGAGAAATATCACAAACAGGAGTAAGACTTTTTTACGGAACGTGATTTTACATGAAATATTTAGAGACTTATCTTTGGGGTGATTGTTCTTTTCTTTAAGAATCTCCTTTGCTGGAAATTCTACCGTTTATTTCTACGTGTATTCATATGTATACGCGACAGGTCATACATACGGGATAGTGGCCAGTGTCGGACATTTATTAGTTCTTGGATAAGTCGCTAGTTAATGTCACTTTTCAAGCTGTAGAGCCTTTCCTTTTTCGCGTCACAGAGGATAGTAGGAGAAAATCTATGGGGTCAGTCGAAGGTTATCGGTGAAAATCTCGGTTAGTACCGGTTCGTATCTACGTTGTTTGCTTTTGGAATGTTATATCGACTGAAAAATAATTAAAATAATTGTGGAATATAATTCTTGCCTTTTGTCAACTACATAATCCTTCTGTACACAGATGTCACTGTAGTAAACATTGCATATACAGCAGCCATTTTCTCTTTACCACTCTTGTCGTCTAACATCGGACAACTTGGCTTTAGGTTAGTAAAGAAAAAACGAAAAATTTCATGAATATAATTTTTTGAAAAGTAAAGCCCAGTTGAGTTGAGATATTTTACCGGAGTGTGTCGATTCTGTTTCCTTTGCTACTGGAGTTGTATCCGATTTTCTTGTTCATTTCATTTCAGCTTGTACCATTTTGTTTAGCACTAGAATAAACGGCGAACCAACTTAAAAAGAAACGAGGCCAGTAGACAGAATATCAAATTGGACAGACTTTCAAATTAATCTTGCTCTATAAGTTTAGGAATAAATATCAGTAAGGAAAGCAACAAACGTTGTAGTCCCCAGAGGTTTCCTTAGAGACAGGCTAACAAAATTGCAAGAAGCGAGAGTGGGGAAGATAGCACCCGAGATGAGTTTTTTTCGGAGAACTTTAGCAGTGAGTTGGAAAGAGAACTAGTTAGCCGTAAAAAGGACCTAAGACATTCGACTTATATGCATTTAACTGAAAGGTAATTCTGCTTTTTAGTATATAAAGTCGCTGAAACTTTAGAAATTCCCCATCGTTTTAATGCTCACAAGATGATACTTGTGGACAATTCTGTGTGCAATTTATGATAAGGCGCCTAAGGAAATTAAAAAGAGAGAAACAACTGGCGCTAAAATGAAACTCATTGTGCTAATACGTTTCGCGGTAAAGACCTAATACCACACACGGTTCGAAAAAAATGCATTTCCCTTGTGAGATGGCATCAAAACAGTGAGGTACATAAAGTGCGTCATCCGTTCAGGGATTTTCGACAAGGTCTGGAAAGGATTCTTAATTTTGATGGCTGGAGGCCTGGAAACTGTAGCGATAATGAAGGAAATATGTTATTACACCAATGTGATGGTTGCAAAAGACGATGAGACAGAGAAAGAAAGTCTTTGCCGAAACTGAGAAAATATATTAATAAAGTAATATCCGATATTAGTGGCCCGTTTATGAAACAGTGAAGATAAAATCGCCTTCTAACGTATTTTCCTTAGTTTCTTAACAACTTGTTCAGATATATTTGTCCCGACGAAAAAAGTACTAATATAAAAATTATAATATCTTTCTTTGGCAAATTTCATTAACGGACTTTTTAATTTCACATTACACGTCACCCCTCACCACAAAGAACTTAACTGCCCGCTATAATGTAACCTTCCCGTGCATACCTTTTCACGTTACGTACTTACTAAATTATATCTTTCCTAATCGCTTCTGGTACAAGGTCAAATGTACCACCCACGCCCCCTCGATATTTTTCATATTTTACTGAGTAGTGTCAGCTACCGTCATGCACCATTTGTAAGGTTTCATGGTCTTGCGAATCTCTGTCATTAATGTGAAAGAACAGTCAAATGTATTTGTTAATTCTTATGCTGCAAATTGACACCCTAGTTTATTCAACACCCAGTATATCCTACGTGTACATATACACATACCTACACACACACACACGCATATATATATATATATATATATATATAAACGGGAGATATATATTGTGCAGCTCACGTATGCTTCGTACTTAGTCACTTTAAATTACAGTTTGTTGAATTCTGTACACATAAATTATTCAGTTATACATCTGCATCGAAAGACTTCTAGTGTAACTCTTATCTTCAACCGTTAGAAAATACGCCACTCTGAATAAGCTAAACAGGCAGTTTCAGAAATGGTAGTACAAAATAAAAAAAGATTTCTTTCTAAGAAATGAAGCCAAAAATTTTTCGGGATCCTATTTTTAAGAATTTTAAACTCTATGCAAAAAAGTGTGTATTATCAACATATTTTAGGTACGCACGTAATCAAGTTTTCGTTCTACGATGGGCCTCGATAGGCATCTTCTTTACAAACTAAAAGCAAACACAATATTTAGCTCGTACCGCGCAGTAAACACTCGCTTTCTGTTACAGAAACCAGTAAATACTGTATAAGTGAATAATCCCTCTTTGTTCTGAGGTATGTAAAAACACATCAGTGTCCTGTAAGCAAAATGTCCATAACGTCAAAGTTTCGTATAGGGACGGTTCCTGTAACTGTTGTCAAACAAACCAGCTCCCAGTAAAACTGGTGCTTCTCTTCATAACGTGTCTCCATACATAACTAAAAATATTCAGTTCAAAGATTTTACAGTCTTATGCGCGTTCACAATATTGCGAAAAGCGAAGCGACTTTTACCTTCGTCATGCCTGCCTGCTCGTACCCTTATATGTCTGTGTGTAAGTCTGTCTGTCTGTGAGTCTATCTGTCTGTCTGTCTACCTGTCCGCATTGAACGACTCGGTTCACACCAGAAGGATTCTCATGAATTTTAATATCTGAGTATTTTTTTCGAAAATCATTAGAGAAAATTCAAGTTACATTAAAATCAGACAAGAATAACTTTACGTGGGTACCTAACTTAAATTCATGATTATATCTCGCTGATTCTTGTTAGAATGAGAAATGTTTTCGATAAAAGTGGAGAAAATCATAAGACACATTCATATTTAACACATTTTTCCGAAAATTTTGTCGTAAATAAGATAGTATGGACAAATATGGTACATCCAGACAGGCCACACATGACAATATATTGCGGTGCAGAAAAGATGCGATTTACATTCCGGATAATTAAAGCAAGAACACAGACACACAAACACACAAACACACACAAACAGACACACACACACAGACACAAATACATACACACACAGACACACAGACACACACAGACACAGACACAGACACAGAGACACACACACACACACACACACACACACTCAAAATAGTTAATGCTTATTTCTTCAAAACTGATTAATTCCTCCTGACTTCGTAAAATGTTTTACGGCAACACAAAAAAACCGGGAAACTAAACGACGACGTATATGTCGTTACGATCTGTTTAGGCACACTGTACATCTCAAGCAGTTCATGAATAAACGAACATTCTAAATTTTAGTGCAGCATCGGGCACATTACATGTATACCTACTTAGTTTTATTGTTGTCAGTGCAATAAATTTGCATAAAGCATTGTCCCGACACACTCAATATTTTTTTATATATTTGACAGTGACATGTACAGAACGCACTGTTGTTTTTTCACTGTAACAACAGTTATGCGAAAGCGCCGAAATGTTATATTCTCCTACATTGCCGATCTTGTTCTTCTCCACGTGACCAACAGAGTAATGTGTTCGTTTCTTACGTACCTGTTCTGTAATTCTCTTGAATAACCACACATACCAGAAATTATTATTGAGCTCTTAACTGCACTTGAATAAGTTATGAACGACTAATTTATTTAAGAAATCCAATTCTTTTCTGGCAAGATATTATTGTACGAGTAAAAATTTCACTCTATTTAACTATGCAGTGTTGTCTATTTTATGCTTCATTTTAACTTTAAATATTGACAGAAATTATACACCACATTTTGCAGTTTACAACAAACAGGTTGGGCCAAAATTATGTATAAAGTAAGTATACAGTAATTAACTATATAATGTATACCTACTTTTGGCCCATTCTGTATAACCCTACTTATTTTCTTTATTTTCACGTTCCTTGAGGAGAGTGACTGTAGTAAGTGCTAAGAGAAGCTGGAAGAATGTACCTGGGAACAGTGAAATAAACAAAGATGCGGAATAAAACATTCTTTAATAAACACCGCGGGGTGTTATTTTCGGAATAACTCTCTTGGTATTTTCCAGGTTATTAATTTGGACCTACGTATCCTTTTGGTTGAGGTCGTAACAAAGTATCTGTCCAGGTCCGAAATACCCGTTTATGTTTCGTAACTACGTCTGTTTTGAGGGTGAAGAGCTGTTAGCAACTCGCCCAAACCCCAAGCTGGAAGACCACCTCTTTTCGGATGTCCGCGACTGCTTATTCAATATATTCGCAGCTACCCTCCATATTGGAGGCCGTTCCTCCATCCGCAACCTGAGGACACACCATGCCGTGGTGACAGGGACCCACTTATACTTTTGACGTACAGAAAAATGTTAAAACCTGACGTAATGATTAAGACGTTGCAAAAGAACAGGTATTGTCTATATATTTCTTTCGCTTTAATATTATAAAGATAGTCTGAGTTATGGTTGGCATTATCATTTTATAATTTTCAGGACACGCCGTATGAAATAGGCGTACATTAGGCTCGAATAACACAAGGATTTTTTGTTTCACTATCTGTCGCGTTTATGTTATATAAGCCTAAAAAGGTGTAATTTTGAATGAAATTAAATTGGCGTTTTACGCTAAGGTCTTTGAGAAGACTATTCTTAGAAAGAGTAACCAGAAAGAGGCAGTCAGTTACATAACTCACGTTCGAATTTTACTTCTACCTTCATTCTGTAGGAGTGAACATACTGAGCAAATTGGACGTGCTGTATCCAACGTGTGGCAGATACTTTTTTCCTGCGTGAAGATGGAGGCACAACCGCTAATCGAAAAGTAATGCAATGATCAGACAAAGGATTTTCCGCACTAACGACCACAATTCCCCTGTTCTTACTACGGCAGATGGTGTATTTAGATAGGATGGCCGGCCGCATTTTGAAATATCAAAATAATTACGACACAGTATGGACAAACGTGATATCCTGTGAGCTGACTGATTTTATACATCAACAACAATAGCTTCCAGTGTAAACATCGAAAGGTAATTTAAAATCTACTACTTATATACTAAACTCCCCTATATATATCTATGTTCAAGTCTCAGAACTTCATTGAAACACCTAACTGATCTCTTCGTGCTATTGACATAGTAAAACTACAATTAGCATCATTTAAACCAGAAGTATACGAAGTGTGCTCCGCGGATCCCAAGGGATTCGCGAAGAATTTTCAGTGGATCGGCGCATATATTTCTGTAATGGCTACTTTGAAGTTCACTTAAATTTTTAATTAAATGAATAATATCTTGTTAAAAATAATTGAGAAAATTCTTTAATTGGAGATATGTTTATTTCGTATGATCTTTAGAACACCTAATTAAAGAACTTCCTGTACCCACGAAGCGAGCGAGTCATTTAATTAAGATGCAATCAGACTGTGCATTGTTACGTATGCTACTGGTATGTATTGTAATTTATCTACAGGCACAATCAATTCTGAACTATAAATTTTTAATTCGGATACCTTTTATCCGGATATGCTATGTTTACGTGAGAAAGGACTTGAGAATCCGCGGTAATTTTTAGAAGCCACAAGGGGTCGGCGCGCGTAAAAGTTTGGGAAACAGTGATTTAAACTATTTAACATGATCAAGATAGTCTGCCAAAGGACTTAAATGCAGACTTCATGAGATAAATTTAAGGCTGTAATTATAGCAGGTGGAGGTTTCAAACTTCCTGTAACTCGTAACCGTCATTCACGCCTAACATCAGTATACATAATCGCCAAACTTCCGTCCGTGTATCTGTCCGTCTCCCTCTACTTCTCATAAATGGTTCTTCGCAGAAAAAATAGCCAATAAAGAGGCGTCCTTCTTGCAGACACGACTCGAAATGTATGAACTTTCTCCATTTAGAGATTAAGGCACAGAATTTTCAGAAATAATGTCTTCTCAGACATAATACCAGGAAAAGTTTTTGTATTTTTATTTCTAAAATCAACGACACTGACGAAGAACATATGACATATGATCATATGAACCGTACATAAATTACCTTATTTTTCCAAGTGTAAATAAACATTCGTTCTACTGATATTTTTTTGGCAATACCAGGCCAAAATTACTTTTTTTTTTATTTCGGTTTGTTCGAGCGTGGTTTTTAGCAGTGTAGAACCTTCAGTTTCTCCTCATAACAATTAGAACATGTCTGTGCCTATGCCTATCATATGTCGTGTCCCCTTCAGGTGTGCATTTCCATTGCTTTCGCACATTCTAAGATAATTCCTGCTCGCTTATTACAGCCTTTTAATTCCATAATCCTGCTAATACTGTGGCAATTTATATCTGCCGAGATATTTATTATTTTCAATAAATGCCAGGATCAAATAGGCAGAACATTGGCTTAATACTACTGAATTCCTACAGTCACATTACCGCCCCGGTTCTGGCTGTCTTCATTATGATGCCTGTGTCTTTCTTCAGGACCTCTAGTAGGCAGATGCGTGATAATAGTTCAAAAGAGGTAGCGCGCCCACTTTCATCCACACTAACGATCCTGTAAGCGTGCGGTACACATCCTGAGCTACTGACATGGTCAATGCGTGGAACGTAAATACATAAACGTCTTCATTTCAGATCTTCTACATCTTGGGTCTGCAACCCGCGCCCCGCCAGCTTGTATTAATTGACCAGTGGCCACAATTCTGAATTATGTTTGTACTATAAAAATTACACAATAATTTAGGGGTTAGGTGTATCACTTATTATTATTATTCGTCCACGTTCGGTCCACGGTGTGGCTCTTTGCCATAAAAAGGTTGAAGAACTGTGGTATACGTGAACAAACAGGGTCTACAGCCAGTTTGCATTTACGTTCGGTCCACGGTGTGGCTCTTTGCCATAAAAAGGTTGAAGAACTGTGGTCTACGTGAACAAACAGGGTCTACAGCCAGTTTGCATTTACGTTCATAACAAGGTAAAACTCCAGAACGTCTTAAATTCTCTCTTCGTCTCAGAAAACACGCAGAGGTATTGTACTAAAATGCAAAACCTGTAAAATTAGCGGTAAGTTCAGGTAGCAGTTATTCTGTTCACGACGGACTTTTTTTTTTTACACACCAAATGATACTTAATTTCGTCCTCCTACTTTTCATAACAAATTTCCCACGATCTGTCCTTCCAGTTCAGAAGTAGTGGTAGAATATATTCCAGGGTTAAGGCGCTTTCTGCTTTGATTCCTTAGTGCTGTGTTTTCAAATTTATCACACTGGTGGGCAACACTTTATCATTTCCTTCTTGCAGTAACGTTACAGAAGATCAGCGGCGCATACTTACGAGAACTTGGATGATTTTGTTCCCCTCCACATCCCTCTGCATCGCACCAGCCTCCTACCAAACTGGTACTCAAGTTGCTTCACTCGACTGTCAGAATGACGCTGATCGCACGCCTCGAGGTACAACCCTATCATGTTTAATGGGTAATTAATACACGGTTGGCGTCAATGTAATGTTTGCTACTGTGGACATCCTCAGGTAACCTAATTGCAACCGAATTAAGAAAAATGAGAGCTACATTAACATTATTTGTGCTTGTAGGAGACTTGGGCATGAGTAAAAATGTAGTTATAATATTAGAAGTGATTCTATTTTGATAGTGTATGGACTGGTTTTATCTGGCTGATGACACTGTCTACTAGCGCCCCTTTGTGATCACTTTGATTAACCCTTTGACGCCTAATGACGATTAATGTGGTTGTACCGCACCGCTAACCTCTAAACGTTGCATTTTATATATTTATTCAACAAATACAGGTACTGAATATTTTAAACATGCTATATACTCTCCGTTTTTTCCTCTTCAAATTGTAGTTTGTTTCATAAATCTAACATATTTGATTCCTGTATTCTTCACATTTTATACACAGGATGTGCTAAATTTAAAAAAATAATTCCGACGCCAAAAGGTTAATATTCGAATGTCGCAGAGGTTGGGGGTTTGTTGACAAAACGAGCGACTATCAGATTTTCAAGAACAAGTCTGTTTCGTACAGTTAATTACTCTGATTTTCCTTTCTTACGCAATGCATTATTTATTGCATGGCCTACCAAATCTTTCTCTTAAGATTATACAATACGTTACCATTTGTAGAGGAATGGCTTAAAAATATATTGTCAGTAGGTAATATACCGCCTTCTTTTACAACTTCAGTAAGGCACTGGAAAGACTCTATAGTACAGTAATTCAAGAATAAGAAATTGAGATTCTTTTTGCCTTCAGGCCATTGTTCGGTTGCCTTGGCTTCCGTACTAGGTTTCATATGGCGAGTTAAAGCATTATAAATGGAATAGAAGTTGGAAGGGATTCTTTTTTTTTGGGGGGGGGGGGGGGGGCACCCCGGG
>Ga0123357_10010516_pt1 | contig 11777 bp, 7 predicted proteins | sample TergutEmb28metaG_FD_89873 | JGI IMG/M metagenome (GOLD analysis project Ga0123357, IMG submission 89873) | Embiratermes neotenicus P4 segment gut microbial communities from Petit-Saut dam, French Guiana - Emb289 P4 | ecosystem: Host-associated > Arthropoda: Insects > Digestive system > Gut ...
GTGAAGCTTGAAGCCTGAGCGGTGGGGATCACCGCTGGTTCAAGAGAAGTGCCGGGAAGAAAAAGCCTGTGACAAGAGACATCCATATCGTATAATAATAATAATAATAATAATAATAATAATGGTATCATTGCATCACAGCTCAAGTGGACAGTTTACCTGCTTGTGTTGGATGTAAATTAACTTCTTCTGCAGCAGTGGGAGCATTTAAATGCCACCAGCACTCTGGCAGGCCTTTTAAAGAAAATGAATAAAAAATGCAAGCCTTGTATATTTATTGTATATTTACTTTTTACGTTAATACAATTAGAAATTTTAAGTTCTTTTTTTAACAAAATGTCGGAGGTATCTGCCTGGAATAATATTAAGTTTTCATACACCTGTTCAGTAACTTTTCTTTCGTGTTGTATTCATTGAAACGTGGAGTTTTGCAAAGTGTCACACAGCATTTTAACCCATAGCACTGATTTCTTTCTTCATTTATGCTCTGAGCTGGCTGAATTGGTTTTTATATTGAATTTTTGAGTCCACTTGGTAGATGGTCAGCTGGATTTTGTCACCAGTGATCATTTACATGGTGGTTGTGTCGGATGTGTTGATGTTGACGCATGTGATTAACCTTGTGTGTTATCACTCTGGCCTGCTGCCTGTGCTTTATCTGTTATTTCGTGAACTTAGTCAAGCATGAAGTCCTTGAAGCCGTATGCTTTGCCCTTTTGATTTTCTGGAACAATATGAATCTGTTCAGCGCAGCCATTTGTAGCAGTGGTACCGTACATTTCTCGGTTCATTGCACAGGTTGTCTGCAGGATGGTGAATAGTGCACCATCCGGTTCTACCCTTCCATGCCTTACGTATATATTTTTAGTTGTCAGCTATTTTGTGTCTTCACGTTTTCATCCTTACTGTTTTTCTTTTCTGTCTCCACAATCTTTGCTGTGTGGAGGGTTGAAATAAGCTCTCCATTCCACTCATCCAGCTATGTTAGTAACAGAATATGGCATTTACATTAATAAGTGTACTCCTTTTTTCAGATTTCTATTTTTTTCTTCATTTCTTTCATTTCTTGTCATGCTCAAACACATACCACTCAGGAGGTAAATATCAGGTGGTTGATCAATCTCCTGGCCCCCATGCTTCCCCAGTATCATGCCCTTAGATGTCTTCGTGTGGGGATGTGTGGAGGTTTATATTTACAGAACATCTGTGGAGGTCTCTTAAACCCTTTGTATAAGGACAATGAAATCAAAGAAATATTGACCCCTACTTGGGAAGAACTGGTCTATCCGCCTGATGCATTAAGGGTCACTTGGGATTTCCGTGATGAGGTGGAACACAGCATGCGCGCGCGCGCACACACACACACACACACACACACACACACACGCACATGCACACGCACACGTACACGCGCGCATGCACGCATGTTCTGAGTGAAGGCACAGTTTGCAAAAGATTGCACATTTCTCTCCATTTTAGTTGTCATGTTGTAAATGTTTAAAAAATGTGAATAGAACTGTGGTGAGTTCACTATATAAGCAGTATAGGGTCATGAATAGTCTTTCATTCATGTACATTTAAGATTTTGAGTTGCTGGATCAGTCAAAACACAGTCAAACATAAATGCAGTACTTGACAGAGCTGAAACTGAAACTGTATGTATAGCTGTCTGAACAAGGAATCATGTCCTATGTTAGACATTTCTCAATGTGTAGTAAAGTTTCATAATTGTGTGTTCATTCATGGCAGGGTGGCAGCTAACAGAATATTCCCCTGCAGCAAAATTTGAAGCATGCCAATGCCAAGGAAAGGGTGGAGTTTTACTTTCCATGCCAGTTAATTTGAAAGGGTTAGGCCATTTTATAGACAGGTGAATAGTAACCAAAGAATTGAGGGTGTTAATGGTAGTTGAAAGTGAACTGGCACATCAGTTAAGGTGCAGTTGTTCTGCTTCTCCTTCCTGACATGGCAGCTGCTGGACCACGTGCTCTTCAACCCAGCTCTGTGGATCTACACTCCTGCTCCCGTCCAGGCACGCCTCTACTCCTACCTGGCCACCGAGTTCCTGTCCGATACACAGATCTACTCTACTGTGCGGCGTGTGTCCACTGTGCTCCAGACTGTCCACACACTCAAGTACTATTACTGGGTAGCCAATCCACGTGCCAAGAGTGGCATCACACCAAAAGGAGTTGGTAAGTTACAACCATTATGTGCATATTTATGTCTTTTGGTTTGAATTGGATTTTAGGCTTGTGCCACCTCACTGTTTCATCTATACCAGATATCCCATCGTGAGCCACTTCACTGTTTGAGCTATACGAGATGTCATACCATGAGCCACCTCACTGTTAGAGCTATACCAGATATCCCATCATGAGTCACCTCACTGTTTGAGCTATACTAGATGTCCTACCAACCATCACATTTGCCATTCTCAAGGTGAATTTCGTGGCACTTTTGTAGGTTGATGTATATTGCAGTCTGGAGAAGAGACAGTGGAAGCCTTGGTCGTCTGTGATTGGCTGGTGTTCTGAGTTAGATGTTGTCTGGCATCTGCATTACTTTGTACTTATTCACAGAGTGGCTACTGAAGTAAAAGTCATTCTGAAAACTGAAACAGACCTGACAAATGGAGGCTGACTAAAAATGTAACCAACTACTTTATTTACTTGAATGCAAGATGAGAATTCTTCCTGAAATTTGGTGCTTGAATATGTGAGTTAGTCTTAAATTCATAGATGAGTGCCAAACCGGACCATGCCAAACTGGATCACTCTGAACTGAACCATGCTGACCCAAACGAAGGCCTTTATCACCAAATCATCACATGAGATCTGCACTCTTGTGGGATATTCAGTAGCATAAAGTGGTAATTCCTTACTGATGTTGTGTGACAACCTCTCGGCCCCATCTTCAAAGGTCAAGAAAGGCACAAGAGAGAACAGAGCATGGCTGAAGTTAACTGACACATTCTTCTTTTGGGACTTTGTCCATCATCTTGATTTTTTTAAGAAGCACAACATTTTGGAAAGCTGGCTGTCTTTCTGTTTTCAGGTAAAGAAGCACCTAACCTAGTGTACTCTTAGTCTGAGCTATTCTCATTCGCTACATACCATAGAAACAGTACCTGGTTAAGATGTGCACCTGAGAACAAATATAGTCCAAATGTACTAACGGGAAAATGGCTATTGGAAAATTAAAAACTAACTACAAAGCTCAAAAATAAAACCTGGACCAATCCAGATTAAAAACCATAAAAGAGTTATGACATCAGATTGGCCATACCACAGAAACAACACAGAAAACCAGAACACACATACTTAAAAGTTAACACCATCTGTGGAGAAAATTGTGTAACTTTGTGTGTTCAAGTAAGTTTATAAACCAAGATGTATAAATATATTATGTATTAAATGTGGATCACAACAGCATGGCAGCACATCTCAGCAGAAGTGACTATGAAGGGTTTTAAAATGTGCTGTACATCCAGTGCTGTGGATGGGACTGAAGATATAATGGAACTGCAGTGAAGACAGCAGGAATGTTGAGAGTGAGGATGAGGAAGATGAATGCACTGACTGTGAAGATGGAGACAGTGACACTGGCAGGTGGCAAAGGTAGATAGGATCTGACATGCTCTGTGTATTCAGTGTATGAAATTAATTGTGAAAATATTTTTCTTAGCAGACTTTTTATTCCTGGGTGAGGGGGTCATCTTAGATTTGAATAAACACATTTTGTCTTGACAGACTTTTTCATATGGGGAGTCATCTAAGATTAGAGTCATCTTGCATTTGGGTAAATATGGTACTGCCCAAAACCCAATCATTTTCCACAACTCCAGACTAAACTTTTCATTCCGTGGCATTTTGTACAGAGCAGTAGCCATTCCCCTGCACAACTTATTCTCCCATATGTTTATATATGGTTGGTTGTTTGATGCTTTCAGCACTGCATGTTATTAACAGTGAATGCTAAGATTGTAGCAGGGATATCTTGGGAGGCATTCATTACCTAGTTTGAGGTACTAACCAGGAATTTGCCTGAAGTGGCAGAAGAGAATTGCTGAAGTTATTTGTCATGTTAGCAAGTCTCTGGACTGAGGTTTTAACCATAGAGCTTCTGAATATGAAGCAGGAGTTAACCACTGGACCATAACACTCCTTGATGTGTTTCCACAGAAATATACTGATCACTTGACCGTAACAGCCATTGAGGTGGTTACAGAGATGTACTGATCACTTAAGATGTTCACGCTTGAATTGGAAACTGAAGTAAATCACCAAGTTGCTGGATGGCTCTCATGCCAGGTTTCCTGGTCATTAATTTTGACATTTGCATATGCTTTTATCTAGGTGACTGCCAGTCTGTTCCATGTTTTTATCTTCTTACACTGCACAGAATTGTATTGCGTAAAGTAACATACTCTACACATACATGTCAGGTTGTTCATAATTCCAAGACCTGCTTGCTTTGTAACTTTTATGATCATACAACCACAGCAGTACGCAGAATAGTGATGTGATGTTCATGTATTATTTTATAAGTAAAACAAAGTAAAATAAAGTTCACCCTAGAACAGGCCATGAAGGACCAGTGGAGGAGAAGAGGTACAGCTCTAGTCTTCCTTTAACCTTGGCACTAGATGGGGGTGGGTGGTTAAAGGGATCCAGTACCCAGTGTAAGGGGACTGGATGGGCCTCATGGCCAGTCTAGATGGGTTTGGGTAATCTGCCCCCCCCCCCCCTGGGCTTGATCCCCGGACATCCAGCACAAAGTGTAGCTATACCAACTACACTGTCTTGGCCAAACATGCTTTATAAGCTTTGTGTGAAATGCACGTCAGCCATTTGCTCAAATATTTTGTATCTGAAATTGTAAAATGAATGTGGATAAAATGTATTTTGTGCCTTCAGTGGAAGCTGATGGACAAGTTTACAGTCAGTCCTGTGTAATCTTCATTTTGTATGAAACTGAAATTGAACTTTGTCCATTTTCTTATTTCGCAAAGAATGGTTCATAATATAAACAGGTTGTAGATTCTATGAAATTTCAAGATTCTGCCAAGGTATAGTTGGGGCCTTTGTTTTTCTGTGATGCTACATGCTGTAGGTTGGTAGTTACCTGTGCTTTGGGACAACCTTTCAGTCCCTTCTTCAAGACCAATCAGTCCAAGAAGTGTCTGTGCGCACTGTTTATTCCTGCATAAAGTGTCTTTGCATCCACTCAGTTCCTTTGTCAGGAGGCTTAGTGCCTACTGTTTATTCCCACATGTGGTATGTCTGTGCTTACTGTTTAATCCCATATAAGATGTGTCTGTGATTTATCTGCATTCCTGCATAAGGTATGTCTGTGCTTACTGTTTAATCCTGCATAAGATGTGTCTGTGATTTATCTGCATTCCCGTGTAAGGTATGTCTGTGCTTACTGTTTATTCCCCCATATGGTTTGTCTTTATTTACTGTTTATTCCTGTAAGGTATGTCTGTGCTTACTGTTTATTCCCACATATTGTTCATGCTAGAGCTCAAATTTTTATATTAATTTTGTGCATAATTTCTCACTTCATATTGTATTATAGTAGTAGTGTCATGTTAGTTCATTTCCTAGTTGCCTATGTGTCACAAGGGGTAGACAGATGACGTAATCATCACAAGGCTGTTCTAGAACATTGATATAATGTGGCATAGTATCCCTTCTTTGTGTAGTCTCGCATGCGTAAGCTTGGCTTGAGTCAAGCTGTGTCAGTCACCAACTGACTCCACGTCTAACCAGACATGTAGGCTGCGTACTGCATAAGGCAGTCACAAATCGTACTAATACAAAGGTTATCATCTGAAATATGTCCAACTGATACACAGGGTTTTGTGCACATATTATCAGTGATTTAACAGTTTAATTAACTATTCCACTAAGGAATCAAGTCACCAACTGACTCCGCGTCTACCCAGATGTGTAGGTTGTGTAGTGCATGAGGCGGTCGCAAATCATACTAATACCAAGGTTATCATCTGAAATATGTCCAACTGTTACATGAAGTGTTGTTCACTTATTGTCAGTGATTTAACAGTGTAATTAACTATTCCACAAGGGAATTAAGTTACCAGCTAACTCCGTGCTCGAGCAGACACATAAAGGCATGCTTTTTTCAAGGGGGACAAACAAGCCTCAACAATACTTCATTTGCATAGGGCATTGTACAGTTATATTAGTGTTTTCCAACATTCAGTGTATTCCACAAGGGAACTACTAACCACAAGGGTTCAGCCATTCCAAGAGGGAGCGAAGATGAGCAGCACGTGTTGCCGTGTTACTGGCATTTATAATACAGGGTTATGGTGTCAGGCAATTCTACATGCAACAAGTTAAGGGTGAACAGAGCAACATCAATAAGTGCAATTCCAAGGGGGAAGCTGTACTGACTGGACCTGTACATAAGGTACACAACAGTGTGAGATCAGTCTAATTGCAATCCAAAGGGAAAGCCATACTGACTGGATATGTACATAACGTACACAACAATGTAACATCAGTATAAGTGCAATCCAAGGGGGAAACCCTACTGACTGGACATGTACATGAGGTGCACAACAGTGTAACATCAGTATAAGTACATAATAACACCACAAAATGCTAACCACTATTCCTTGACACTGGGTCAAGTGTATACACTACAAACATTCAGTGTACAACTAATAGTAATATAAATGCAACAGTTTTACAGTGTGATTCCAGTATACAACAAAGGGCAATCATAATAAGTGTGTTAACAAAGAGGTATTATTTTTAGAATTCACAATTTATTTTGAATACGGTGATTTCAAGTGTAATTTTAACCACAAGGGTTATTATACAATGCAAGTACGACCATAAGAAATAACTACAGTTTGTTAACAGTTCAGTAAGTGACTACAAGGAGCATTAACCAGTTCAAGATTTGCTGTACAAAATTACATGATTAGTACTTAATATTGGAATTAAATTAGATTTTGCTTTGACTGGCATTTATTATTGAATGGATTAATCTGTTCATGCTTATTTGCTCCCCTGATACCAGAGCAGGATGCCAACACATATGGTTTATCTTTCTTTATGGTTTATTCCCATAAGGTATGTCTGTGCTTACTGTTTATTCCCACATAAGAATTGTCTGTCATTACTCTGTATTCCTGCGTGAGGCTTGTCTGTACTCACTCTTTATCCCTCCATACAATGTCTCGGCCTACACGTTCCATGTTCTGTCCTGTATATTCTCACTGGGATTTTCCTTCCCTGTTGTTATTTATCTAGGGGGGTGGGGGAAGTAGGAGAAGAGGAGATGCTTGGAAAAATCTGCAGGAAACATTTCCACACCAAAGTGTCTTCCATTGTACTGTTTTTTGTATCAAGTCTCCTACAGAGTGCTGCTGTATGGACTACTTGAGAATTTATCAACCTCGTTGTGAAAATGTTGAAGCCATTAATCATTGATCTGATTTCTAAAATTGTTTTATGTTCCTTTCAGATGGACCTCGCCCCCCTCAGAAGGATATTTTGGCAATTCGTGCCTACATACTGTTGTTCCTGAAACAGCTGATAATGATTGGCAATGGGGTCAAAGATGATGAATTGCAGAGTGTCCTGAACTACCTCACCACCATGCATGAGGTTAGTGGTGCCCGTTTTAGTTTGTCTGATGTAGTTCATTTCTGCTGGGAGCTGAGATTTGTTTGCAGACAGCACTGCTGTATCCAGTTGCAGCATGTCATGTGTACAGATGAATCATACACTACAAAAAGCAATATTATTGTGTCAGAAGGTGCACTTACAGTTTAAACTGGTTGGTCCCAGAACCATCGAGACCACAGGATTGCTGAATGTTGCAGTTTTCTGGATATTGGAATGTTGCAACGAACATATATCTTCGTGTATGTATTAACCTGATAGATGACCTAACCAGTTGAGGTTTAAATGCAGGTACATACTGTAAATAGTAACAGCTGAACTTCAAACTGCCAATGTAGCCTATTCTCATAGAAAAATCCAATTATCTGGATTTTCTGCATATCCTGATGGCTTACTGTCCCAATTAATCCAGATAAGTGGAGTTCTACTATACCTTCTTGGTGTGGAAGGTACTGTTAACTTGTGACTTGTGTGTATCATGTATGTGAACATGCAGACTGTCTTACCATGCAAGTTAACCAAAGGAGTGGTGCTTCTAACATCTATTTAGTCCCAGTTCATACCTCTGCCAGGACACCAAGTGTCTTGAGGTCGTTCATGCTTTTCCCCATTCTCTCCAGGCAAATTATAGGCTGGTAGGGCTGGTTTAAATTACACCATGACTTCATACTTGTCCTATATAACCAACTAAGTAACTAACTCCATGGAGCAGAGTCCTTCTTGAGAAGCAAACTGATTCTCAGCTAGTCAAGAAATTCCACACATTTTATGGAACCTGAAGGTTCATTACCATATTCACGAGAGCCCACCACCCGTCCCTATTCTGAGCCACATTCATCCAGTCCATGCCTCCCCCATCCAACTTCCTGAAGATCCATTTTAATATTATCCTCCCATCTACACCTGTGTCTCCCAAGTGTCAGGTTTCTACATCTGTTCAAATTCATTATATGTATTGTTCAGTCTTTGGTGCTAGATAGTCCAGCTTCTGACTATGTCATTAAATAAACTGCAATGAAGTGAATTATTACAGCTAATTATCTTTGTTTGAATGTGTATCATGTGTACATGTAAATGTGTATAAAATTTGTATTTATTCATTTCTGTGACCTGTATGTGTATAAACCAAGTATGTGCAGCATACTTAACTGTAACCCAACATTTTATTTTCCCCATTTCTTCTGTAATAACCAAGGCCATCTACACGGCGTCCTGCAGTTTGCTTCATGTGGACAAGCCGTGCCTTGTCAGTGACCAAACGATACTGAACTACCTTAGTTCACTGCTGAGTGTTCACAAACTGATTAGACCATCACAGCCTTCTTGCTGTCAGAAATGGTAGCAGTTTATGTGCACATGTCAAGGAAAGTTCTGTGGTATGATACTTTTTACATGTTCGCTGCTCTCAGAGCACTCTTAGAGATCCTGTTTGCAAGGAATTGCATGTCCAAATGTTGTAGGTGTTGTCAGTAGGAATCATGAGAGTTTGGTCTCATGTTTACATAAAGCCTTAATTAGGGATAAGGATGTTTATGATTCTTATATTCACACACATACAAATGTGGGTTCCATTGTACAGTCCAAAGAGTGTAAAGTTTCATGTCCTTTGATTAGTTTTTTTTTAAGCATTATTGCCATTTTTCTCAGTTCAAATTTTCCTCACACTGGTGCCCAAAGAAAACTGAAATGTGTGCGTACCTGTATTGTATTTTTGTATCTATTATGGGAAAAGAAACATAAACTGTGTTTACATATGTGGTGGCATTGGATTTACAAGCTTAAGATGCAGTGTAGTCTTTTCTTATTGCTGAATACACCATAGGATTGAAGTAGTTATGACCTATTTTAAATTGTCATTCCAGAATTTGTCTTGAGGAAACTAATGAAAGAACTCACTAAGGATAGCACATTGCTGGACAGATTTTTGAGTCTTAGACCTACCAGATGTGAAGCTGATGAGCTTACCATGGTACGAGGAACTGAAAATAGCAGAGACTAGTAATAATGTTGTGTTTTGTTACAGGATGAAAACCTGCATGATGTATTGCAGATGCTTATATCCCTCATATCAGAGCACCCTGCTTCAATGGTACCAGCTTTTGACATCAAGCAGGGTGTGCGCACAATATTTAAGTTGCTTGCAGCGGAAAGCCAACTAATCAGGCTGCAGGCTCTCAAGCTGCTGGGGTTCTTTCTCAGTCGCAGCACACACAAGTGAGTTGTCTGAAGTCTTTTTGTGTATGGCAGTCCTGTTGCATGTATAGGATTTGTGTAAGTGGGGGCCAGTTCTCCTTCAGAGTACTGATATTTACTCATATGGCCAACATTTGCAGAACCCAACTGTTTATTACTGTGTTCTGTACCCTGTCACGAGTTGGTTGAATCCATTCTCCATCTGCAGACCCTGTTTTCCCAAGATGCGTGTAAGTCTTCAGAATTTTTCTTCCTATGAAGTTCAGTGTGATGCATTGCCAAGCAAAAAGATAGTTTTGGAGCCTTTGTCATATGTGTTTAGGTTCATAAATAGCAATATTATCCAGTGTTACTAAACTAACTTTGTGGTACTTAAAGGGAGTTTTATAATCGAGTAGGTTTTCCACTTTTTACCTGATGATGGAAGCAGGGCTAGTTTTTTAAATGTTGTTCTTTTTAACCAAAGCAACGCGATGCTAAATGCCCAGGATACATCATTCTAGTAACACAGCTTTGTCACATGGTTGAACTTACCTAACTGCATGTCGGTTGAGATCAGCAACTTCAAAACCAAAGTCTGCCACGTGACATATTTAGCCTTTCCATCAGCTTTCTACCCGTTTTCTAAGAGCATTCTGATGTTATCCTGCTTTCTTAGTTCAGTGAAACCTGTCTTAAATTGAACCTAAATAGACTGGAAATCTGTCTTTAGCAGAACATTTTTACATGCTTTAAAGCAGTGCCAAACAACACCTGTCAAACACAGAAACAGAAAGCAAGGACAAGACTTTAATGGAAAATATTTTTTGTATCTTTATTTGATTTTGTTCTATATCACATTTCCAGCTTGATCATACCCTTCCATTACCTATTGTTTACCAACAGCGAGAGGTACTGTTAAGTGCACAAACACACCGGGTGAATCCAAACCTCATTCCTTCACACCTGCAACAGTGGCACTCCTTAAATCTTTCCAGTTTGCAACCCATACAGCACAATTAAGCTTCATTTACCACCATTAGAGAAGGACAGTAATCACCACTCTTATATAGGTTTTCAGACTTTAATGGCCAGTATTAATCAGATGATACAGGATCCCATAGTGTGAATACAATTGCACTGTATTGTGCCTCACCTTAAAAATATTTTAATGGTGGCCTGTTGATGGTCTTTACAGACTGGAACGTATAGCTGTATTTAAATAAAGATAAGTTGTTGTGTTTGACGGATACATAACAGGTTACTTTGAGTGTCTTATGAACACACCGGGATGCCCTCCATTAACTTGATGGTCTTCTGGGTACTGCCATTGTGTAGCATCAAAGAATGACACCAGCGATTCAAAGGAATATACCACTTCCATCTTCATGATAATCCGAATGATGTGTATGTAGATGCTGAAGTGATCTGGGGAAGATAATGTGTTTATTAACCCTTCAGCGTGGAATGACGGGCACTGCTCATCACAGGGAAAACATCACCTGTCATGGAATGACGACCACTGCTCGTCATGCTGCACACTTTCACTCATTCGTCTATATCTTGACAACATAGTGAGCAAATGTAATCGGGGTGCTTCGTACTTGTTCATGAAGGATCTGGCTCTCTTATGGTGTGGGAGACAGTTGCTAGAAATTATTTCTTCATTTTTTCTCTGCTCCCGAAGTTTGGGTATTCTTTGAATGACGACCACTGTTTGTCATGATGCACACTTTCACTCATTCATCTATATCTCGACGACATAGTGAGCAAATGTAATCGGGCTGCTTCGTGCTTATTCGTGAAGGAGCTAGCTCTCTTATGGTGTGGGAGACAGTTGCTAGAAATTATTACTTCATTTTTTTCTCTGCTCTTGAAGTTTGGGTATTCTTTTTGCAGTCCCTAATTTCACAGATGGTTTTATGCGTCCCTCTAACA
>Ga0123357_10010517_pt1 | contig 11776 bp, 6 predicted proteins | sample TergutEmb28metaG_FD_89873 | JGI IMG/M metagenome (GOLD analysis project Ga0123357, IMG submission 89873) | Embiratermes neotenicus P4 segment gut microbial communities from Petit-Saut dam, French Guiana - Emb289 P4 | ecosystem: Host-associated > Arthropoda: Insects > Digestive system > Gut ...
AACTGCCTTGGCTACATAAAGAAATATGCCGACAGTGGGACTCGAACCAACGTAGTTTGTTTCCGAAGGCTACTGCTAGCACTCGTTGAACTGCTTGGGCTACATAAAGAAATATGCCGACAGTGGGACTTGAACCAATGTAGTTTGTTTCCAAAGGCTACTGCCAGCACTCGTTGAACTGCTTGGGCTACATAAAGAAATATGCCGACAGTGGGACTCGAACCAACATAGTTTATTTCTGAAGGCTACTGCTAGCACGCGTTGAACTGCTTGGGCTACGCCTACTGACAATAAGAACTTAGGGTCTGGTTGACTCATCCATCCTTAGCAGCAAAGCTAGCTAGCTAGCCTCACGCGTGGGAAAGTTAATGTATTTGAATTAATGTTTTAATTTGAAATTAAGCAAATGTATTGTTGTTTTCGGTTAATATATACGCGGTGTGATTGATTGTAATGAATGGAAGACAGAGAAACTCCACGAATGCACATATATAGGGAAAGTAAAACGACTCAAATTATGATGGCAACTGTACGTCACGTGACTTCCAGTTCGGGACTTAGAAAATTTGAGGCCGATGGATTTTTGTTCGACTGAGTGTACATTTATCAAGGTGACAATACAACACTAACAACAAACATGATAAAAGGGAAACATTACATCGATGACATTCCAACATTTGCCTGTTTTCAACATATGATGCATAATGTGCTGTGTCTCCACGGACTAGTGCACTCAACTGATGGTGTAGCAATGAATGCAGTCTTACTGCTTCATCATGTGGTGAAATTTATATTTACAGAAATTACACTTCCACACACACATATATATGTGTGTGTATTTTATAATCTGTAACAGTAAATAAATTAGCACACTATTCTCAAATTATTTGTAAAAAAACATTTGTACCACAAATAAGCATTAAAATAATATAAAGGAAAATAAAACTAATACCAATAGACCTTAAAAATTCAAAATGTGCAAGTTAAAAAAGTAAAAAAGAGACAGTAAATAACAAGGCTCAAACCAGCAACCTTCACACTATAAGTCACAAGCTCTAACCTGTACGACTACCAAGGACTGTAATTGTGTGACAAATCGGCAGTGACACAGTACATATGAAATTTCAGTGTCAATTTTTTTCTGCAATTTGTGAATATGTGGTTGTATCGCTTGGTCATTTTGCCTTACAGCAGCAGTACCTTATCCTCACACATTCAAAAAGAATTGGAGAGGATCCAGTTGTGCACTCCCCCTGTCAGTGAAACAATGGCCTTAATACTTTCCTTGATGGCATCTTCATTGCTTTTCAATAAAAAGTAAAATTACTTCATTCACACCACAAGACAACTGCAGCAATTCTCACTCCCCTGTCAAATGTATCCAACACCTCCTCTTTCTCTAACAAAGACATCACTGACTTTTCGTCTTACTTTCAGGCTCTCCATCAGCACCTAACATCCCTATTTCCAACAAACACAGTATAGTTAAATCACAACAGAATCGTTGTGCTGTAAAAACTGTGAAAAGCACAAAATACTCTGCATATCATATGATACGTATGTAGGTACCAAGTGAAGGCAGGCAGGCATGCAGGCACATGTGGTATCTTGTGTATTACTGCAGTATGCCTGTGCAATCAGGACCAAGAATGATCCAGAGGGTATCCACAAAAATTCTTCTGTGAATAAATGAATTCATGATGTGCAAACCCACTTACGTAACAGGCTATGATTCACTGATCATTACAAAATTATCACAAAGCATTTCTCAATTACAGTAAGTGTTTGGAACAGCCACAATAATGCACGCAAGCATCTGATGGCAATGTCACAAAAAATCAGTTTTGTGCCTCGGAACATATGCTGATGGGACCCAATGTTACATCTCACACTTATAGTACATGTTTTTTTTTTTTTAAATTCTTAAAATCATTAAAAACAATATAGATGCCAAATCTACAAAATATGTATTGCCATACCAAAATGGCATTATAATGCTACTAAAGACATCCAACAAGAATATAGAGCTGATGCAGCGCCCAGCCTGCTGCAAGTTAGACAATCACAGTGTAATGGAATGGCATTCAGAAATTTACATAAGGAAAAAAGGGTATATATGTATGATACTTGGTACAGAAATAAGTAAAAAAAAAAAAAATCAATGTGAATAGCAGTTGGCCAGACTGATTGAAACAGAAACAACTAATATTCAGCCCCACCATGAATGCTTCTATTGCGAAATGCCAGGAGTCCTAACTTAAAGAAAACTATTCACTTCTCCTGGGAAACAAAATTAAGATAGGACCTCTGAGGAAGCGGTGCCAGATTTGCTTTTGGTGAGTGCTGGAATACAAAGGGTATGAAGATTACAGAAAAAAATATTCTGTGTGATTTTACAGTGATGATAAAATGTTCTGCCTGAAACCCTGCAATATGTTTAGGACTTGCGTTTAAGTAGTTTTTGTGCTGATGTTTTGTGTACAACAGTAGTGAGACCGCAGAATGTCAGTCTTTGTCATCTTTTCCTGTTTGTGCTGCTGTTTTCAATTCATTCTCTAATACAAACTTCCTGAAGTTCTTGTTCAGGCTTTTGCATACATCACATTCTGTCTCACTGTTGGTCTCCTTATTGCTTTTAACTGGTTACAAGAAACTTGAGTGCGCAATGCATATCTATCACTTGTGTGAGTTCTGAGGCTTTCAGGGGATAGTATCTGAGGAATCAGGTCTTCTGGATATGACACTGTGTCAATGAGTGAGTGGTTCCCAGAATGATTCTAAGGAATATAATGCCTACAGCTTCCAAGAATTAAAAGGTCCAAGAAGAACTCCAGACATGTCTGTCATTACAGGTTAGTGGCTGGCCAGAGAGGTGGTAAACCAATCCTGAGTAGGTAATGGAAACCTCTCATTCATTCTCTCTTACAGCAAACGATGGCTGAGATGTTCATGGTCCTTCAGACGATCTACATCCATTTTCTGCTACCTTGCATGCTTTCCCACCTTTTTCTCCTACTTCTGCTGTACTACTGCCCTGAACCCACATCTCCCTGGTAGACACTTCACTCTGCCTATTGAAGCTGACAACATAAGTGTTCCTCACCCCAAACCAGCAATCAGTCCCAGTCGTAGCATATACAGAGTAGTGCTTAGTCCTGGGGTAGACCACAACAGTGCTGCAGAGCAACCAGTTAGGCTACCCACGCTTCCACGCTCAGTCTGACAGTAAATGGTACTGTCTGTGTACCACATCCCCTCTTTTCCTTTCATTGCTTCCATCCATAACCACCTCCCCACTACACCCATTATGACCCTTCCACACTCTGGATGGTGATAAGCCCTTCACCACAGAGCCAACGATGACGATTTTCAGGTCTACAGGTGTACATCTAGGTCCATCATACACCTCCCTATTTGGCTTACCACGATTCCAGCCCACAAACTAAATGGCAACACCAGAGCAATATACAATGTCCCTTATAAAACGCAACCAAATACTGTCGAGCATTTTCTTATAATGAAAGCCAACGAGATGCACTATTTCTCAAATTTATTTGATAAAGTAATCTACATGTTTCAGACAATGGAACTCTTCAAAACATGTAGAATACTTTATCAAATAAACATGAGAAATAGTGCATCTCGTTGGCTTTCATTATAAGAATATATCATGATGTAAGGTCCTCTGAATGTCAAATTTGTCAGGCATTTATTTTATTCATATTTCTTCACAGAGACCAAGAATGTGATAAACAATGTGACAAACATGCTCAAATGTATAATGACAAAAGGTGCTAAAATCATCCCCCAACTTCTTGATGACAAGTATTTACCCTTTTCAAAGTGTTCCCATAACTTCTTGACATGCTGGTTGGTTAATGTTCAATTTTATGAATAAGGTCCTGCAGGCTTCTTGGGTTATTGCTGAAGATTCTTTCTTGAAGAAGTCCCTCCAAAAAGAAATCAGGTGGCATGAGGTCTGGGAATTGTGGTGGCCCAACACCATACCCAACAAGGCGATCACTGAACAGATCCTGCAAGAAAACCTTTGTTCTTTTTCGCAGTATGGGTGGTCACTCTATCTTGCTGAAACCAGGAATCCCATACATTCTCTTCCTGCACAGCAATGAGTTGAGTAAGAAGATATTGGTCATTTTCTGCCTTAAATGTCTCTTCCAAAAACAATGATACTACAGTTTGTTGTCAAGACACTGCACACCAAACTGAATATTTGAAGAATGAACGGCATTTTCACGCATTCCATATTCTACTGTTTTGACTATTAATGTATCCACTCAAGTGGAAGCATGCTTTGTAAAACTTGAACTCCATCCTGCACAAAAGAATTAAGCAATGGAAATTCTGAATTCTTGCAGCTGTATCCCAGTCTTCAAGCTGACAGAAATTTAATGTCCTTAATTTTAGCTGTTTGCATCCTCTACGACTACTTGTCTTAGACCAATTTCTCTTGAATATCTTCTTTGAGACTTGCGTGGCAATTGGGATAGCGTTCCTTCAACACTGCATTCAGTATCATCAAACTGTCATAGGCCTAACATGTTTCCAGTCACAAACACTCCCTGTTTCCTTGGGGTTTTCCACTAGTCTGAATACTGTTGTCTAATTGAAACTTATTAGGCTGCACCTGGTACAATACTTCACGAACTGCAGCAAAAGAATTAGTTGCAAAATAATGTTGGAGAATGAACACAAATTTTTCATGTGAAAAAACCATCCTGCCTGTTAAGGAATTACTGCATAACTGGTAACAAATAAGACCGAAGCAAGGCAGTGAACTTAAGCTGAATGATTCAGCAAATGGTGGAAGGGTCCATTACAGTAAGGAGGCAGCTTTCTGCATGTTTAATTATTTATAGATGTCTGCCCTTTGGGTTGCGTCTTATGCGGGACATTTTATATATCTCCTCATACACCACATGACAAACTGGCACTCTTCTTGGACATTTCACCCTTCAAAATGAGGGAACCACTCACCAACAATACAGCACCATATCACAGATGACACAAATTTTATGTACTAATTCCAGCAGTGGCATTCCCTATTTTCCCTTTCTTTGTCTTGTTCATCTCACAGGGGTAACCATGCCGTACAATCTTCCGTTTTTGCTGTATTCCTGTAATAACGCAAAACATAAAAATGATTCCTTGCATATAATGTTTAAGTATTAGTTACTGCTAGTGACAGTGTCAAGATTATGAATTAATAATACAGATGTGACATATGAGGCATTTACAAGTACGGCAAATTGCTGTGCTTTCTCTGAGTTACATTTTTCATACACAACTGGGATAACTTCAGCTGCAAGGCTATTTGGCATGTCTTTCAAGCAAGTGGGCAAATTCTTATTTTATATGTATGACCCCCACTGAAAGAACAAGAGTCAATACATATGAAATAATCTTTTATAAAACACAAAAATTTCTTCAAGTGTATAGGGGCCACAGATAGCAAACATATATAAACAATTAATCCAAGAGACAGTGGTTCATTCTTGTATAATTACAAGAAGGTTTTTGCAAGTATATTTTTGGAAGTTACAGTCAACAACTACAGAAAGGGGCAGAAATACCATACACTTTTTAAATCAAATAACTAGAAAAATAAAATGTAATTTATTAACATAACACACACTCCTAAATTAATTTCAATGATCAGCTTCTGAAAAAGACCTTCCCCAGGTGACAACTACTGCCACTTCTGTACTTTGGCAGACCTGGCAGACAGGCCATTACACTTTGCAACCATCATTAGGGATGGTTTCAGTATGCTGGTGAATTCACTGGGACATCTCATGCCCTTTGGTCTTGTGGCAGGTCTACAGAACAAATCCACTGCTGAAAAATTGGACCTCGGGAAGCCAGCTACGCATCTCCATAGCAAGAAATAAGATCCTGTGGAAACACAACTGCAACACTTGACACTGTCAATAAATGTGCACTGTGCTCACCAGAATTTAGTTCATGTGGTGCATTGGTCAGTTCGAGAGTGAACTGTAGGCATGTAGCTGTTTATCAAAATAAACCAACTGTAGCAATCCAGTGTGTTTTCCCACAACTGGCCTCCTTGCTCAACTGCAGTGGATTTTTTCCTGTGAGGCTACCTGAAGACCAAAACGTACATGACATATCCAGCTAGCATCATGGACTGAAAACAGTGAATTCAGCAATATGTTGAAGCCATCTCTAATGGCTCACTAAAACATGTAATATCCCTTGCCAGGATGAATGACAGAGTGCAGAGATGGCAACAGTAGTCACCTAAAAAGTGTCATTTTGAAAACTAATGCTTACCGTTAATTACAAAGTTACAAATGTATCCATACATATGTTAATAAATCACACCTTTACCTTCAGTAGTTATCTTATTTCAAAAACTTAATTTCTGGCCCACACTGTACTAGTTAACTTTACTAGATACTGGGGCATACAGCAATAACTCCAGAAATTTTTTAAAATGACTTTTGTGGATATAGCTACAAGATCATACTTCCAACCTTCCAGAAAGAAACTGAACTAGATGGCTGGTGCAGGTCAACACACCCTGCCAAATATCTTTGGCGATGATGAAGCTTCCAAACTTACAAGCGAACTGCTATATCCAACCACAGAAGCAAAAAAGACTATCTTTAAAGAACACAATGTTCAGCTACAAACTTTCTGAGACACAGCAATGAAATGGGTGTACATTTGGAATCAACACTAATAAACGGAGTATTTTCTGTGAGTTTTTGAATGCTAATATTGATTATACAGATATTATTACAAAAGAATATGTCATGTTACACAGTTTTGTGTTTGATAGTGATGGTTATAATTTGGACCACGCTTTGCACGTGGAAGGCCTACACGATATATATGACACACATACAGGTGCAGTGGAAGGTGATGGTAAATTGTGATCACTCTGAAAGTTACTGTCAGTGCAGTTCAGTACACATATGGAACCAGCTGTTTTACAACAGTTTCATTCATATCTATAACCAAACTTCCCACGCTTACACTTTCAGTTTCAACAAACATTCAATGCATAGTGGTGCTGCAGTCAGTCATACAGAGAAGAGAACTGTGGGTCTGTGGCAGCCCTTCCTGCATTACAAGACATGAAAATTCAAATTATGTCTATTGATTCAAAAATAAAACTTACCAGAATATTCTTTTCTGCAGAGATTATTCTTAAAAGTTTGCAATAAATTTCTTACACAACGCCTGCTAAGCATTTGTTTTGTTTGGTGATGTAAGAGGACACAATCTGGAACTGTCAGTAGCAGCTACATTACATTAACAAATAACTTTGTATTAAATTATTCACGAGGCAAGTGTTTCAACATTTTGAGAAAAGTCTGATTAAACAACTACCATGAAAAACATGTATCTTCCTGGTAAGAAGAGCACGAATAAAGTCACAAATGGGAAACGTATACATACTTCCAAAGCCTCCCAACTCACTACTTCAAATTCCAATGCTACCAGTTCAAGACACTAACTGCCCATAATGGCACCCCAGCTACAATGGTTATGTGAGTTCTTAGAAATATGCCCATATAAAGAACTGCATCTTCAGGAAGTGCTGTTAAAGTCACTTACAGAAGAGGCCTAGAGCACCACACTTGGCAGTTACAAAAGGAAATGCTAGCATGGAAAGGATTAAGCAGACTGCATTTACAAATCATTTATTACAATGAAATTTTGGTATAAGAAATCCTGTGGATAATGAAATTATACATTTGTTATTGGAAAATTCTGTTACAGTGTTACACATTACACATTTCAAAATTGAATTTTAACACATACAACAAATTAAAAGAAACAAACTTACCATGTTCACTTAAAGAAGAAGTGTAGCATGTTGTTGCTGCGATTCCTCAGTAAATATTTGGATAATGTCACTTTCTCCAAACAGATGGTCTGGAACATCTCTATTGGTGATTATGAAGTACATAAGACTTGGCACAGTGCCGCAATCTATGCTGCCAACTTACTCTTAGCTTAAATTCCATTATGCCAAACAATCACAGGAAGAATTTGGTTTGTTTGTACATCAAAGGTCTATTCATCAGACTGTTAATTGACTGCATAAGCAGAAATGACCTGTATGCAACTTTTTCCACTTCTTCACTGTTGGCAGTACGAATTCTTTTTTTCTGTGGAGGAATTTCTTTTGAATCAACGATATCTTCTTGCGATGCTGTCTTCATGTACCTCTTCTAGAATTCTTTCTTCTCATGTAGACAAAACCACATGTGCTTCTTCGTCTTCTCCATTAAGACCCTCCCCCCCAAACACACAAACGAAACTAAGACGTGAAACTATACCAGTAAAAATGAACAATAACGATATATAACTTCTGGATTAAAACTTCTTTGAAAGATCTTGCTGCTGGATGCCACTGCTGCTTAAAATTTAATACTGCTATTGACCTTGGATGTAATGGTGCCAAATTTATGTAGGTCATTTCAAAAGTTCTGCACACTGCGCTTGCGCGGCATGCGGATGATGCAATCATTCTGATTTTCGCGACAGTTGTGAGCCAGACTTCAGTAAAGAACAATGTGTGCATATTGCCAGGCTATGTGGTCCCTGTTCTGCAAAACGGAGCCTTGAAATGGAATAAGAAACTGACTGGAGTCAGATCTCATGCAGTGACCAGCAAACATACATTAACGCACGGCCTCATGCCTCAGGTGCAGTATCGGAAATTTTGGAAAAGTATGTATGGCAAATGCTTCCCCACCCGCCATACAGTCCTGACATGAACTCACCAGCCTTTGACTTGTTCCAATATTGAAGAAACCAATCTGTGGGAAACGCTTCAGAAGCAATGAGAGGTGTCTAATGAGGTGACCCGAGTAATCAGACGCATCAACAACGAAGGCGTCCTGACAGGAATACAAGACTTGCCCAAACGTTGGACCGCTGTGATAAAGCACAATGGAGAATACACTGAAGGACTGTAAATGTATTTTGTACAATTAATTAATTTTTAAAGAGCAAACGTACAGTGTGCAGAACTTTTGAAATGACCCACATATATTGTGTACACATTCCTCCCATTTCACTACTCACCGAAAATACTGCATAATGACAGTATGTTTAGTGGGAGAATTGTGTGAGAGGTATATGGAGAAAACATCCTGTGAGAATTGGTGGACAGAGTATGAAACCCTGCATTTTCAGACAGCACATACCAGAATTATGTCTGAAAACACCACATCACTGAGAAAAACTAAGTGGGATTCAGCTTTGGGCAATCCCTCTGCCAGGTCTCACTGGTGAGCAAATGTGTACTGTTTGTAGGAAGAACTAAACCAGTCAAAGGTGGAGGTAGGTTCAGGCATCACAAGTCAGTCCTAAGCCCTATGGCAGCTCAACTACACAATGACAATGGTTGAGTTGGGCTGTGCACCCATTGAGCAGCTAGCCAAACCCAAGCTGAATATTATACTTTCCTCAATTTCACATTTAGTTTGAGGTGGTCCTTACAGAAGTGAAAAACAAGGGTTGCACTGTATTTGTAGAAGTAAGTGATACTCTCTGGCACATCAGCACTTACCCGAATGTCCTTTGGGTGTTCTCCTTCCGCTATTCTCACCATCCATAGGAACTTGTTGATGTCATCACCAGAGTAACCAATCACTCCGCCAAATATCACCAATACATAGTCCACATCCAAGGATACCATTATTTTATAAGCTTCACTCTCATTTGAAGACATGGCTTTGCCCACCTACAAGAACAAGAACAAGAACAAGAACAAGAACAACAACAGTTAGACACGACATTCACCAATGGCAGTGACACTGTATGCACCACTAGTGCTTACCAAAGCAATGTGGCTATTGTTCCACGTGTTGTTATCCACCAGCGTGGTGCGGTTCGCCATGCCTGCAATCTGGTAACCATAGTCCCACCAGCTCATCACACGAGCCTCACTGTCTGTGTTCTGAGCCAGCCAGTAGTACGCTTCTCGGAAATCGTCGAGGATCTGCCGCGACCTGCAGCATGGCAGTCGAAAGTATTATATGGGAGAGGCATGTAGCATGCATGGCAAGAAAACAATAAATTCATACAAACTGGAAAAGAATGCCTGACAGACATAAGAAGAAGAAAAGCAAACAGAACCGGCACAAGACAGGATCGAATGAAGCATCTGTTACTCTGTTTAGACCAGAAGCAGATAAGCACTGCCTTCCACTTAATCACAGAAAGATTTGTATCTTCAATGAGTCCAGTATGTGTGCACTGTACATGGAAGATTCATAGGTTATATGACAATGCTGTTTCAATTGCATATATTACATCGTTGGTGGCAAGGGAAAAATCATTTACATTTTATCAAAAGTGTATTCATCAGCACATCAAACGACAATTTTTAGTAACTCGAGACATTTTAGTTCCTGAATTGTGTGGCATAAGTTCCCCCACCAAGATGCAACATTTGATTTGTATTTCCATTACAACATTCCACGCCGGACAGGCCTCAGCAGATGACCTGACATAGCACATCCCTGGGTGAGTAAACCCGAACATCACATCCTGGTCCTCCAAGCAGGGGGTTGGTCATACGGTTAGCAATCCCATCCCAAACAACACTATTATTTCATAATCCCAGACGAAACCTCGGAATAGGCATAAGGAAATGGACATGATAACAGGCATGTGGAACACAAAACAGGAGCCATGGAAGCATTACAGTGACAGTTGATGGAATACAACATAAAAATAACAACCATAAAGGAAATGAGGGTGCATTTTGACAGAAATATGGGATACAAAGTCACATACAATTTTAGTAGTGGGTAGGCACGAAAATTCAGAGAAGCTGGTGTTAAATTTGTGGTGGATAAGAGCATAAACAGTGGAAAATTGGCAAAAAGCAGCCCTACCGTGGAGTTACAGGCATGCACAGCCTTCACACAATCACCAGTGAGAATGGAAGGCCTACAATAAACTTCACTGTGACTAAGAACATGGTGATCGGCTCTGCTTTCTTCCCACACAAAGATATTCACAAGAGGGCACTGGTTTCCCACATGTACTGCCTTTAATCAGACTCACACCTCTGACCATTATTTAGTCAAATCCACAGTCTCACAAAGAATAATGAGATACCAAGAGGATGGGTACAGCAGACTTGTTAGAACACTGAGAATTTAACATCATATTTAACACATTGGCGCCCGACAGCTGTGAACACTGCCCACCCCCAGCAGACTGGACATTTAAACTCTCAACCAGACCTTTAACCTTACAACTCCATAGTATCGTACGAGTCCATTTACATGAACATAACTTTTCTCAATATAAACATATTTAGTTAAAATTTTATTTCTGTACTCATCAGGTATTCTAGTAGTGTTTCAGGGTATGGTACCTCTCGACGCATTCTCCTTTGTGTAGAGGCACAGTGCAAAATGAGCATTTCTTTCCTCTTCTTATGTGCAGCACAAACACGAACGGCTTTGACGGATACTTCTTATTTCCTGTCACAATTGCTTGCAACTTATGTTTCTTCATGTCTCCCCCTAATAACCTTCCTGGTGGGGCTTGATGTGGTGCCCTGGGAGTGGTCGATTTTTCAGGCCCTTCTTCCTCCTCCTCCTCCGTTTCGTCTGTGTTAGTGTTTATTGCCGCACAATAGTTAGCTGTTTCAAGCAAGAAATGCTTGTATGACAGGAAGCTGTCAGAGTTGTGATATTTATAAACCCTGAACGCATTGAAAAGAGCACAATTTAGGAGCCACAACACAACTTTTTTG
>Ga0123357_10010518_pt1 | contig 11776 bp, 13 predicted proteins | sample TergutEmb28metaG_FD_89873 | JGI IMG/M metagenome (GOLD analysis project Ga0123357, IMG submission 89873) | Embiratermes neotenicus P4 segment gut microbial communities from Petit-Saut dam, French Guiana - Emb289 P4 | ecosystem: Host-associated > Arthropoda: Insects > Digestive system > Gut ...
AATGGTTCTGGCACTTCGTATTTAGCAGATGGAACTGATACATTCAACATCACTGCCAATACTACTCTTTACGCACAGTGGGTTGCTATTAATTACAATGTAATATACGATGACAATGGCTCAACTGGTGGTTCAGTTCCTACAGATTCAAATAACTATCTTTATAATGACACAGTTACCGTTTCAGCAAATACCGGTACTCTTGTTAAAACCGGATCTACATTTGACGGTTGGAACACTGCCGATGATGGCTCTGGTACTTCGTATTTAGCAGATGGAACTGATACATTCAACATCATTGCCAATACTACTCTTTATGCAGAGTGGACGACAGAATAATAAGATTTGTATTTAAATTTTTAAGAACCTTGCCATATCATAATGGCAAGGTTCTTATTTTTATAGATTTAAAAAATTTTTTAAAATAAAATATTTTTCAGAAATCTATAAAATCCATTAGTCGAAATGGACTATCAATAATAAATTAGAAAAAAGAAATTATTCCTTTAGAAACAATATATTTATTTGGTTCATATGCTAACGGCATACTAAATAAAGATTCAGATCTTGATTTATATATAATTTTTAAGGACGAAATGCAAATACGGGAACTTGACGCTATTTTCGCTATCCATAAAGCATACGGCGATCTTCGATCTGCGGAATTTTTATAAACTATGCAATATCCAACACCTGATGAAGTTATATGTAATTAATTTGCGTTAGGAAGCTGCCTTCTGCTGTATACTCAACCGAAATCCAAGATTATCCAGAACCCTGAAAACCGTTATGAAGTAAGGGTTTCCGTTTTGGGAAAATGAGCGATAAAGCCCCGTCCTGTCCACATTCAACTCCTTGGCAAGCTGAGCCATGCCCTTTGAGCGGGCAATTTGGCCTATAGTTTCAAGAAGAAGCTCGGGGTCGTTTTCTTCCAGAGCACCCTCAAGAAAAGCGATAACGTCTTCCTTGGTCGTGATGGCTTCGGCAGGATCCCAATCAGCAACAGTTATTTTTTCTGTGTTTTCCATATTCATTCTACTCCTCTATTAAGCCTTCCGGGAGATTCCGAGCCAGCCTTTTTGCCTCGGCAATGTCCGATTCTTGAGAAGTTTTATCACCCCCGCAGAGCAGGATAATTATTTCTTTCCCGATGTCGCGTGCAATACGTTCGATGTAATAAACCTGGTAGCCAGGGCCGTAGTCGATACGCATTTCCGAAATGCCCTTCCCTGCAGGTCTGCAAGCCATTTAGCAAAAACACTCGTTCGGCGTATCCTTGAAATATTTCAAGTGTAGATTATATACAACAATTAGCCTGATTGTCCTTCAACTTAAGTATACAGTATTCCTGGCGTCTTGGATGTAACTCCCAAGGCATGGGCAAGCAGATTATGGGTGGTATCATTTTCTGCTTCCGCAAAAGATGCTTCAGTAATTTATAAAATCTTCGTTAAATAACGAAAATTTTTATCCAAAAAAACTCGTTATTTAACGTAATTTTGGCTAAAAACAAAATAAATTTTAGGATATAATAACATATGCAACTCTGACATATAAAATAGTCAGAGAAGGAGTTTACAATGATAAAAAAAATTCTAAAATCGGGAATAATGGCAGCGGTGTTGGTATTTGGAATGGTATGGACTGGCTGCACTAATCCGGCTGCGAATATTGATTCATGGTCGCCGGTAACAGATTTTTCCCAGTTAATCGGAACATGGGATGGCTCTTATAACCTGCTGCCGATTAGTTTTGAACAATTTTATACAAGCCTGACCGGTGAAGATTATTCAAACGATTTACAGGCAGAGTATGGTAATATTATAGTAAACCGGTCTATGATTTTTAGTATTAGTTTTTCCATTAACGCAGATACACAGGATAAAATGGAAGCCATTAATGAATCGGCAACAACGGTCTTTTCCGGCGGGAACATTGAAGCAGATAATGTATGGCAGGATATATGCGATCTAATGATAAATAACCATCATCCTAACGCGGTTCCGAATCCTTCCAATTATTCTTTTACAGAACCAATGGACTTGCCTGCACAACCTTTGACAGACGAAAATATCGCCGAATTACTGGACGGCACATATCAAATTAACCAGGCCGGAAATATGATAAAAATATCCGGTGGAGTCATTATGGCGGATACAGATGAGGTTTATATGACTTTACAATAAAGTGTATCAATTTCGCCTAATCAGCAGATGGTAAAAAAACTTCCCGGCCGCATCGCTTAATAATACTTTCCCTGCTTCGCGTACTAAGACTGATACAGTCAGTCATGGCGCCCTGTTCGATTTTTATTAAAACTCATAAATATTCCTGTTTAACCTTTAGTTTTTAGAATCAGGCAATTTTTCCCGGTTACAGGTTCAATGTCAATTGATACATTTGAACGGCGATAAGACTGAAGCTCATGGTTTCCGCCGCCAAAATCATTTACTTCGATATTCCATTTGGTTTCATCAAGAACAGGATCGTCAAAATTATCTTCCCAGATAAGTACGTTTTTTTCGTCATAAACTTTCACATAATCTACATACATTGCCGCACTATAATCATTCTCCTTATTCAGCGCGGTTATTTCTTCACGGGAATAAATGCCGGGATAATCTCCGCCAACAGCCAGATTTAAAATAATACAGAAAGGTTTATGAAAATAATTCCCGGCAGGGTACGGCCCATCAAAGACATTGATATCCATTGTAAACCATTGTGCGTTGTCAACGTACAAGCGTATCATCTGTTCATCCCATGCCATTCGGTATAAATGAAAATCATCCTGCAGATTAACCGGGTTATTATATTCCAGCGTATAGTTGGGATGGCCGCCGCCCGCCAGTTCTCCCCAGTGACAGCCCTGTGCAAAAAAGGTTTGCTGGATTCCGCTTGTAATTCCTGTCCGGCCTCCCATTTCAACAATATCAATTTCACCGCAGCCCGGCCAGCCAATTGTTTCATAATCAGCTCCAAGGAGCCAAAAAGCGGGCCAGAGTCCGTCGGCGGTATTGGGCATTTTTATGTTTGCTTCTATACTGCCATATAAAAATGAAAACTTACCCAGGGTGTTGATCCGGGCTGAACTGATAAGTGTATTGCCGGCCGGTGATTCATCCCGGGCAGGAGATTCAGAACAACATAAACCTATGGGCAGCACGCCAAGCAGAAGCAATAAAAAGCGGAATTTCATTCAATAATAATGTGCATAATATTAATTGTTCGTCAAGAATTTGAAAAATTTCAAAAAATACCTTGCAGAAATGACTTATTATCTTAAAAAATGACCAAATTATCGTACTTACAAATCAGGAAATCTTAATTTACTGGATATTTCCTTTAATTGGCCTTAAATGGCTAGCTTATGGCATTGATAATGAGCCAAAACCTCCATTTTACCGAAATCCAGAAAGACAGCGGATCGAATATCTAATATCTATAATGGAAAAAGTAGAATATCTATTAATTATTATTGCAATGGAAGAAATAATTGAAATCAGGCTTATAATACATCAATATCATCCATTCCTGTAAAATCATCAAAATCCAATAAGTCTAAAAAACTAAAAGATGATTGACACCGGTTTAGTCATGATCGAACGATCTTTTATTAGAAATTCACTTGACAGTATACAATTAACATAATATGATGATTCTATCAACTGGATTTGTTGATTCATGAACCAGATAAAGTTGATATGGAGGATACTATTATGTTAACAGAATTCGGTCAGTATTTACGGAAGCTCCGTATAGACTGCAAAGAACTTCTTAGAGACATGGCAGTCAAACTAGAGGTCACTTCCTCATTCCTGAGTGCGGTAGAGACAGGCAAGAGGAATATCCCTGAGAACTGGGTAAAAAAAATTATTCAGTTTTATTCGCTTGATTTTTTCGAACAGGAAGCATTAAAAAAAGCAGCAGATAATTCCGCTAAAACAGTAACCATGGATTTGAGTAAAATGGTTCCTAAAAAAAAGGAAACAGTATTACTTTTTGCCCGGACGTTTGATGACGTTGATGATTCTGCTATTGATGAAATAAGAAGATTACTAAATAAAAAATAATTGGGAGGTAAAAAAATGATAGTAATTGCGGAACCTATACAAAGGAATAAGTTAAGAGCGCTAGCCGCTAAAATCCGTGAATTAGCGGGAGCCAGTGATAAACTTTTCTTCCCTATTGTCCAATTCATAGAACATAAGATGCCTCTGTTATTCCCCGGTTTTCATCATGAGATTATTCCAATGGAAGAATGGCCGTCTAATATTCATGCGGTAACTGAAATTGAAAATAAAGTTATCAGAATTAGAGAGGATGTCTACCACGGAGCTATCCGGGGATTGGGCAGAGACAGAATGACCTTAGCCCATGAAGTAGGGCATTATATCCTTCTGGTAACCAATGGAGTTAACCTGTATAGAAGCTATGAAGGAGCTAAAATAGAGGCTTTTCGTGATCCGGAATGGCAAGCAAAAGCTTTTGCAGGTGAACTTCTATGCCCCTTCAATCTCATAAAAGGTATGGCTGTTCCTCATATAGCATCAACTTGTGGTGTTTCTGATGAAGCAGCGCAATACCAATATAATTTGAGAAATTTTACGAATAGGAGGTAGGAGTAACGAAACATTCTATTTTAAAAAAGAGCCCCTGATACTGCAATACCAAGGGCTTCTTCAGGTCTGAAAGCAGAAAAACCACTTGACCACGGTTTCTAATTGCTTTCTGACATCATCCTTTGTTGATTGCGTCAACTTTTAGATAACACCTATAATTTACCTTGAAAATGAGTTGGCGTCAATAAGAATTATATGGAGATACAAATGAGTAGATGCATTGCAACTCGGAATCTTGAAGTACATCACATTCGGACTGATGGTGGAAATGGGCTAGATAATGCCCGTGTTTTATGTCAGACCTGCCATGAGAATACCAGTTCTTATGGTTCTCCAGGACATAAGCCACCTCCACCATTCCCAGAAATAACGAAATCGCAAGCTTTTAGGCAAGCCGGCAATCGCTGTGAGTGCGTAAAAGAACATTGTCATTCATAGGAGGGAAACCATGACAAGAACCATTTCGATTTCACAAACAAAAAGCATGATCAGGCAGTTACAGCATCAACAAAAACAAGCTGTAAACCGCTACAATCAGGTTGTTCGCGATTATAACCGGAAGGTTGATCAGGCAATCTCAAAATATAATCAAGAGGTAACCTGAATTAACCAGAATCACTAGAGAATAAAGGATAATTCTGCTAATAAGTGGGATTATCCTTTCTTTTAATAATACTCAAAAAAAGAGGCTGACACCAATTTTATTCAACCGGAATTTTAGCTTGTTATAAGAGAATCAAGGGTAAATAATTTTCCCTTGTAGATTTTTCTTTATTTCCAGTATACTCGGTTAGAGGGGAATATTTGCTTCAATGGATAAAAAGCTAAAGCCAAAACATCAAACTGAATTTTCCGAAATAATATCCATCATTGAACAAGGCCGTGAGAACGCTTTTAGAGCCGTAAACAACGAGCTAATCTCAATGTACTGGAAAGTCGGTGAATATGTAAGTAAAAAATTAAAGAACTCCGGCTGGGGTAAATCAATAGTTGCTGAATTCGCACGTTTTATCCTGTCCGAACGTCCCGACATCAAAGGTTTTTCCGCCTCAAATATATGGCGTATGCGCCAGTTCTATGAAACCTATAATTGTAATGTAAAACTCGCACCACTGGTGCGAGAAATTTGCTGGACTCATAACCTGATTATTATGGGCCGAACAAAGTCTGATGCAGCAAGGGAATTCTATCTGTTATTATGCAGTAAAAATAATTATACCAAACGTGAACTTGAACGTCAGATTGACAGTATGCTTTTTGAACGAACAATGATTTCCGATAAAAAAAATCAACTATTTATCACTAAAAATCCCGGCTTAGCGGCTCTCCGTGATAGTTATGTATTGGAATTCCTAGACATTCCCGAAACCCATAAAGAAAAGGAACTGCGAAAATCCATTGTAGCAAATATACGTAATTTCATTCTGGAATTCGGCAAAGACTTCACCTTTGTTGGTGATGAATACCGTGTTCAGGTTGGTAATAAGGATTTCTTTATTGACCTATTATTTTTCAACCGTACCCTGTCATGCCTTATAGCAATAGAACTAAAGGTAACTGATTTCAAACCTGAGCATTTAGGCCAGTTGGAATTTTACCTTGAAGCTCTTGATCGTGATGTTCGAAAACCCAATGAAAACCCAAGTGTTGGTCTTATTCTATGTGCCGGTAAAGACGATATGGTAGTGGAATACGCATTAAGTAGAAGCCTTTCTCCCGCGTTGGTTGCCGATTATCAACTTCATCTTCCAAACAAAAATTTACTTGTCCAAAAACTCCGTGAATTAAAAGACCTCGCTGCCATTGAACAGGACGATGATACTGAAGAATAAAGCATAGGAATATCTTTATGGCAAATTCTTCCTTCTTGCGATTTCCAACACATAAAAACTTTGAATTATGCGACAGTTACTTTTCTTTTTTGGAAGATTCTGTAGATTCAGAAAACATAGTTGTACTACTTGACTCCGTTATTTCAGTTTTTTACTCAAACCTTAATAACATAGAAATATCTTTAAAACCAGTACTTATTTTCAACTCTTTATTCAAAAATCCTCTTTCTGATGCTCCTGAAATATTAAAAACAAAGAATGTTTCATTGCTTTTCTTAAATGTACAAGGCAGAACATGAGCTCGTTATTCTTATCAGTTCTCACACTAACTCTGCAAATCAGGAAATCTTAATTTGTCTCTAACATCCGTCTTGAAAAAATAAAAAAATTATATTAATATTAATCTGGGAAAAAGAAATAATTTAAATATGACAAAAGAAGAAAATATAAATATTGGCTTCAATTGGCTCAATACGATATAGTTACCGCAAAAAGTATGCAAACCGCCGGCAGATGGTTTTATGTGGTTTTTATGTGTCAGCAATCATTGGAAAAGCTTTGTAAAGGACTATATAATTATTAAAAGAAACCAGGGAGGCCTACAAATGGCTTTTGACATTGAAGAAATAATCCATAAAACCAAAAATTATGCGGCAGATGCTAAGAAAGTCATGCCTGTGAATAAGGTGATCTTGTTCGGTTCCTGGGCTAAAGGCTGCGCTACAGAATTTAGTGATGTGGATATTTGCTTTTTCCTTGATAATTACAATGGCAAACAGCGTGTTGATATTATTGCTGAATTGTTGGGATTAGGGGGGAAATACCCTGATATCGCAATGGAACCTCTTGTTTTTAAATCAGACGAAATGGTTAATGGAAATCCATTTGTACAGGTAATTTTACGGGAAGGGATTCAATTACTCTAAGTTTACATAAACCCAACCGGAATAGCTTCCGCGGTTTTTAAATTGTATGTGTCATATTTTTGCAATATGGTCAGTTTCTTGATCATCTCATGCAGGCTGTTAATAAATGCCGGTGTATCCAGGTTAATCTGGGCGGAATTCCTGTTGCGGCTTTCCTGCTCCAGTTTGGCTGCCTCCGCTGACAGTTCTTTTTCTCCTATATTCGCCAGTGCGCTTTTCATACCATGGACACATATGATATATGATTGAAAATTTTCTTCGTTGAATTTTCTGTCCTTTTGGCGGATCTGTTCCAGTGTCGTAATTGCCCTGGAAGCGTCGCTGATAAAAAATTCGGCAATTTTGGGATCGATTGATTTCTGTTCCGGCGGGGTGATTTCCGGTGAATGTTTATCCCGTACATACTGCTTTAAAACAGTATTGAGCTGCCGTATATCAATCGGCTTGGAAATAAATCCGTCAAATCCGTTCTTTAAAAAAATATCTGCCTGTCCTGATACTGCGTTTGCGGTCAGTGCGACAATCGCACCTGTATAATTCATCGCCCGTATTTTTTTTACAGTTTCAATTCCGTCCATTTTTGGCATCATGTGATCCATAAATACAATGTCGTAAATTTTGCCATCCCTGATTTTATCAATGGCATCAAAACCATTCTGCGCGATATCTATTGACAGATTATAGGGGGCCATTAATCCTTTGGCGACATACAAATTTGATTCCACATCATCCACGATCAATACACTGCCGTAAGGCATGGGTTCATACACTATCTGCGCCTTTCTGATCTGTTTAGCGCCGTTTAGTTCAAATTTCTGCAGACTCTCTGCAACGTCCTGTCCCAAAATTTCTGAATCTGTTTTGACCTGGGGCAGGCTTACACTGAATACAGTTCCCCAATTTACCTGGCTCTTTACCGAAATTTTGCCGTTCATCATTTTGATAAGATTTTGTGTAATATTCATTCCGAGCCCGGTTCCCTCAATTGCTTTATTGGCTTCCCCGTTAAACCGTGAGTATTCATCAAACAGCCTGCCTACCTGTTCATCGGTCATTCCCTGACCTGTATCACTAACCGTAAATATTAAATTGATTGACTGTCCGCTTCCTGCCGCTTCTGTAAAAACTGACATCTTTACAATGCCTTTTTGTGTATACTTGAACGCGTTGGAAAGCAGGTTGTTAAGAATTTGTTTAACGCGGAGTTCGTCGCCGACCAGGGCCGCAGGAATTTCTTTATCAACAGAAAGCACAAACTCTATCGGTTTACTGCCTTTCCTCATTAAATTCAAAGTCACTGTATCATTGATTAGGCTTGCGACCTGATATTTGGCCGGAGACAATTCCAGCTTGCCGGCTTCTATTTTTGATAAATCCAGAATTTCATTGATTATATTAAGCAACAGTTCTCCGGAATTCCGTATTTTATCCAAAATATCTTTGGCATTGGGCGTGAGTTCTTCATCCCGTGATAAAATTTCTCCAAAACCAAGAATGGCATTCATTGGTGTCCGGATTTCGTGGCTCATTTTGGCCAGAAACGAGGACTTAGCCGCAGACGCGTTTTTTGCAGACTCCAGTGCTTCCCGCAGCTGCTCTTCCTGTTGTTTTTTTTGCGCAGAATCTCTTAGGCTTCTTGAAAATACAGAGGAACCATCTGACCAGCGGATTACCGAATCATTGCCGCTGACCCAGGAATTTAATGAATCATCCCATAAATATTCGAAGTCCTTGGAAGGAAACGAATCTTTTTCCGCGGCGGCCAATACGGACATTTTGCAGAAAGAACAAGGGGTTTCATTATGCATAATCGCTTTATAGCACTTTTGTCCTATACATTCCTGTCTGTTGATTTTATAATCATCCGTCAGGTGTTTATTTGCGTACAGCAAATTGTATTCGAAATCGGTAACATAGATCATGGTTTCCAGATTATCAATCGCGGCAGTCATATTATAGTATTTAATCAGTTCGCCGATCATTTTACTTATGCAATTGGCGAGCACCCCCAATTCATCTTTCCGATCGGTACGTATATTGTAATTTAAATCTCCGTTAGCGATTGCATTTACCGCTTTTTCCAGATTAGCTATGGGCAGGTTAATGTTTCTTACTGTAAAGAACAACAGAATAACAGTTAACATTGTCAGGATGACAGATATAACGGCGATAATATCAATTGTTTGGGCATAAACCGACTGGGTTTCCGCTGCTTTTTGCTGCATTGTAGAAAATACCAGTTCTCGGATCTCTGTTACTTTATTGCTCAGTTCTGTCCCCATGGGAATTACTTTTGCAAAAGTACTGATCATTTCATCACTGTTCTGATTGACTGCCGCAGTATCAAGTTCAACAGTCGCTTTTAAATATTTATTAAATAAATCCAGAACTTCGTTTACTGCAGTAATATATTTTTGTTGTTCAGCCGGGGTTAACTGCAGATCAGAAGATGTATAATTGCTGAAATTAACCATGTTATTGGTTAATGACTGGACGTCGTCATTGTAGTTTTTTTGCAGATCAGCGACCGTATCAGCCAGGTCCTGCTCCAGCAGGTATCCCTTGGACATATTGGAAAGCCGTATTCTGTAAATATCGGTAATTGCGTCAGCGATTAAAACTTCACGGGCATGGTAGGAATCAATAAGTGTGTTAAGGTTAACACCCATGTTCTTTATTTTAACAACTGCGAACGAAGAGAAAAAAATGATGATGGCAAAAAGCATACCAAAAATTACCAATAATTTATTGCGTATTTTAACATTGTTAAACCATTTCATGGTTTTGTCTCCCTGTTTACGGCGCTTAGCCGGGAATCCTGCATCTAACCAGTGTAAGCCTGTCCTGTATTGAACACAAGAAATCAACCAATTGAGGATCAAAATGTGTACCTGATCCTTTTTTGATAATTTCCAGCGATTCATCATTGGTAAATGCTTTTTTGTACGGCCTTGCCGATGTTAATGCGTCATAAACATCAACAATCGCCATAATCTGCCCCTGCAGCGGTATATCATTTCCCTTTAGTCCGTATGGATATCCGGAACCATTCCAGTATTCATGATGGTAACCTGCGATATATTTTGCGTTCCGTAAAAGTCACCGTCTCCTGACTGGGAAATCATATGGTCGATAATACGTTCTCCCGCAGCGGCATGGGTTTTGATAATTGAAAATTCCTGGTCAGTAAGTTTATCCGGTTTGTTCAGGATGGAGTCCGGTATTGAAATTTTTCCCAAATCATGCAGACGCGCTGACGAAACAACCGACTCCAGATTCCAGCTTTGCAATTCATCCTTATGCAGACCGCGCTCCAGCATCGCTTCGATAAAAATTTTTACATAAATTGCCGTACGATCTATATGCCCGCCGGTATCGGAATCCCGGTTTTCCACTACATCAGCCAGAGTAGAAACAATGCTGTTCTGAAGCAATATTAACTGTTCAGTACGTTTCCTTAGCAGCCCCGTGCGTTCACGGATAAGCTCGTCGATTTGCAGATGGTTTTTAATCCGGTTGAGCAGAACAGGTTCGGAAAACGGCTTGACAATAAAATCCACAGCGCCCAGGTCAATTCCGGCTGCTTCGGTTTCGGCGTCGGTAAGGCCGGTTAAAAAAATAACAGGAATTTCCGCGTAAATATCTCTGGCCTTTAAACGCTTTATGGCCTCAAAACCGCTTGTATCAGGCATGGTAATATCCAGTAAAATCAAATCCGGCGTTATTTTTTCCAGAGCAGTAAACATTTTGGCTGCAGACGACAGAGTTATTACCAGATACTGCTCTTCAAGAGCTTTTTCTGCGACAGCTAAATTTGTCAGGTTATCATCTACAACAAAGATAGTTTTTTTCATGTGATCACCTTGTTTTTAAAACAACAGACCTGTTTAATGTCTGATATTGAGGAGCTAATGGATGTAAGCCGAATGATTAAGACTGGCTGGTCCCGGCCGGATGATTCCGGTTATGTATGTATAAAAATTAACAGAGGGGGTTTTAAAAATTTTACTTCCTTTGCCTTCTTTAAAAATAAAAACCGCAAGAGTTTTCTCCCCTCCCTAATTTAGGCAGACTTTGCGTGTTTATCATGTTACTGTAAAAAGGTAAAGTAAACACCCCAAAAAGAATTTTCTATATCGCGAAATACACCCTAAATTATCCTGTGTTCGGTAGCAATATGGATAACATCAGGCAGATTTTCGGCTCCCATTTTCTCATAAAGGCGGTTTATAAACATTTTAACCGTATTGATGGAAAGATTATAAGCAGCCGCTATTTCCATTCTTGTAAGCCCGTGGGAAAGATCCAGAAGTATTTCACGCTCTCTTGGAGTAATAATTATATTTTCTGTCATTCCGCTGGTTTGTCTGTATTCCGCGCAGACATGGGACAATTG
>Ga0123357_10010519_pt1 | contig 11775 bp, 7 predicted proteins | sample TergutEmb28metaG_FD_89873 | JGI IMG/M metagenome (GOLD analysis project Ga0123357, IMG submission 89873) | Embiratermes neotenicus P4 segment gut microbial communities from Petit-Saut dam, French Guiana - Emb289 P4 | ecosystem: Host-associated > Arthropoda: Insects > Digestive system > Gut ...
CATGTTGAGCATTGAATGAGTATTGAATAAATAATAAAATAAGTGGCATCAAGTTGGTTTTTCTCTTTACTCAACTATAAAGATGATGCACGGTCCCATAAACATAAGATGGAAGCTTTACATTTTGTCTTACGGAACACAATTGCAACCGACATTCTCTAACAGACTCAAAACATCGTGGCATTTGCGCTGTATTAACTTTTCCACTCTGCCAACACACTTTCATTTACTGGCCCGATATACTTCCTTACCCTTCCCATTCCTTAAAAAAACTGTACTCTTGCACTTAACCCCTTTCTGCACAACCTCACCGTCGTCACTTCTGACAGCCGTCCGCCATGTTTAATTAAAAACGACACTGTGTATACATAAAGTTGCTGCACATAAAATATAATATCAGCTTGTCACATCTGAATTTACAATTACCGAGCAAGTAGCGTTGCTAAAATAATAAAGAAAGAAACGTTTCAATTTTTTGAGCAAACAAACTGTCACAGTAATTCTGCAAGCTTTAATGCAGTGTTTTTAACGTGTTAATGATCCGCTGCTTCGGAGCAATCTCCGGCAATGTTGTAAATGCAATTTGCACATCTTTATCTCCAGGATGTCGGACAGTTCGTGCGTCAAGAGAGCTTTTTAAGCGTGTTGTTTAACGATGTTGTCAATTGGTAAGATTATTCCTGTGGGTAATCAATGAACAAGCCATTAGTGGAATGAATGACAGAAGGAATTCGAAGGAGTCAGAAAATTTTGCCCCATTGTCACCTACGACGAGAGGAAACGTATCTACTGAACAACAAGGCTTTTTCACAAGATTTCTGAAGTATAAGTAGTGACTGCAACGTAAAAAGTCAAAAGTCTCCCCTTAACCTGCCGTGAAGACACAGGTAGGAAGTAGAGGTATAACACTACTCATTCATAACATCGGCGCTAGATGGGGTGGGTGGTTAACTGCACGTCCCGGGTGCTTCACCCCCAGGAAAGAGCCAAGGTATTCACTGCACAAGAGGCTGGGTAGGCTCTACGACCGGTCTGAAAGGATACGGAGAAAAGAAAACTTGTTTGCCCCAGCGGAGTTCCAGCGCCGGACAGTTCAGACCGTAGCAAATTGCTGTACCGTCTACATTATTCCGGCCCCGCGACTGCTACCAAAGACAAAGCAATCCCTGTAGAGACCTGGACAGGCCCTGCGGGTTCCAGGAGATTGAGGCTCTCCCAGATTTCAAGACAATCAGCACATTAAGGCGGTAAGGTTGTCAGCCTTCCGCATCGGCCGCTCCCCCCCCCCCATCTCGAAAATATTCATGGTACTCATACAGGTTGAGTCGGCCCCACGGCCACAGTGACTCAACAAACTGTGCCACCGCGTGACCCTGCTGCTGTGTACTGCAAGCAACATTCACCATTAAACTTAGAGCGGATCGTACAAATATCACAGCGTAGTATATTAAAAACAAAACTTTTAATATTCAGATCGGATGCCAAAACGAAATGTAATCACATTACCCTCCATTTACAAATACATTTATGTTATTATCATTGGACTCCACTGTCAGAGGTGTGACTGCGGTCTTTAAACACTGCAGAGTTCTTTTTTTTCCCAGTTTTACCTACGGTTTGTTTCTGACACGAACTGGGAGTAAAACGAGACATTACGTTGTGTTTTTGTTATATATTTTTATTATTTTGTTTACATAGACGTGATATTTATATTAGTTTAATAGTGTTCATTTTGTAACTGAAAATAAGACTCTGGCGTGACCATGTGCATAAACAAAACAGTGAATATAAAATAGGAAGTATATTTTATTTATGCATTTTTAATTCATACTGTCCACATCCTAACTCATTTTATTCGCTCGTGATTAACAGGCCTGATCTAACTCAGGAAATACATTTTTGCACTGGTAGAAGCAGCATGTTTTCTCATCTTCAACCTTATGAAAACTAATCTTCAAGAAATGTGGCTCCGAACTACGTCCACTGACCTAACCTTTTGAACACTGTGCTAAACCGCCGAGTTTCATAAAGGTGGAGAATTTTCGGATTAGGTGAGACTTGGACGGAGGAGACAGCCTCTAGCTATAGACGGTAGCTGCGAATGTATTGAGCAAGACGTCGCATGCAGCTGACAAGAAACTTTCCTCCATATTTGGGGTTGGGTGAGGGGCTAACTGCCCGCCGTAAGATATCGTAATGCTACAAGTTACAACACAGGACCACGGACTTGGGTTTCACAGAATATTAAACGGCGTAGTTAAGTAACGGAGAATGTGACAGACGGACCGTGTGGCATGTATGGCGGAGAAGAGAAATTCATACAGGCAACTGGTGGGTAATTATTACATACATAATACACACAACAGGGGAGTGGAGAAAACAACGTAATGAGGAGATGAATGATCTCTCCACTTCTCACTCAGTACTGTTCAGATGAAAGAAATCGAGAATAATGAGATGGGCGAAACATGTAACATGTATGGGGAGAGGAGAGGTGTATATAGGGTTTTGGTGGGGAGACCTGAGGGAAAGAGACCACTTGGAAGGCCCAGGTGTAGATGGGGGATAATATTAAGATGTATCTTCAGGAAGTGGGATGTGGGGATATGAGTATGGACTGGATTGAGTTGGCTCAGGATAGGGACAGATGGCGGGCACGTGTGAATGCGGTAATGATCTTTCGGATTTCATAAAATGAGGGGAATTTCTTGGCTATCTGAAAAAAAGGGTTAGCTGCTCAAAAAGGACTCTGCTCCATGGAGTAAACAAGTAAGTAATTAAGTATAATACACGGTCAGCTTACGCTTACAGTTTACGTAAACAGTCCGTGATTTGTGTTTGCCTTTGGGATTCCCTAAGAAAAATAAAAAAAAAAATTAAAAGAATTAATTTATTACATACACCAATATACACGAACACGCAAGAAATATTCCGATTGCTGTATTGAGAATCTGTTCGAGCACTCGAAGCTCAATCACGTTATTTCCCACCTTCGCATTTAGTCATTAGCAACTTATGATAGTGTACGGATATTAGCAACTGCACTGTATTTGGTAAACTATCCATCAGCGTAGGGGCGCTGTGTGGGAAGCTCGTTGCGAGAGGCAGCACCACAGGTTCAAATTTCAAAACCAGAAATGTTTTACCAGGTTGAACGTGCGGGCTGACAGTACAATGAAGATCTTTGCAGTTTCAACAAAAGAGGTCGAGCCGATGGTGGGAAGCATCTGTTGTTCCATTTGTTGCGTTTGTCTTTGTGTCCGCCTAGGACTCTGAATCTAAAAACAGTAGCGGATAATTAGAATAGAAATTTCTTCGTTCATGGAAGGAAACTCGAAAAACTTTTAATATTTTATTACCTACGTAGAAAACAGTTATATGGGCGCGTTTCAGAGTTTTCAGGTTTTCGCAACGTCACAATTTAAACATCCAATCTTTTGGAACATGAAGCCGCGTCGGGGTAATTTGTTCCCGACGTACTGGGTCCTTACAGTGGTTTCACCTTCGAGGGTAGGAATACCCAGCATTACTTTATCTTCCCTCCTGCAACCCCCTAAGCACGACACGGTAAAGTATACAATGGGATCCGCTACAACCCGTGGACAGGTTTTGATTTTATCTGGCAGGGCGCATCACACAATCGTCCTAAAAATACGGACAAATTCTCAGGCCCTTACCTTTATTTTTTAAATATGGCTGCCAAAGGCGGACACATACACACACGTACACACATACACACACATACACACATACACACACACACATACACACACACACATACACACATACACACATATACACACATACACATACATACACACATACACACATATACACATACATACACACATACACACACGTACACACATATACACATACATACACATACACACACATACACACATACACATACACACATACACACACATACACACACATACACACACACACATACACACACATACACACACACATACACATACATACACATATACACACATATACACATACATACACATATACACACATATACACACATAAACACACACATACCTTTTATTAGCCAGACTTAATCTTTCACAATTATGCATGAATGAATCTATATTTTATTATAGCTAAATCAAGGTAATTGACATGAGCTAGTCATGTATGTAGAAATGAGAAAATGAATGATTTTTAGTCTTTTGGCGAAAACCATTGGATAAGAAGGTCTGTGGGCCTAAAATGTTAGGGTGACAATAATATGAAGTGAAATTAATAATGAATCTGCTAACACAGCCGGGTGGTACGGAGAATTATGAAGCAAAACCACATAAGAATTAAGTGAACCGTGAAAAAAGTTGCTGATTTTTAAATTCATTTTAAATAGTTCTATAATCTTTATTTCTCTGGGTACGTAACTAACGTCTACCTCTGTTTCAAATAACAATAAATCTAGTCTCTCATATTAAGGGACGAATACAGGATTAGAGTGGCTAGACCTGAAGAAATTTACCACTTGGAAGTCCTAAGAGTAGACGGGATTGTTAAATAAAATAATGGGACCGCGTATCGCAATGTCTGCAGAAATTACACCTTCGTTTTTAATTTCCTTACCGTCTATTTCAATAAAACATTCTTTCAGATTCATTGCTAACTCAATGTTCTTCCCTGAATATTTGTTAATACAGTGTATTGCCTCATATTTAACATGCACACTCTACATGCTTCGGCTATTAAATCTATTTGGATTTAACAACGTTAACAATATTACGTCATGGTTAAAACTGCGACTTTTTTATTATTATGAAATCCATTTGGATTTAAACAAGCTAGCAATGTTACATGACACATAAAATTTTTAAGTTTATTATTACAAAAAGCTATTTGGACTTAACCACGCTAATAATTTTACGTGATGTTTCAAATTTTGTATTTTATTCTTATGAAATGTTCCCCCTGTATCACTCCGCCTTGTTTGGCCCAATTATTCTCCACGGCGTATTTTTCTGGGGCCAAAAAACTAAACCACCTCTACCGGTGACAAATTAAGAGCAAGTCATATTAAGCTTATGTGGAGTTTAAATTCAGAAGAAAAGCATCCTTGAATGTCAAAGGTTCCCGTAGTGCTATTTCACATGACCAAATCACAGCTATTTTCACAGGTCACGGTTAGGGTCATGTTCCTTTAACGACTTTTGCGTCGTGCTGTATCATATTTAGTAGTCTGAGACATTTCTTGGCGGAAAAAGTTCAAGGAGAAATGAATGATATATGAGTCGCAAAGGGGAAAGAACATGAATGGTAAGACGTGTGTATGGCTCGTTAAATGTGAAGCCTTCCGGGTCATATCGTGTTGCCTGAAGTGTACTTCGGTTCGTGGTGGTAATTTCTAAACAGCTACTTTACATCCCACGAGAAAGAATGCGAATATACGTGATGGAATAACAACTTGCTACATACATGGCATTACCTCCCACAAGCCTTGATAGATAATCCGTCAATACAGAAGCACCAACCAACCCTCGGTTTCAAGCCTCTCGTATTGGTGTCCTCGGTTCATTACCATTCTATATAAGCCGTCTCTGTAACCCGCTATCCTATGTGGTACTAATGCACGCTGTTAGCCATCTTGTTTTGAATAGGATACGATACATTTGCCCTTCTACTGCCATATTCAATAACCGTAGCTACATGCGACGAAACGTATCATGCTAACAGCATCGCAATAACCTGCGGATAAAGGTATAAATATTCTCTCAAGTTTAAAGTCTACAATAAAAAGGAAAACATTTTAAGCATCTGCAGATATTGGTAGCAGCAGCAACTCAACATGACTACACTGACGAAAAAGGTAAAAGGAGATTCGACTGGGATCTGCTTACTATCATTTAATTCACCGCGTTTATATTACTCTTAGTTCCGTAAGTGTGAGCACTAACAATATTACTACACGTAACAGCGCCCTTCTTGTGAAGCTAACCTTTCCTCAGCTAGCGACGATACTCCCAGAATTTTACGGAAACCGAATTTTTTAATATCGTGTTCACAAGACAGTCCCACTTATCACAGTAATGTGCCAGCTGAATCCATTCCACTTCCTCCAATCTTAATTTAAGATTCATTTTAATATTATCGTGCCGTCAACGCCTAGTCTCCCAAGTAGACCCCTTTCTTTTTGTGTTCAAACCAATTCATGTTTTATATATATAACATACGTATATATAGTGTGCGTGTATATATATATATAATCAGTAAATTAAGGAATTCAAACTAACGCTTATGTCGTGGTGGACGCAAATGCAAATACAGAAGTTGTCATACAAAGCGGGATCTTAAGAGGTACACTCGACGGTAATATACGGTAAGTATGGTGAGGAAATGGGGCCTGAGTGTGTGTTCTGGATTGAGCTGGCTCACAGCACAGATCAGTGGCAGACTCTCGCGGACATGACAACGTACCTTTGTGCTCCGTGAATTGTATAACATTCCGTGACAAGAAGAAGGACCCTCGTCGTTTCGAGAAGGAACATGATCCACTGAACAGAGTTACCGAGGGTGGTCTATCGGTACATAAATTTCGGGAGGCGCTAGGTTCGGATATCCGTCACATCACGTCACGTCACGCGACGTTTCCTTGTTTGTCTTTGGTCTCTACATATAAATACGTGTCAGTCAATAACACAACACTTTATTTTATATACAATAAAAATTGTATATTGTCAGGGTGACATGTTTCGACCTTTATTAGGTCATCTTCAGGCCCTCTGGGAAACAGATCCAAGAGCTATCTATATTTCAATGCACTGTGGGATCCCAAATGCTTTCTTTGCGAGGCATTGCTTATTGAAATACATGTTTGCACGACATTTTAGAAGCTTGGGATCCCACAATGCGTTGAAATATCGATAGCTCTTGGATCTGTTTTCCCAGAGGACCTGTAGCTGGCCTAATAAAGGTCGAAACATGTCGCCCTGACAATATACTATTTTTATTATATACAAAATAAAGTGTCGATTTATTGACTGACACGTTGTATTTACATAACACTTCGGCACGGAAAACATTATACAGGGTTATTCGTAAGTCCCTCCGGGATTTCCGAACTCGACTGCGCAACAACCAACACAGACACGGCAGAAAGGAGCATATCAATAGACAGTATTTAGTCTTTAGAGGTGCAGCACCTAGAAACATAAAACACCAACAGCTTGCGAGTCTTTAGGCTTCCACTGCGGCGTACTTGTGACCCCGTGCTTCTGGAACGTGTCCTCGTGTCACTGAGTACTTGGTACCGACGTTTCGAAACCACTACTATTAAGAACATCGCAAATCTATTGTATAGTAACGTGGTGCCTTACACCGAAAACAATGGTGACCTTAACTCTTAACTTATTAACTGGTCAGTTTATTTCATTTGAAGATATATTTCGTGGGCATTGAAATATCGTCACTAAATAATCCAAGACTCAGCTCTCTTTCTAACATGTTGAAACTCCGTACTTATCAGTACGCCTTTGCACGATGTCTTCCCCCAACTTGTCCTGACCGATGTGTTTCCTTCAGAGGACAACTTTGTGGAAATGACTTCGCTGTCAATCGATACTTTCAGCACAGTTACAAGTGAAAAGGAGACTTGAATGGAAGGAAAGTCTACACAGTCGAAGCAATGGTGATTACCTGTCCTCAACCAGTAGGCAACTGCAGTGGAGTGGTGCCAATCGGCAGGCACGCACGTGTCTTCTCACCAGGACATAATGGGGGCAGCTGTGCAGTCTGGTAAACTCTACAAATGCCCCTCTTATGTAGGCGTACTTCCTCCTTTATCCTAGGTAAGGCGAACGCACTGAATAGAATATACAAGTATATTCGGATATGTGAAGAATAAAAAACCCAGCTAGATGTCACTTGGTTCTTTTATTTTCTTCTTAGAGACTCAACATGTTTCGGGCATTAATATGCCCATCTTTAGGAGTTTGCGACTATGTTGTTGAACTACCACATTAACTGTTACGTTCTTGGCTTGTTGTGTGTTGGGGTTAAGGTGCGGTTCGGCTAGGGTGGTATCCGGGCAGCCGGCAGCCGGCAGCTGGCAACCCGGATACCACCCTAGCCGAACCGCACCTTAACTCCAACACACAACAAGCCAAGAACGTAACAGTTAATGTGGTAGTTCAACAACATAGTCGCAAACTCCTGAAGATGGGCATATTAATGCCCGAAACATGTTGAGTCTCTAAGAAGAAAATAAAATTACAAGTGACATCTAGTTGGGTTTTTCATTCTTCAGCTATCACAATGATGCACGGTCCAATAAACATCACATTCGGATATGCTTATCTCAATCTCATCTGCACTAGTTCGCTTATATATTTTGATAAATGTGAAATATCAAGGAATTAGACGTTCAAATGGCAGACTGATTAGATGACAAGGCGTAGTTTGGCACATTTTTTTTGTGCTTCGTTGTCAGTGTAACGTAACAATAAATTCACAGTATGCACAACAGTGGTGAAGGTGTGGTGCAGATTGTGCATGTATTATTACTTGAACAGAAGCAGCACTTGTGAACCTGAACCTAAGAAAACTTTCAGATCTTTATCGTTGCACCGTGTATTTTGTAAGTCTCACGCTATATGGCACAACAAGCACATCCACAGCCGGGCTCAATTGAACAGCTTACGACTCACACATAACACACGACACTCTGCCACAGCACCAAATTAATATAACGAAGTAACTCACCGAGTGTTTTAAACTATGACTTTAGCAAGGAACAAAGTACGCTCACTGAGGATGATCGTATGATTGAAACATATAGGAGCTTTTAATTGTTTTAATGTAAATCTTAGATAATTAAAGACTATAAATGTGCATTTGTTGGTGTGTTACTGAAATAAAACTTTCAGATATTTATTCGGAAATACCTGAATTAATTTCATGTAGGAATTTTTAGTAATAATTGGTAGAGAAATGGACTAGTATCAAGGCATTTTACGTGGAAGTTGGTTACATTAAAATTCTTCGTCGTGTTTTTAGTTTTAAAAGGGTCGGTCTGGTTTTTGTAAAAAATATACTTATTGACTGAATGAAGTGATTTGTGAAAACTGTTGGTATAAGATTTTAGAATTTACTTTTGGAAAATTAAGTTGATATTAGGGACATGATGCAAGATTACACATGTTATGGAATTACACACTGTGTTGCAAAGTGGCTGTTGTTTGTTGTGATATAACTAAAATGCAAAGTGTTTGCTGATTGTAATTTGTTCCTTTTTGGGTAATTCCCCGGCGTCTGAGTTCTAATTGCCGACGTTTCGGAACTCGCTATCGGTTCCATCTTCATAGGCAGGTGAATGAAGTTTGCTGATTACCAGATGTAAGAAGGCCACACACCTAACCTGAGGTCAAACAAACAGTATGGTGCACTGTCAACAAGGACAGATATTGCTTCAGTTAGAAACTACAAACTGAAGTGACAAACTAAGGTAAAGTGTTCCCGTTACAGGCCCGGTGTGGCCCGGAGGGTGGGTAGAGTTATAGCTCTACTCTTCCATGACCGCGGCACTAGAAGGGGTGAGTGGTCAGCAGCACACCCCGGCCGCACTTTACCCCCGGGAAAGAGCCGGTACCCATTCTACAGGAAGCTGGGTGGGCCCCAGGGCCGGTCTGGACGGGCGGAAAATCTCGTCCCCACCGGAATTCGATCCCGGACTGTCCAGCCCGTAGTCAGTCACTATACCGACTGAGCTACCCGACCCAAGAAGTGGCAAAGTACGGTAGCAAAATAAAAAACAAGTACGGTATATAAGGTTAGGTTTCATTCTTGAAAGATGCTCGGACGTTCAGAGGGTTCAGACGGACAGAGAGACAGAGACGTGCACAGAGGGAGAAGAAAGGAGTCTCGCAGGGAGCACTTGCAGTGTTATTGCCGAGGGCGTGTTTGGGAAGGACCTCACAGCCAGGAGGCTCGTCACCATGCTGATAGTCTGCTCCTTCATCTTGCACCGACAAGGTAGGATGGTTTACTTTTGAGATAGCTAAGGTTTATGGTTGCTGCGGTCAGTGATGAGATTTTGGTTTAGGAAATTGGTAGTCTAGACTTATGCCCTGAGATTAATAAGAAAGTTTGATGTAGGGACTGAACTCTCGCAGTTCCTATAACACTTATAATTATTTCTACGCGATATGGTGGCACGCTACAGGATCGGGTCCCCGGACAGCGAATTCGAGTACCCGATTTCCCTCCCATAGTGTCGAGGGGTCTGACGTTCTGGGACTAACCCATAGTATTTAAGATTTGGGCCCTTACGACACAGTATTGGTGTTTGTGAATGTAATAAGTTACACACAGTAACATAATTGCACGTGTGTTTCTTTTTGGTAAAATTTTTACGCAGCTTCTTAATCCGTCTTTTAACAATCCTTTTACAATCTAAGAACGCTTTCTTTTTCATTATTTACTTTTTACTATACGTTATTAATTTTAACTCAGAACCTGTCTAACGCGAGTTGTAAATTCGAAAGTTCCAATAAGCCATGTGGAATGGTTTTTCAAACATTGCAGATTTACGACATCGACCTTCACTGATCTTTCTTTTTTAAATTATTACTGAAAGAAAGAAAAGTTATATTTTAGGTGCCATATTTCTGTGCATAAAACACTAAAATTTTCGTTCTTATGCAGGAGAGACATTACAATTTTGACACTTACTGATTTACGGCCAGAGCTGCAATATAAGAACGAACGACAATGACAACAGAAGAGAAAAGACGATATTCTTGTCTCTTTCCAAACGGAAAATTGGAATGAGAGTCTACTCAGTAACACAGACAATACAAAGATGTCGTTACTTTATCCTGAGTCTCACATACCCTCTGCCGCTCCATTCGCAAGCAGGAGAAGTTGCCTGTGCAGGTAGTAATGAATGACTTTCACGAAACAAAGAGAAAGAGTGATATTACAGAAGAAAACAAAAGAGGGATCCAACCTACACATTAGTCAAACAGCTTTCAGTGGGGTTCTGTTTCATTCCTTGGGATGAATTTGACAGATGAGTCGCTTTTTGAAAGTCAAGAAGCTTAGCATGCTCAAAGAAAGTGAAATAAGCAACTATCAAGACTGATGTTAGAGGAGATTATAAAAAACATTAAATGAAAACTCAGGTATCATAAAAACACACACCACGACCTGGTGGTTTGTGTCTGTTTTTATTTAACGTGTTTGACAGCGTGTCTGAAAAAAGCGACCGGCACCATACCTTCCGCTAGGGGAAAAATAACAAAATATTAATCTAAGAATACAAAACCGCTTCACAAAACACAAACAAAACACAAAAGAGAAGTCTAAGCTTTACAGAATGATATGAAGCGGCTTTTCACTACTAAAACCTTAAACCAGCTATGCAGTCTTCATCACTTCATTTCTATTGCCCTCTTTACTGCTCCCTTTGCATGGTTTTAAGGACGCAGAAAGCAATAATAGCTATCCGCTATACTTTTACGGCTTTCTGACTTTAATCCCTCTTTCATTTGTACCTAAACATGACCGTTTTCTTCAATATACTCCCTTCTTTGAGCGATTTTCACTTATTTATTTGTATTTCCGCTTCTTACTGCGCATGCTCTGAAGAACAGAAGATGGAAACTTTAAGTTCGCCAACATAAAACTTGTTAATATTAGGATGGATCTCCAGGAGGTGGGATGTGGGTATATGGACTGAATTGGGCTGGCCCAGGATAGAGACAGGTGGCGGACGCTTGTGAGTGCGGTAATGAACCTTCGGGTTCCGTGAAA
>Ga0123357_10010520_pt1 | contig 11774 bp, 7 predicted proteins | sample TergutEmb28metaG_FD_89873 | JGI IMG/M metagenome (GOLD analysis project Ga0123357, IMG submission 89873) | Embiratermes neotenicus P4 segment gut microbial communities from Petit-Saut dam, French Guiana - Emb289 P4 | ecosystem: Host-associated > Arthropoda: Insects > Digestive system > Gut ...
GGCGATCATAGTGGCAGCCGATTTTTTGGCTTGCGAGGCCAGCGCCAACCGAAAGCCACTGGGATTTTTGACCAAAATCAGTTCGAGCGGTTGGCCGTGAATACGAATGGTTTCGCCGCGGCCAAATGCTGGTGGAACTTTTTCTAAAGCGGCGATCATTTTGGTGGTTTTGGCTTCTTTGCCCAAAATCATTCGCGCCAAAGCTAGTGCCGCCGCGCCGTTTAAAATATTGTGCGAGCCGTTCATTTGGAGTTTCGCATCATAATTTTTTTCATCGATTTTGTAAGTTGCGCTAGAGCAAGAAAACTTTGCCAGTTCAACATCAGCAGGTTTAGTTTTTGCGACAGATTTTTTCTTTGCATGCAATTGTTCATCACTAGGAAAATCCTTCGCCAAATCCGGCGCGTAGCCGAAATAGGAAATCGCCTGCTTTTCCAAAACCTCAGCAATTTTTGTGATCAACAGATCATCGCGATTCAAAACTACGCCGTCCGTCGTATTCTTCGCAACGGTTTCGAGAAATTTCGCCGTGGTATCAATCTCGCCAAAACGATCCAGCTGGTCGCGCAAAACATTCAACAGCAGGCAAAACCGCGGTTTAATTTCACGAACAAAATGTACTGCGTGCGCTTCGTCGAGCTCCAAAACCGCGATATCGGCGTCGAGCTTGCCGCGCTTCATCTCGCGCAGAGCCGCGCTGGCCACGCCGCGTGTGAAATTGCTGCCGCTGTCGTTGGTGAAAACTTTCAGCCCGGCGTTTTTCAGTATCGCCACGACCATTTTCGTCGTGGTAGTTTTGCCGTTAGTGCCAGAAATCACGACCACGCCGCGCGGCAATTTATTCAACATATCGCGCAGGAAATGTGGCGATAATTTTTCGACGACTAAACCGGGTAAAGCAGAACCATGGCCACCTTTTAACCGCGAAATTTTGACAACAATTTTGCCAATTAGACTTACTAAAAATGGAGATTTCACCACCATATTTTAGCACATTAAGATGTTTAAGCTGAAGATACGTGTTGCTTTTTCCTTTTCCAAATATCAATCGTATCTGGTAACATCGCCGCCAGCAGAATAACCAAACCGCCGATCCCAACGCTCCAAGATAATTTTTCGTGAAAAATTAATGCGCCGAACAACACAGCAAAAATAATCTCCGACAATCCAATCAGGCTTGCAATCGAAGCATCAACCAAACGAAAACCAATCACCGACAACAGAAACGCCGACATATTGATAACTGAAAAGACCAGCAGCCACAACCAGGACATATCGAACGCAGGCGCAACCCAACGCTCGCCAATCAACAGCGATACCGGCAAATGCGTTACAAGGATCGACACCCAGGCGACAAAGACAATTTGTGTAGCCGGATATTTCGCTTCAGGCTTTTTCGAGCAAGCCATTTCACCACCGCTAGCCACACTGTTAAGCGTAGCCAGTAGCAGCCCAAGCGGCGCAAAAGACAAAATTGCACCGCCGAAAACAAAACTTAGACCGACAAAGGCCAATATCATAGCCAGAATCTTTATCTTTGTAATCTTCTCGCCCAAATAGAATCGCCCAACAATATATGCCGTGATAACGAACACAGCGTAAAAGATCAGCTGCACAGTGCCAAGGTCGGCATTGTTGTAGGCATAATACAGGGGCGCTTGAGTAAAAATCGTGAAAATAATGAAAGGGATAAATTGCGGCCAGTCACGTCGCGGAATACGTTTAAAACTGCCTTTCTTCAACATAAATGGCAACATCAGCAGACAAATTATTATGGCACGCACCCAAGCCTGATAAAAAACCGGAAAGCTAGCGCCCATCAATTTCGACCAGACGCCATAGCTGCCAAATCCAACAGCCGCAATAATGATCATGGTATAACCAAAAAGTTTCTTGGAATTCATCGTCCTTATCCTATTTTTAAGTGACGCCGGTATAATATCAAACGTTTAGTTTGTGGTCAAACTGTTGTCTTTTGTAGAAAACATGTGTATAATCTGTTATCGATAGAGCCATTTTATAGATAGGAGACAATCACAATGGATAATCAGCGCCTGATCAATCAACTAGAAGAATACGATCTGAACGAGAACGAAGCCCGGATTTACCTTCTGCTGCTAAAAAATGCTGGCCACATGTCGGTGGTGCAAATTGGGCGAAATCTAGATTTGGGCCGAACGCCAGTTTATAACGCTCTGGAAAAATTAGAGCAAAAAGGCTTAGTCAAGAAGGTCGTCGTCGAGCGCGGCTACAATTATTCCGCCCAAGATCCAAATCACCTGGAAAAATATTGGCAAGACAAAGCGCGCAATATTGAAAAGCTGGCCGGTGGTTTGAATCCGCTAATTGATTCGCTGCAACAGTTGGGTATGGTCGACAGCTACCAATCGCAGGTGTCGTATTTTTCCGGCCAACGCGGCATGGAGCAGATTACTTATAATTCGCTGCGAGCCGATCGCGACCTTTACATTTACGAGATGGCCACTATGAGCGCCTTTATCGATCAGAAAACTGCCGAGAAATTCCGCCAAGTTTTGGTAGACCGTCAAATTATGACACATCAGCTGACAAACCTTGCTCATTTAAATCGATACACTCGCGTTGAAAAAATGGTGCGCGATTTGTGGGACATTCGCCATATCAACCCCGAGATTCTGAAGATTCAGTTCGAAACGGTGATTTACAACGACGTCGTGGCTATGTATTCGTATGTCGATGAAGAGCCGTTTGGCGTCGAAATCCATAATCCGAACTTGGCACAGATGCAGATTCAGATTTTTAAGGCTATGCAACGACTGGCTGTGTCGATGGAAAAGCTGGATGATTTTGGGGCCGCGCGATTACCAAAATAAGAGAGTCCGAATCGAGAGTTATAACAAACCGAAGCCTTTTAGTTAATAACTTGATATTTTTAAGCCGTAAGGTGACTGACCTTAGAACGATTTTTTCTTGACTTCTTAATAATCATCACAATTCCAAATGCGATAATTGATAAAACCGCCAACCAAACAATGATTCCCAAGAGCGGCACAGCGTAACCTGCCACATAAATCACGCCCAACCAGCCAGTATTTGGCGCGCCAGGTTCTCCTGGAGTTCCCGGCTCGGTGGGACCAGGGCCGGGTGGAATGATCGGCAAAGTCTTATAGGTTACTGTGATACTTTGGCTGCCAGTGTTAGTTTGGCCGGTAACGGTCGCCGTCAAAACGTAGGTGCCGATGATAGGAAAAGTCACGTCTGTGTTGATTGTCTCCAAGCCAGTCGACGTTTTGTCATAAGAATATAACACGTTGCCGTTCTGGTCGGTCAGCTCGATCTGTCCAGCACCCATGACGTCAAAACTGACGTGGTTTGTCGCGTTGTAGGTTTCGACGCTACCAGTATTGCCATTAACTTTTAGGTTAAAGATATTTTCACCCTCGACTGTTGCGTTGATCGGAGTCGTAGTAGCCGTAGTAGTAGCCATAACCGGTTGCGACACCGCATTAGCTAACACCGGTGCTAATGCCAACAATGCAATTAATAACCACTTTCTCATAATTTCATACCACCCTTTCCGTTTTTGTGACTGCGAGATTTGCGGTGCGAACCACCTGATTTTCGGCGAATTATAATCAGGACAATGTTAACGATTATTGCAATAATACCGATTGCCAGAAGCAGCATCACCCAAACCGGCACAGCTAGCACATAGGCCGCATGCTTGAGGGTTTTGCCATCCATTGTCTTGACCTCTTGGGTGACCTTGTAAATGCCCAGATGTGACTGCTCCCAGTCCATCTTGACGCCGCGCTTACTTTCGGGAAAAGTGCTGGTATCAATCCAATTGCTCTTGTATCTTTCTCTGCCGCCAAATACATCGTTTACTGTAATACGACTCTGGATTTTGTATTCAACATTGCCGGTGTTATCAACTAAGAAACTAGTTTCAAGCGGCGCGTCAGGTTGGAACCATTCGATCTTTTGATTTGTTATTTTGGCAGTTTCTTTGTTGTGGCCATCAAGCATTTTAGCCTTGACAATCATGCCAACGCGACCGGAAGCGCGAATACCGACTTTTTGGCCGTCTTGGCGATAACCGGTGGTTTCGGCAAAAACTGCCGCATATTGAGTGCCATCGGGCACGCTTTTTGGCACATCAATTTGGAATTCAACAGTTATATCAGATTCGGCCTCGACGGTGTAGTCAGTTTGATCAAATGTGATCCACTTGGACAAATAGCTAAAGTTAGTCTGTTTATCAAAGTTGGGATGGGAATAATCGCTGTTTAAGATAGTATACGGCGCAGCGTAAATCTTGAAATCTTCTGTATACTTTGTGTTGTTTTTGACCGTCATCTGGACAGTTTGGTGATCGCCCGAATGCATCTCGAATTCTCTGATGGCCGGGCTAACACCAACAACCAGATAGGGCGTGCTACCGGTGCCTTTACTGTCAGCGGCCATCGCGCCAGAAACCGGGAGCATCCCGACCAGCCCTACTGCTGCCATCAGCAGCAGGATTAGCTTTGTGGAGCTCCGCAGTTTCTTTATGACGCTTGTTTTCATCTACAAATATTTTACCTTATTTAGAAGTTAATGTGTAAATAACGTCGTCTTGGTAGATGTCCGCGGCCTGGCTACCACTGATCTGGGCACCATAGGTCACTGGGTAGTCGTCACCCGCCGCAGCGCTAGCAGCAGTTGTGCTGGCTACCTGCAGAGGTGTGCCGGTGCTGGCTGGCATTGGTTGGAAAGTGCTACCACCCGCACCAGTTGTGCCGGTGCCAAGGTATACACCCCAGGCCGAGGTTGACTGGCCAGACAGCAAAGTGCTGGCTGCTGACAAAGTCGGAATCGTATTAGTAGCAGTTCCAGTGCCAATTAAGTCAGTGTCAGTATCAACATCGTTAAGAATCAGCGTGTAACCAGCATCAAAGTTGCTCTTGACATTGGCGTTCTGAGCCGCTATGTTAGCGCTGCTGACGCTGACGGTGCCGAAGTTACCTGTGCCGGTCAGGGTTAGCATCAATGTTTCGCCAATCGTCAAAGTCACCGTGTCGACCTGCGTGTCAGTCGCAGCGTAAGCAGACGGCATCGCCATAGCAGCACCGACAAAGGTTAAAGCTGAAATACCAGCAACTGTTAGAACTTTGTTTAATTTACTCATAATTTTTTTCCTCCAAATTTATCCTGTTTATAAATTATTATACACACCTCATAACGCTTATGCAAGGTCCTCCCTAAACATTCATGGCACCCCCTTTCCACAGTGTCTCATCATGGTGTACTCCCCCAGTTAGTTGTAGCTGTCAACATTACGTCGCCTTGATAACTAGTGCAAGGTTGCGTGCTCATCGTCACCTTTGCGCCAAAGTAGATATAGTGCGTGCGACCGGCCGTGTCTGCATTGTAGCTATCAAATATGGTGGCAGCTGTTGGCATGCCATTCCAGGTGCCGGGAGTAGCAATGCTGGTGCCAAGGCCATAAGCCCAAGTATCGTCAGACATATTCGATCCTGAGCCGCTCATAGTCGGCACGACTTCAGAACCGCGACCGGATTCCTGACAAACTAAATCTGTATCGTTGGTAGCGGAATTGATACTGACCGTATAACCAGTCGTATCATTGGTAACGACAGTAGCCTGGAGCGGCGTAGTGCCAACGCCATTGTTGGTAAACGGATCAGCGTTAATGTTGTTGTCGCCGTATAGATATAGCAGGATATATGGTTCTACATAAGTCAGCGACTGTGGAATGGTAATGGTCGTTCCATCGGCGTAATTTACCGTCACATCGTATGTGCCCGGATTGTTTGGTGGTGCCGTAAAGGACACCGTGCAGCCATCAGGAGAAGTAATGTTACTTGCTGGTATGCCATTGATGATTATACTGGTGATGCCGCTAGATTGTTGAACCGCTGTCGGCTGGTTTGTATTAGTCGTCGTGCCGTCGCCCAGTTCACCGTTGCCGTTATAGCCCCACGCGGACAGCGTGCCATCTGATGCCAAAGCATAGGCCGAAGGTGCAGTGCTGGCAGAAATGCCTATGACGAACTTGCCAGACAACGCACCAGATGTGTAAACGGCTACCGGTGTTACGGCATTGTTATTGGTGCTATCGCCGACCTGTCCATAAGTATTGTCGCCCCAAGCGTAAACTGTGCCGTCTTGCGCCAGAGCATAGATCGATACGCCGCTGCTGACGATAGTCGTAACAACTTTGCCCGAGAGCGCACCATTAACAGACACCGGAACATTTGAACTGGTGCCGTTGCCGAGCGGCCCGCTGCCCCAAGCTGTTACTGTGCCATCGGTTGCAATTGAGAAGGCTATACCATCATCAGCGCTAACGGTCCGAACAGTTTTGCCTGACAACGCACCGGTCATATCAACTGCTACTGGCAAATTGGAATCAGCCGAAGTTCCATTGCCCAGCTGGCCATCGCTACCGCTGCCCCAAGCATAGACCGCACCATTAGCCACCACGTAAGCTGTTTCGTAACCCGTGGATATTTGTTGCACCGTTTTGCCAGATAGCGCACCAGACATGTCGACTGCCACCGGTGTAGACGAGTTACCACTGCCTCCGCCGCCGGTGATCGTCGGGTATGTATAGACATAACCGCCGCTGGTGCCAGTAGACGACCCAAAGTTCGCCGCGACCATTTTTGAACCATCGGCCGACATGGCTAATCCACGCCAATCGCCGCTTGGCAAAGAAGATTGTCCTGTCCAGGTTGCGCCGCTATCTGCGGAAGTATAGACGTATCCTTGATTCGCATCCTTACCGGCCATCATTTTCGTACCATCAGACGAAATGGCCATGCCGAACCAAGCGCTATAGGTTCCCGACGCATTACGTTGCGTCCAGGTTGCCGGCGAGGCTGTGCCAGCATTGGCTGTGGTGTAGACCCAGCCTTCGCCGCCTGCATTATCTTTTGAGCCAGTAATGACATGTGTGCCATCGGCCGACATAGCAATTCTACCCCAGGCGGCACTGCCGGCGTTGGTGACTCGCGGGCTGTTTGCTGTCCAGGTTGCGCCACCATCGATTGAGAAATACACCAAGCCGCCATCAATACCAGCCCACATCTTATTGCCATCAGCTGATATAGCTGTGCCTTGCCAGTTTCTGGTTCCACCAGCCGGGTCGCGCTGCGTCCAAGACCAAACCCCGCCGCTGAATGTTCCCGTGTATACGTAGTCGTTCGCGGCAACCGCAATTGCTTTAGTGCCGTCAGGGGACATGCCCAACGACCGCCAGGTTCTTGTGCCACCAGCCGGATTCTGTTGCGTCCAGCTTACACCACCATTTGTCGAAGTCCAAAGATAATTCCCGGCGATCGAGACGATCAGATCCTGACCGTCAGCCGACATCTTGATATCTTGATTATTTATTGCGGCCGGCAACCCTGTCGAACGGTTCGCCCAAGTTGCACCACCATCAGTGGAAATATACACCGAACCGCCAGAACTATATTGTGCCGTCACGGCGATCGTATTGCCATCGGCCGACATAGCAGCACCATGATAATATCTGACATTGCCAGCCCCAGCGGGATCGCGTTGGGTCCAAGTCGGGCTGACCGTGACACCGCCATTACCCAGCTGGCCGTGGTCGTTTAGACCCCACGCATAAACTGTGCCATCTGAAGCCACCGCGTAAGCCGTGCCGTCCGTAGCAGCAATTTGTCTTATTGCTTTGCCAGACATGGGGCCAGAAGTATCGACCGCTACCGGAATATTCGAATTCGTAGTCGTATTGTTGCCCAGCTGGCCGAAGGTGTTGTCACCCCAAGCATAAACTGAACCGTCGGATGTTAGTGCATAGACCGTTTCCCCGGCTGTTACTAATTGCAGAACCATCTTGCCAGACAATACACCGCTGGTATCGACCGCTACCGGCACTGCTGATGAGGTGTTGTTACCGTTGCCCAATTGGCCGTAGGTATTATCGCCCCAAGAGTAAACTCTGCCGTCCGAGCCCAAAGCCAACACAGCGGTGTCAGTGCGAACAATCTTTGTAATTGTTTTGCCAGCCAACACGCCCGTCACATCAGCCGACACTGGCACATCAGAAGCAGTTGTTGTGCCATTGCCGAATTGGCCATAGGTATTGTCGCCCCAGGAATAAACTAATCCGTCTCCTGATATGGCGTGTGCGCTGTTGCCTTCGCTTACAACAGAAGTAAAGGTCACATCACTAGTTGCTGAGCACTCGCCAATCAGATTGACCGTGCCGCCTGCAACCGATATTTCCGAAGGATCGACTGTCGGCAAGAATGAACCGCCTGACGTGTAAATATAATCATTAATAGCCGCAACCGCTAACCGAGAGCCGTTGGCCGAAGAAGCAGCTGCTCGCCAGTTTCTTGTGCCACCAGCCGGATCACGCTGCGTCCAAGTAACACCGCCGTCAACCGACGTATAGACATAGCCGTTCGGGATAGAAACTAACAGGCGCATGCCATCGGCCGAAGAAGCAATGCCTCGCCAGTTACCAGTTACACCGGTGCCGCCCGGCCGACGTTGTGTCCAGGTTGCGCCGCCGTCGGCTGAAATATAAACGTAATCGCCCCCTGCTCCAGACATCAATCTTTGGCCATCAGCCGACATGGTGATGGTATACCAAGCGTGGGCCCCGGCCGAATTGTTTTGTGTCCAAGTTGCACCATTGTCAGTCGAGATAAAAATATGACCCGTGGCTCCGCCGGATGTAACAGCAATCTTGCTGCCGTCGGCCGATATAGCTGCGCCATACCAAGAGTAAGAAGAGCCAGGGGTCAATTGGCGTGCTGTCCAGGTCGCGCCAGAATCATTCGATGTGTAAACGCTATCACCTACCGAAGTAGCGACCAGTTGGCTGCCATCGGCAGATGACGCAACTGCCCACCAGTTCTGAGCACCACCACTAACTGTATGCGACGTCCAAGTTGCGCCACCATTGTTCGAAGTATATAAATTACCACCGTATTGATCCGAAGCAATAATCTTCGTGCCGTCGTTCGACATAGCAATGGCGCTCCAAGCCGCAGTGGTGCTGCCGATAGGACGAACTTGGGTCCAAGTTTCGCCGCCATCGGTTGACTTATAAAGATAATCACCCTGAGCACAAGCCATCAGAGTCATGCCATCAGCTGACGATGCCATGCCTTGCCAATTTCTTGTTGCGCCAACTGGATCACGTTGAGTCCAAGTCGTTCCTGTGTCTAGTGAAGTGTATACGTAATCAGTCAAGGCCGATGCAGCTGCCTTCGTGCCGTCGGCCGATAAAGCAATGCCCGCCCAGTTGCGACTGCCGCTAGCCGGGTCACGCTGAGTCCAAGTCGAACCGCTGTCAGTTGAAACATAGATATATCCACCGCTTGCTCCGACCATCATAACACTACCGTCAGACGAAGCAGCAGCCGCGGCCCAACTTTGAGTCGAACCGCCGACGACATTTTGCGTCCAGTCGTCGCCACCATTGATCGATGTATAAACGTAGTCATTTCTAGCAACAGCAACAACTTTACTGGCATCGGATGACACCGCGATACCGCTCCAGTAATTGGGCGCTCCGGCCGGGTTAAGCTGTGACCAAGTTGCACCACTGTCGGCTGATCGATACACAGACCCGTTGGCAGTGCCGGCAAACAATACTGTAGCGTCGCTTGACATGGCCACGGAGCTCCAGGTCTGAGTGCGCCCTGCTCCGGCCGGGGCATAGGGTGACCAATTTGCGCCACCGTCAGTCGAAATGTAAACGTAATTTGCACCGGCACCAGCCATCAGTGTCATACCGTCGGCTGACGAGGCAACAGAATACCAATAATATGTGTTGGCACCATCGGGCTGACGCATCGTCCAGCTTACACCGCTATCGGTCGAGGTATAGATGTAGTCGTATTGGGTCGTGACAACTAGTTTTGTGCCGTCGGCTGACGAGGCAATCGCCTGCCAGCGCTTGGTTACTCCGGCGCCGGCTGGAGCACGTAACGTCCAGGTTGTGCCGCTGTCGGTTGAAGTGTATATGTAGTCATCACTCCCCACAACCGCCAGTTTTGTGCCGTCGGCCGAAGAGGCAATATCGCTCCAGAATTTGACGGCAGATCCTGGGCTGCGCTGCGTCCAGTTCGTCCCGGGCAAGGCTGCGTCGGCATTGGGCGTAGGGAAAGAGAACGAGCCTAGACCAACAACCAAGGCGAGCGCGCCAAAGGCGAGCGTTTTGCTTGTTCGTCTAACTAGTTTGTTTGGCAACCATCGACCTATACTAAACCGACGTCGATGCCACAACCTCTTTATCAATATTTGCATCTTAGTTTTTTGTCCCTTGACCACTCTACATTCTTTGTTCTACTTTACACCCTCTTTGTATAATTATGCTTAATTGTAATAACATGTTAGCACAAGCATAATTAACATGTCAAGTTTTTTTCAAAAAGTTCTCCACAGTTTTTCCAATGTAAACAATTTATTTAGTCAACAAAATCTTATCTCGACATTCTGGACATCTTTTTGCGATTCTCCTTCCCAAAGAATCGAATGACCAACATGACAATGGCCGCAATAATGGCTAAGAAAAGCACAATGATAAGACAAACGAACCAAACTGGCGCCACCAAGATCCATTGATCCATCGTCTGTGATTGATTCAGGAACTGGCTTTCGACGTGCAATTTGTAAAAGCCGGGTGCAACTTTGTCCTTAAACGACAACGTGGTTGCTCTTGTCGTATCCGGCAAAACGGGTTGCTCGGCCGTCGACGCCGAGCCGGCTTTATTGCCGAACAAGCTAGTTAGTGTCGCAGTAGTTTTGACCGTGAAATCAGTGTTGCCGTCGTTGGAAATTCTTTGCACCAAGCTGACCGGTTGGGCCTGTTGCCAACCTTTGACCGAAGTTTCTTTAACAGAGCCAGATTCTTTGGTTCTGCCGTTAGTTGAAGCATATAATAACGTGCCGACGCGCTTAATTGTGTTGAACGAGCCGGCGTTGGTCGACGTAGTTTCGCTCGACATGCTGGCTAATAGCACCGCATATTGGCTGCCATCGGGAATTGATTTTGGTGTATTAATAATAAAATTAACCGTGGCTTGTTCGCGCGGTTCTAGATGATATTCGGTCTGAGTAAAGGTGATCCAGCGCGCAACCTGGCTACGCGGCGTAGCATTTTCAAAATCGCCATCATAATTTTCGTCCTTAACACTATAGGGATTAGCGGAAACCGCAACATCGAGCGCTACTTCGCCAGAGTTAAAAATCGTGAACTCGCCGCTAGTTGATTGACCAGCTTTCAATTCCAAACGTGTAATCGTCGGCGAGACCGTCAATTCTTTCTTAAGAGAAGTCTCTGGCGCGGCCGAAGCCGTCGAGCCAGAGACTAGCAAGCTGCTTAGGAAGGCTACTAGAAAGGCAATAACTGAAAATGTAGTCTTGATCTGCCGCATTGATTACCTCGTTGCCGCCGTGTATACAACAGTGTTGGAATAGTTGTCACCAGCAACAGCCGTGGTAGCGTTCAGAGCATACCAAACAGTTGTGGAATCGTTGCTGGCAGCACCAGTAGTGTAGGTCTTAATAGTATTAGCTGCACCAGAGGCAGGTACGCCGGCCCAGGTGTGTGATTCGGTCGCTTGGTTTGTGACAACCGAAGTCGGCCCAGCACCAAAACCACCGACGCCATCGACACGATAGCCCCAAGTATTAGCCGCCAAGCTGACTGGTGTGGTCTGCGTGCCAGCAGAAGCCGGAATGGTGCCAGCTGAAACATCGCCAGTTAATGCGGTGGTGGCGCCAGAAGTCGACAGGGTCAA
>Ga0123357_10010521_pt1 | contig 11774 bp, 9 predicted proteins | sample TergutEmb28metaG_FD_89873 | JGI IMG/M metagenome (GOLD analysis project Ga0123357, IMG submission 89873) | Embiratermes neotenicus P4 segment gut microbial communities from Petit-Saut dam, French Guiana - Emb289 P4 | ecosystem: Host-associated > Arthropoda: Insects > Digestive system > Gut ...
ATTTAAATGGACTCGTCCGTTTCGCTGAAAGACCATATCTGGTTTCTGCGCGTGTGCCATCACGTTTCAAACGTGCTCTACCTCCAGCAGTACCGCTGTGCTAACCCACTCGGTTTCAAGATATATGAGCATTACGGCAGCCACATGCATTTGAATGGAACTATTCCACTGTGCTGTGCTCTCAGGACGCCGCTGGTACAAGACAATGCGGCACGCACCATGTGCTTGTCCGGATTTTGGAATTTGCCACCGACTTGTGTCTGAGGGAGGTGCAGCAGGCGTAGTGTGGGGGCGGGGGATGTATTTGTACGGGATCGACGGTCCCCGGTTCGAATCGCGGGAGGGCAAAAATTCCATACCAGCTGTCGGACCCATCCAACCTCCTGTTCAGTGGCTACCAGTGTAAAGCGGCCGGGGCGTGTTGCTGAGTACTTACCCGCGTCTAGTTCCGAGAGTAAGAATGCCGGCTTGACGTGGACAGTGAAACCTACACTTTTTTTAAAAAGGAGAATGGTGACTTATTGAAACCATGTAACTCACACCATCCACAGTTTTTGAAGAATGCTGTCGTCTGAAAAGCGATGCTGTGTCTGGAGAAACGTGTTGCCGCCATCGTGAGGGTAGAAGAACGGACTCTTTTGTTCTTTCTTGAAGATAGAGGCAAAGGGTTACTTCAAAACGCTGGTAAATTTGCTAGATTAACCTAACACACGCTTGTTGACCGAACACACAAAATCCAGTGCGCATTCTGATAGCGGCCACTTTCTTCCTTACTAACGCAGTGTGCAGATCCGTTATCGTGTTCTCTACTGCAAACACAGCATCGCCAACCTTCAAACGAATATAAACTGATTCCGTGTTCATTCCCACCTACAATGAAACTAGTGTGCTACAGCTTGGGGGGGATCTGCTGAGTGTCTTACAGCAGAGTTGTGAGGATTCATATCTCTGGAATGAAGACAAACACACTAGGGAGACACTTCCATTAGACAGCGTCATATCCCTGTAGACCTACAAACTCAACTGGTGGGGTACGGAAGTGGCGTGAGTGTAGGACTGGTAACACGAGGCGTACTTGTTGTGGCAGCGGAGGCAAAGAGGAGGGAAAAGGAAGTAGTGGCTATGCGGTCAGCGCCTGTGTAGCCAGTGTTTGACCGTCAGAACAGTGTGAAAGAGATTTTTGTAGTGCCCGACTGATGCACTGCGTATGTAACAGTCGCTGACCCACGTTGTCTCGCCAGGCTGAAATTCCAACCGGCACTATGTGCATTCCTTAAATACCTTGCAAGTATAGTTACCATTCCGAGACAGCAGGTGTGATATCTCTTCGTCAATACCCACTGCACAAGCAGGCCCCATGTCAAAGGCACTGACAGCAAAATTTGTAAAAATGACGTAACTTGGCTTGTTTCGGTTCATCGTCGTACGATAAGTTGCTTCATTGCGCTCTGCGGGCGTCTTGGTGCTAATTAGGCCATTTCCTGAAACTGCATGGATCTGCAGGCGCTCTGAAACATATCTGTTGCTGAAACAGCTTTTTTGTGTCATAGTTCAAGGAGGCCGTTTGAAGTGGGTAGATTATATGAAAAATTGTGGAATGATAAGACCGATGGATGAGAAAGGATGTGGAAGGAAGCATGCTTGCTATATTTAAGGTTATGCTAGAATTTTCCCTGAGGGGCTGAGGAAAACTACATAAATTATCAACGGTTTCTAGACCAAGAACAAAAACCCGCTACTTCGCGAGCCCCTTTAAAGGGAAGGAAAAGCGATCATGGCCCGTTCTAAGGTTATCTCGGAGAAAATAAGGAACGCTTCAGGGTATATTATTCCTACCGACATTTGAACTAGTGTCCTCAACATCGATAGCTGTAACAAAATGTGCCTTCCTCAGGTTACTGTAATGACTACAGGTTTCATATCCGAAATGCTGCAGTAAAATCCTGTTTGTTGTGTGGCTCAGAATTCAGTTCTAGTGAACATGGCTGTGTACGTTTGTTATGTTTCAAATAATCTGTACGCATATCCGAAGTTGTTTGGTTTTCCCGTGGGACTTAAGTAGGTCTGTGGTGCATTGTCCAAGTGTCTTGGCAGATTGAACGATGCTATTTTGGGAATAGCCAGATCCCTGGTAAGGTTGAATAACACTGTATTCACCGTCCCTTGTGTTGCTTACCCGTTACTATTTCGACGTCCACGGGGTCGAGGAACTGGAGTCTGGCCATCATGTTCGGATTAACAGTCGAGGTGAAGCTCACGACCAGTGCAAAATCACGATTCACGTAACAGCGTGTCATGTCACAGTCCCGTGAAACAAACTGGCCTGTGCATGTAACAGGGCATGGTGGTTGGCAGTGCAGCATTGAGAAGGACGTTAAGTTTCGAAAGAAGAAATTTGAAAATATATTATTATTATTATTATTATTATTGTTGTTGTTGTTGTTGCCGTCGTCGTGCTTGCCTAATTTGTATTTGACTATTATGCTATTGAGTCAACACGTAAATAAGTAAAGAACTGAAGCCTTGATTTAATAAGTGGTAGGGAACGTAAAATTTTCGAATAATTGGTAAGCTGCGAACTAATTTCACCGTCTAATCCTACGTATAAGAAACGTGATTGCATTGTCTCCAAGTGTGAGAGAACTTTTGAACCGACTTCGCCGCACTCGTGGCACATTTAGTCACGGTTTTATACGAACAGACCGCAGCAACCGCAACCTTGCCTTTGTTAGTGCTTGGCGCAGTATAGAATGCGTGCAGACTCTGCGCAGTAGTTGTCAAATTTAAACAGTGAAGAATGCCCACTCATTAATGACAGATGTTAACGGTGTTGAAAAGATGGAGTAAAGTAGTACTTCTAGTATTTTTCGTTTACACATCTGAGCAGCACCTACATTAGAACCGCTAGAACTAGTTAAATACCCCCACGCTGAAGGGTTAAAAACGACGCATATTGCGTTCAGTTGCAGTTTATATCCCTATTGAATCCCCAGATTCTTATAATTTTTTTTTTCCTGTGACGCTGCCGTCCAACGCGGGCCGTGGCATCCTCATTCTTGAGGTTTCTTCATCACACACGACGACGCATCACAGTCGGTAGGACTCCTCTGGACGAGTGATAAGCTCGTCGCATAGACCTCCACCTGACAACACACAACACTCACAACAGACAAACATCCATGCCCTCGGTGGGATTCGAACCCACGATCTCAGCAGGTGAGCGGCCGCAGATCTACGCCGTAGACCGCGCGGCTACTGGGACCGGCAGATTCTTATAATGCGGTATTATATTGTTGAATAACCCATATTGTACCTGTTCATTATCAGGTTTGCGGAAAGCGGAGTGTTTGTATCTCTCCCTTTCAGCGTCCTTAACTGTTTGTTGTTATGTAGGGTACCATATGCATTCTAAGGAGTTGATATTAAAGTTTGGATTGGAGAGGTTAATGCATTCCTGGGAAACAAGTCAGACTTACGCAGAATGAGAACAGTTTCCCATATAAAGTAACTGAATATCCAGGTTAGGAGGAGTTCGTTCACTTCAAATTTCAAGATTTTATATACGTATATATCGTAAAATAGAATGTAATGTGTGATACATTTGAAGTAGAAAATAAATTTAACTTTGAGACAAATGAATATGTAGTAAGAAAGACATGTTTACAGAAAATGTAAATTTGCAGACCGCATAAACTGAGAGAATATCTAAATTGTAATTCGTTTAAATCCAAATTTTCGTAAATTGGAAACTCGGAATATGCAGAACTGCCTGTGTACTGATGGAGAACACTACGAGGCTTAAAATGTTTATACTAATGGCGTAAAAATAACATATATGGATCTTTACTGATACCTGTTGGAAATGTTACCTTGTTCTTCACCCAAGCTGCCCACTGTATGTCACTGCGTTAATGTGTTGCGAATTACTGTGTGTTTAAAAAAAGCCACAATAGTATAGGGTAATGAGCAGTGTCTGTCCTATTGCAGAGGCTAATCATTGCCATTGTTTGATGTTTAAACTGTCATCGTAGAGGTTAAATAAACAGAATGACATCATCTTGAACATGTAGTGTCGGTAGGCCTCCTCAGCTTATTACGCACCACTCCAACAGCACACACGAGCGGAAGACTGATACAGTGATGGTCTGCGGTATATAATAATATTCTTGCAGTAGGAACGTGGCCTACTTACAAAGGACATAAGAAGGTACTCCAGCGAATTGGTTTAATTATCTATTTATAATTAAGTAAGAATAGACAATCATAATTGTCAAGTGGCACACACAATGAAATCTACACACAAGTCTAGGTAATTGTCAGTTCATGTGATCGCTTATAGGACGTATGTACTTTGGATAGAGCTGGCAGTTTATCAAAACATAATCCACACACATTCGGGTTTTCCGTAGACTGAGCCATTAATAACTGTTAATCATGAGAAGTGATGGCATGTCACACTGATTACGAATGATCTCACTGCTGATATGGCCGAACGCAGGCGGGATCATGTCGAAAGTAACGTTGTAAACGAATAAAGGAAGGGATTTGATCAGATAAAACCAACAAATGCGTATAACATTTAAAAGTACCTTATGTTATACACATAGTAAGTTACCTACATGTAAATGTTTCGGCTACATTTGTGGCCATCCTCAGGGAGGTACTTTACAAAGGATATTATAATATAAATATTTTTAAATGTGTATGTGAATTTGTTGGTTTTATCGTAATATCGAATCATCTTAATGCATGATCATGGATGATTTAAAAAAAGGAAGGGATCTTCGTTCTTCTGGGATTTTACGCAGCTTGAATTGGTAGTTTGTGAACGACGTTGCGGGGGACAATATCTGTCCCATCTTCAAAGACCCTTGAAGATGGGACCGGTAAGTTGCCTCCGCGGCGGGAGCCTGAAACCACGCAAATAAAGGAAGGTTGTGCAATTTTGTCATCTAGAGCAAGAGTGAGAGGACTGATAATAGTACCTTGGAGAGGGTGGAAGAGTTTAAATATTTGGGAACAACTTTAACACATCTTTTATTCTATTCCGGAAGAAATTAAGAGCAGATTGTGGTTAGGAAATGCTTGCTATCATTCGGTGCAGAATCTTTTATCTTCTAGCTTGCTATTCAAAAATTTAAAGATTAAGATATATAGAACTATAATTTTGCCGGTTGTTTTGTATGGGTATGAAACTTGGTCGCTGACATTGAGGGAGGAAAGGAAGCTGAGGGTGTTTGAGAATATGGTGTTGAGGAGAATATTTGGACCTAGGAGGGACGAGACAACAGGGGAATGGAAGAGATGGCATAATGAGGAGCTAAATGATCTGTACTCCTCAGCCAATATTGTGCGGGTGATAAAATCGAGAAGAATGAGATGGGCTGGGCATGTGGCGCGTATGGGTGAGAAGAGGGGGGCGTATAGGGTTTTGGTGGGGAAACCGGAGGGAAGGAGACCACTGGGGAGACCTAAGCGTACATGGGTGGATAATATTAGGATGGATCTCCAGGAAGTGGGATGTGGGTATATGGACTGGATTGGGCTGGCCCAGGATAGGGATGGTTGGCGGAGGCTTGTGAGTGCAGTACAGAACCTTCGGGTTCCGTGAAATGCGGGGAGTTTCTTAACTACCTGCAAACCATTTAGCTTCTCAAGGACGACTCTGCACCATGGAGTAAGTAAGTAAGTAAGAGCAATGTTTCTCAACCTTTGTGAGACCGCGGCCCGGTAAATTCTTTTTTCGTAAGACGAGGGTACGGCCCCAACAAATTTACTCGTGAATACTTTTCCAAATTTTTTTTAAGTTCATACATTAAACTAACATAAGTATCAATAATTAATTATGGCATAATCATAAAGAGTATTAGTACACTTATGTATACGGTGTGGCATGTTGATAAATATAAAATTACATTTAAATTAGTTACCAATCACTGGACTAATGAAATGTTGTAGCATATTGTAGTTTCCTCAGGCCAGCATCTGGGTCTGAGTTTTCGACACATTCACGAATGTTTTTCTCCTCAGAATATTTACACTATAAAACATTTATTCATGAAAATTGCTTAGAAAACTAAAAATGACAAATTCCAGGAGAAACCCTCGCGGCCCGGTACAATTGGCCCGGTGGTTGAGAAGCACAGCTGTAATATACAGAGATGGTGCTCTTTCGTAGTTTGGGTAGAGCATTCACACTGAACTCTCCTGCGGCACTCGACCGCAGTTCATTTTGCTTTGAACTTTCCATAAACTTAACCAACAAACACTTGACTCTAGTCTCATTACTATCGGTTCAAATATTCTGTCGAACACCCGCTCTGTTGATAGCGTCTCGTGACGTAAGCGTGGGTTGCTTTGAACATTTGCATTTAAATACAGGCAGCCAGTATTTCCCTGACAGTGAGCGTACCCATACTTTGTATCAAACTTCGCTGTAACTTAAAATAAGCGCATCGCGAACGTGTTCTGTAAGCCCCGCCCCCTTCTGGCCAGAAGCCAAGGGTGTAATGTACAAGTGAGGTTTATCGTAGAGAAATGAAGATATTTTGCCTAATTTTTGTTTAATCATTAGTTTCCCGTTAACTCAGTAAAATAAATTCAAGGAATGCGTTTAATGATTCCATTTCAAACCCATGTACTTTTCACAGTGAACAGAAGCACTACTTCCGCAACTTGTTTTAGAATGGTTGATTTTGTACTGCCTTGACTGTAAATCAGGCCATAAGCCGTAACTAATACTTTGGACATTGTACATCGTCTCAGACCAAAAAAACCCACAACGTTTCGGAGAGATGACATTCCTCTGACTTCAGGTTGAACGAGGAAAGGGGAGAAACAGCTGTGGTTGGCACCTTAGAATGACTTAGTCTACCTAGGTTTTTCGTTCGTCGAACTGCCCGCAATCTAGGCCCTGCAGACTGCTCCCACGGCTGGGTGTCGCGGACCACCGCATACAGCATATCGGCGAGAAACCCGCGTAGAAACTGCGTACAAGTCCGTGACTGAGACTGTTGGACGATAACACTAAGAGCGAGTTGTAGGAAATGTGAAATGGGGAAGATGATGCTGTATAGCGGCGGGTGTGGTGTCAGTAATGCTGAACCTTCGGGTTTGTGTATTTCAGTGATTTTTGTGTCTTTAATTTTGTAATTGTGTCTTGTGCCAGGGTAGTGCCTTGTTCCGTTACACGTACATAGCAGTGTTTGCACTCTCCCTTGTTGATTTATAACATACGATTTAACATGACTTTAAGCATGTCTGTATTTGACTTTGTAAATAGACCCCTTCTGGAAGAGTGGGGTGTTTGTTAAATGCTTGTCACATGAAAACACATTGGGACTGTTGATGGCTGTATGTAATAAGTTTACTTTTAAGTTGTGTATTTAAGAGCTTGTGTTGTTTTTGTGTTGTATTTGCTATTGTTGCCAACCAGTAGACTGACCATATCCCATTTCCTGTTATTTTGCATGGAATGTATATTTTGTTCCCATAGTTCCTAATAATTTTTATTTGCGTTTTGAACTGTAGTTACTAGGCATCCCTGCATTTTTATTGTGTTTCAGCATGGGCGATCAGATTCTTATCGTGTAGCAACCATCTCAGCCACACGAGATGACAACAAGACAGCTGATGGGAGGGACAAGGTACACTTTTTCACTCATTGGCGTGCTGTCGGTGCAATAAACTTTCCGTTTCTCTCTCTCTCTGTCTATCCTTCTGTCTCTGTCTCTGAAAATATGTGCAATTTATCATCGCATCGAATGCCGTACACTTACGTACGGATGTGGTAAGATGGGAGTGATGAAACCAAGCACAATAGCTTTTATATCGATGTCAGTTAATTGCACTCTGGACTGAATAATTGTCTTGCTGTGAGATGGCAGTGTAGACTTTTGTTTTATTTTATGTGACCGACTTCTATTGACCGCTTTGTGAACATCTTAACTGTTCGTTCTTTGATATGCCAGAATCTCACACAGATGTAGAAAAAGGTGAATTTTGAATCATGAACAGTTACTTGGTGAGTGATAATAAATTGCGTCTTGGGTTTGGTCCAGCAGAGCTGGTGTATAAGCTGGTCAAGTCGAAGTGTTGGAATGCCGCCGATAGAACAGTTTCACAAATTTGGATACTTTTCGTGGAGAGAGGGGGAGAGAGTGTGTTTACGTGGAAAAGACTTGATGGCCTGAATATAATATCACTATAGATATGTGCATGTATCAGTGACTATCTTTTTTTTTTTCTTTCTTTCTTTCATTCTTTCTTCCAGATAGGTGCTTGTAATCGGAGGATGAAATGGTATAGATAAACTTTATCGTATAATTCGCGGCTTAAAATACGGTGACGGGGTTTGTGTGTGTATGTATTTTTAAAATACATACGGTCGCGGATTGCTGAAATAACTGTCCTTGATAGGGAGTTACGCTGCCTACAGTGTATTGAAAGACCCAGTGGGTACTTCATGTACTGTTCCACCACGTTTGACATTCAAAAATTTCATGTTATACCCACAGAAAGAATTTGTTTTGTGTGGATCTCAGGACAAACGGGGATTGTTTTACAATACAGCATTAACGGACTGGTTTTCGTAACCGTGATGGAGTGTGTTTACTGCACGGTACGACCTGGGTATTTTAAATATAATTCAAGTTAATCTCATCATTAAAGTCCGTGCCATGGCTCAGGGAGTTAGTCGTCGCCCTCTCACCATGGAGACCCGGGTGCTATCCCAGGTGAGACTTGTGGTGAAGAAAGTGGCACTGGGACAGGTTTTTTCTCCGAGTACTTTGGGTTTTCCCTGGCAATATCATTGCTCCATATTCGTCTTCATCTGCACGTTGCTCTTACCAGAATGACTAACGAACGAAGCTTGGGAACCTGTCTACATTGCCATCGAGACGGGTGGGGGGAGCCTGTACAAATTAGAAGAACACGAAAACATATGTGTTTGTGTTCTAATCGTTTGAGACTAAACCCAAGTCATCCTGCAGCTGAGTCTTTCAGACTTAGTGTGTAGACTTAAACGGTCCTCTCGTGCGGGGTGGGGGCTGGACTTTTTTCTATCGGGCGCGAGCCCTCTCTCAGTGGCCCTGCCTTCCAAAAGGCAGTGCTCTTTCGTAAATCGAGGAGCATTTGACGGAAAAGTACTTTCACTCAGTCCTTAGAGGGTTGGTTTCAGTATTACCCGTTTGGACTGTGGGATATCCGAGGTTCTCTCCTCTGTATCCTTGAAGGATGCCGTCTTCAGGGACGTGACCATGTGGTGGTTATTTTACGACGTTTCAGAGGAAGGTCGCTGAAGATGAGCAGAGATAGCTGGTGAATTTGTACCGGACTACGTGGCGTCATACCAGAACTTGGGGAGAAAAGTTACAGACCAAAAATTTTCATTTCCCTTTTATCATTCCTCTCCACCACAGAAGATGGGATGTTTGCGCGTTCCACGTGTGTAAATGCCAGATGTTCTGCTGAAGATCACCATTGTCTTGTTTCTTCAGGGTCGGAACTGAACAATGTGTATCAGAAGTAGCGTCACTTCGTTCAGTAACAGCTACGAGGGAACTGCTGCTTTGTTTGTTGTGAAGAAGTCACATTTGTAGTCATGTCACCTGTGTTAATAGAACAGTAACTTGCTTTCGTAATTGTCTTTTATTCCTGTACGTATTAGAAGTTGTGTTGCTAATTATGATTGATGGGTTCGTAAGTTACGTCACTTAGCTGATAGGTGTTTGGAGTTATCAGTTTGGTTGATTAAGTAAAGTTAAGTGTAAGAAGTGCCGCGTCCGCAACAAGTACATGTTGAGTCACGACGATTCTTGTATCATTGTCGGTCATGGACTTGTATATGTCATGCTACATTTATATATATTTTAACTTTTAATCTTTCGTAAATCGTATCATTTTTACAAGGAAACGTAACTTATGAATTGTTTGCAGAGTTCTTTCTTGAATAGTTATTTCTCGAGTAAATCCGTTTTTGTTACTTGTCAGTACAAATAACGCATTTACGAATAATGAAATTACGGAACAAGGCATGCTGTATTTCTCAGCTTTTTCATCGTGTTACACTTTGAGCCTGATTTATATGTGTGGGTGACTGGATGAGTAGGTAACATTGGTGGCAACTAACGTACGCGGAGAAAGCCCGTCCTCTTGCCCTTGTGTCCCCTTGGATTTCGTTTATTTAAACCAGTGTTTCTCAACCTTTGTGAGACCGCGGCCCGGAAAATTTTTGTTCATAAGACGAGGGCCGGGTCCCAGAAAATTTACTCGTAAATACCTTCCCAGTTTTTTTAAGTTCATACATTAAACTAACATACGTATTAATAATTAATTATGGCATAATCATAATGAGTATTATTACACTTATGTATACGGTGTGGCATGTTGACAAATATAAAATTACATTTAAATTAGTTATCAGTCACTGGACTAATGAAATGTTGTAGCATATTGTAGTTTCCTCAGGCCAACATCTGGGTCTGAGTTTTTCGACGCATTCATGAATATTTTTCTCCTCAGAATATTTCCGCTATAAAACATTTATTCGTGAAAATTGCTTAGAAAACTAAAATGACAAATTCCAGGAAAACCCCTCGCGGCCTGTTATAATTGATGCCAGGGCCCGCGGCCCGGCGGTTGAAAAACACTGATTTAAACAGTGGTGGTGCTCTGCACAGATATGTGGAAGGCTGTAAACACTCAGGCATCCAGCGGATGTCCGTTTTGTTGACGAGACAATGCCAGGTAGCGGACAGGCTTAAACGAATCCCACTTGCCATTCCACTCCTAACGTGCTGTTTTCCCTGTTTGCGATGCGGCCGTAAAATTCTGTCAGAAGCCACGGGCAGGAAACGTTAGTTGTCGTTAAAAAAGCATAATTACATATGATGGTCTTTCATGCTAAAAGCAGCGCTTTTCAGTCGGTGTTATTATTTCAGAATTATGATTTTTTTGGGGGTGATTCGGTTTTCAAGACGTTAATCGCTTTATAGTAAAATTGTTTTAGATGTATTTAAGTGGAAGTAAAAATATGAATTATTTACGAAGATAAACGGGAGCAGTACATAGTCTGTGTAATTCAGTAACCGGTGGCACGCGTGGTTCATTTTGTTCGTGATACGCGAGGAATGGGAAGGTTGGAAAGACTGTACCAGAGAGGTCAAGTGCTGGGTAATTAATCTGTCTATTTATTACATTCTGCCGTTGATAGGAGCCAGCAGTGTTGGTTGCGCAATGAGTGTAGCATTATGTGTAGCAGACCAGTAGTAACCCTCTTTATTAGCGGTGTCATAAGACATTCAGGACTTGAACTTCGCGAAGAATACCCAAGTGCTCTGCTGTACCTACATGAACCAATACCTGTTGTTGGTTCGGTGCAGGTTAGGATTACAGAAGATTACCCACTGTCGGTTTCCACACCACTGCGACTGCTGATAGAGGGACCCGACTAAAAGCAGGAACTTGTACGACAGTTTAACGACATTTCGACATGCAGTTAGAGTGACTAATCATCCATTACATCCGAACTGTGCAGTGGGAGGGGGAACTTGATTTCAGAAAATATAATTCATTTGATCTTCATTCATCATCTCATCTGTGTCTATGGTTTCTTTTCACTTATGCACTGCTCCTGCTGCTGCTGCTGCAACACCACCACCAGTACTACTACTACTACTACTACTACTACTACTACTACTACTACTACTACTACTACTACTACTACTACTACTACTACTACCACCACCACCACCACCACCACCACTACCACC
>Ga0123357_10010522_pt1 | contig 11774 bp, 12 predicted proteins | sample TergutEmb28metaG_FD_89873 | JGI IMG/M metagenome (GOLD analysis project Ga0123357, IMG submission 89873) | Embiratermes neotenicus P4 segment gut microbial communities from Petit-Saut dam, French Guiana - Emb289 P4 | ecosystem: Host-associated > Arthropoda: Insects > Digestive system > Gut ...
AAATAATAATAAATTATGAATTAGCAAATTAGCAAATTTAAAAATAAACCCTTTAAAATTAAAAATTATGAGTAGTAAATTAAAAATGAAGAAGCGGCGATCTACATGCCGTAAACTCTCAACTCTCAACTTTCAACTTTCAACTCTTGTGGCGATAGCTTTGTTTTTCGCCATGCCCCTTAAGGCGCAGGTAACTATTGGCCCGAAAGACACATCTTCGGACAATTTTTATCTGATGAAAATTAATTCGACTTCGGATAAAACGGGAGGACTTCGTATGCCTCAGTTAAGCGCCGACCAAATTGACGGAGCAAACGGTCTTACTAACCAGTTGCTAAACCTTGCGCCCGAAGATGCCGCTGCAGCCAAGGGGCTTGTCGTTTTCAATACCGATACCAAATGTTTGCAAGTGTGGAACGGAACTGACTGGATTAGCCTGTGTATTCCAAGCTGTTCGACACCACCTAAATTAGGAACAATCGACAATGATGTTTGTACTAATATGTATCAAGCAAAATTAAACGGGTCTTTAAGAGTTGTTGTACCTGCTGTACCAGGAGTAACTTCGTACGTATGGACACTTCCCCCAAACTGGGCAATAACAGATGGTTTTGGAACTAACAAGATAACTGTTTTGGTATCAGGAGCTACCGGCAAGTGTACAATCTCCGTAGCAGCTGCCAACATTTGCGGCATGGTGGGACCGGAAAGTTCAGTTGATTTTGCCGTTTTACCTGCATCGGGACCACCATTAGCCTGTCCCGTCATGTGAACAATCTATGTCGCCTGTCCGACAACGTATAAACCAATATTAAAAATTTAAAATTAAAAATATATGAAATACAAAATATCAATTGTCAATTGTCAATTGTCAATTATTCTGTTATTATTTTTCGTCTTGTCAGCTAAGGCACAGGTAACTATTGGCAAAGATTCTATTCCCCATATCTTTTCCATGTTGGAACTGAGAGCGGATAAAGTGCAAGGCGGACTTCGTCTGCCTCAACTGACGACCGGCCAGATAACGGCGATTGGCGCCACGCTACTGGGAAATCCCAGTGATGCTCTTGATGCAAAAGGACTTGTCGTTTACGATACCTCGCTCGATTGTTTGGATTTTTGGAATGGAGCTACTTGGATTAGCTTGTGTGACAATCCCCCCTGTCTGATGCCGAATTTGGGCACAATCATCAATGATGCTTGTACTAGCATTTATTCAGTAAGAATAAACGCGACCATAACTATTCATGTAGAGCCGGTACCGGGTGTATTTTCTTATAAATGGACAGTTCCTTCAGACTGGGAAATAATAGACGGCATTGGAACTAACAAGATAATTGTTACGACAGGAAGTACCCCCGACCCAAACAGTACAGTCTCCGTAGCAGCTACCAACGGTTTTTGCACGGGACCAGTAAGTTCAGTTGTATTTAATCTTAGAGCGACTGCTCCCGCCTGTCCTTAATTGACCAACGGCGACAGAACAAGTCTATGCCGCCTGTACAATAACGTATAAACCAATATTAAAAAATTAAAAATAAAAAATATATGAAATCCAAATTATCAATTGTCAATTATCCATTGTCAATTATTATAATATTATTTTTTGCCTTGCCCATTAAGGCGCAGGTAAACGTCGGAAGCGCCGACGTTCCGCATCCGTTTTCCATATTGGAGCTTACTACAGCGCTTAAAGAAGGCGGACTGCGGTTGCCTCGACTCTCGAATACAGACCGCGATAAGCTTCATCCCGAATCGGATCCTGCAGCAGCGCAGGGATTAGTTATCTACAACACCGATAACGACTGTGTAGAATTTTGGTCGGGCAGCGCCTGGGTTGACCTGTGTGCTGATGTCGCACCTGCAGCCTGTGTTGCGGCTCCCGGTCAACCTGGCACAATAACCGGAGCTCAAAGCGCTTGTGCAGGAGATGGCGCTCAAACCTACAGCATTTCACCGGTAAAAGGTGCAAAAAGTTATATATGGTCACTTCCTGACGGTTGGTCTATTTCCGGAAAGTCTGACGGAATATCAATTTCAGCCGTTCCGGATGGTTTAAGCGCTGCAAGTGGGAACATTTCTGTTAAAGCTGCTAATGGTTGTGGCAGCGGACCTGAAAGTACACTGGCTCTGACTGTCGGGCCTCCATTGGGCAACATCGTCAGTTGGGGTTGTGGGGTGATTATCGCAGGAAAAGTAGGTAATACTGCAATGTATCTTGTAGATAGTCAATATATACCGATATCGCCGGATGTTTCTCTTACATGGACACTTCCTACAAGTTGGCAGTATGTGAGCCAAGACGACAGTTCACATAGCATAACTGCTATGGTAGGCGATACCGGTGGTACAATAACCGTAAAAGCCACGAATAGTTGCGGTACAGGAGTAACAATTTCAGCTAATGTTGGCGTCACTACGGCGCCAACGAGACCTGTGTGTCCTTAAAAGTTAAACAAGTCTGTGACGCTTGTTTCCAACAGGGCGCCACAGGAAATCGCTCTATGACATATTGGTTTATACGGAAAAGCCACCATCGTATAAACCAATATTTTAAACTTGTAACACATAACTAAGAAACATTATGAAAACAAATAATAAAAAAGGAATTAATCGAATGATTTACAGGTTTTTCCGATGGATAAGAAAATGTTTCGATTTTTCGGCGTCATCGCGTATTGACATTGATTTAGGAAAAAAATAAAATTAAGAAATTTATATGCAAAATTTTAATACACAAATAATAAAAGAGATAATCAAACAATCGCCCGGCGACAGAAACCCTGTGAATTTTCTGACGAGAACGTTTCCGATGAGTAAGGAAACGGCGTACCGGCGAATCAGAAATCAAATACCATTCACAATTGAAGAAATCGTTGTTATTGCCAAATGTTTCAATCTTTCAATTGATGAACTGTTTGGGTTGAAATCAGAAAATAATTTGTTTCTTAACAAAGATTTTGATGTGGAGCAGGATGCCGTAAGTATCTATTCCAATTTGCTTCGGGGTGATATAAAATTTATGGAGGAACTGCTTGTTTCAACCGGCGTGAAAATCACAGCTACCATGAATCTAATACCTTTTCGGCTGTTGCCTTACAAATCATTGTTCAAATTAGAGTATGGCCACTACATGTATTCATCCGGTAAAATTTCATTAGTTGCCGCTCGATATTCCGATATTGAACTTCCGCCGATTATTAACGATTTACACGATAAAGCGACCGCCTGTTTTAGCCGGCTGAACAATATAACCTGTATTGTTGACAGTATGTTGTATTCCAATATTATCAAAAAGATAGAATACTATCGCCGGCTACAATTTTTTTCCATAGAAGAATTACAACTCTTGCAAGCGGAACTGTTCGATTTGTTGGAGAAGTACGAAAATTTACTGCGAAATGGCAAAAACAGTTCAGATTCCGACTATGTATTTTATTATTCGCTCTTTAACCTTGAATCGAATCTGGTTTCTTTCGAGTATGGCGGCGATTCGTTGCTGCAATTTTGGATATATCCCGAAAGTCCGACAGTAGTAAAGAACAATCAACTGCTGAACGATATTCAAAAACGCTGGATAGAATCAAAGATAAGAAATTCGATACTCATTACAAAAACCACCGATGTTCATCAGATAGAGATGCTTAGGAATGTGTATCAAAAAATTTTGGAGATTTCTTAATTCTTTAAAAAGAATAACTGCGGGAACATAAAGATTTCGAATGAGTTTTAAGTTGAAAGTTGAGAGTTAGTTTTTTATTCTAACTCTCAACTTTCAATTTTCAACTTAAACTGGAATATCTTTATTCACGTTTTTGCTTCCAATCAAAGCATAGAACAGCAGGTAAGCCAAGCCAATGAAGATTACCCAATAGCTTGGTAAATAGCCGGCAATATCTGCAACTTTTCCCTGTACCCAGGGGAGAATTCCGCCACCGCAAACCAGCGTCATGAAAATGCCGGATGCCGCTGCCAAATATTTGCCTAATCCTTCAACCGCAAGATTGAAAATACTGCCCCACATGATTGATGTGCATAAACCGACTAATACGATATACATTGCATTTATAGGAACCAGCGCCATTCCGAAAGATATTCCGCCTGTGTCTGATCTTTGCAATACAGGCAGAGATACTTGCGATGCCGTTGATGAAAAAATTGCAAGCGCTATTAAAACCAATCCCACAAGCGATGTCACCGTAAGCATCGTTTTGCTGGATACTTTATTTCCTATCGAAGCGCCAACCAAACGTCCGATAAGCATCAGGAACCAATAGGTGCCGACAACGAAACCGGCTGTTGTTGCTCCAACGGTTGAAGCGTTGGGATCGGAAAGCCACAAGTTCATTAATCCCGGCGTTCCAACTTCTACGCCAACATAAACAAAGATACCGATAGCGCCTAATATAAGATGACGAAATTTTAATGCGCCGGACATTGAACTGCCAAGAGATAAGGAAGAGTGTTCCGTATTGGGTTCCGGAATAGAAACAGCCCATAAAACGAAGAAAACAAGAGCAAAAACGCCCATAGCGATATACATTACCGGAAATACGTTGGTTATCTTAGCTTTAGCAGCTTCGCCAATTAAAATTCCTACAAATGTGGGAGTGAAAGTTGCCATGATGGAATTGAATGAACCGCCGACTTGAATCAACTGGTTACCTCTGTTTCCTCCGCCGCCCAAAGTGTTTAACATGGGATTAACAACGGTATTCAGCAAACACATGGAAAAACCTGCAATAAAAGCCCCTAAAAGATATACTATAAATGCTGAGGTTTCACTCGCATGTCCTGAAAGGAACTGGATGAATACGCCAACGAAACCAATGGCAATAGCAATTAAAGCAGTCTTTTTGTATCCCATTTTTTGCAACAGTAAACCGCCGGGAATCCCCATAACAGCATACGCTATAAAATTAGCCATATTTCCCAGCAATCCCATTGCGTTGGACACTCCGAACTGGTTTTTCAGAACAATCCCCATGGGCGCTGCCAGGTTAGTAACGAAAGAAATCATCCCAAAAAGGACAATCATCATTATGATGGCAACTAAATTGCCGTTTTGTTTTTTTTGTGCTACCATAAAATTTAATTTATTAGATTATGTTAATATTTTGATAACAATAAACTCAGTTGAAAAATTTATAAACCGTTTTTGACAGGAACTTGTCTTCCGGTTTTAAAACTACCGACGGAAAATCGGGATTATGAATACTGTCGGGGAAATGCTGCGTTTCCAAACAGAAAGCAGAGCGTTTCGGATAGCTGTGGCCGTTTTTTCCCGTGAAACTTCCATCCAGATAGTTACCGGTATAAAGCTGCACGCCGGGTTCGGTAGTGAAAATTTCCAGAGCAATACCCGTTTTAGGAGAAACAGCTTTTGCACAAAATACCAAACCTTCTCCCAAACGGTTCAAATTGAAATTATGATCGTAACCGTTTCCATATATCAATTGCGTAAAGTCGTCGTTGATACGTTCGCCGATAGTGTGTTCCGAACGAAAATCGAAAGGCGTATTTTTCACCTCTTCCGGTTTCCCAAGCGGAATTGCCACATCGCTTGCAGGCAAGTAATAATCGGCATTGATTTGAAGCTTATGGTCGCCGATATAAGGATCGCCTTCTCCCGAAAGATTGAAATAGGAGTGGTTGGTCAGATTGATAATGGTGGTTTTGTCGGTAGTTGCTTCGTAGGATATTTCAAACGCATTATCGTCCGTTAAATGATAAATTACCTTGACTCGTAAGTTTCCCGGAAAGCCTTCTTCCCCATTTTTAGACAGGTAGGTTAATTCCAGCGTTTGCTCATCCAACTGGCGGGCATCCCAGACGACAGCGTTAAATCCCTTAATTCCTCCGTGAAGATTACTGGGGCCGTTATTTACAGCCAAATGGTATTCGCAGCCATCTAATACAAACTTTCCGTCTGCAATCCGGTTGGCAGTGCGTCCGCAGATAGCGCCGAAATAAGGCTCCTGATTATTCAAATAATCATTGATATTACTCTTGCCCAATACGACGTCCACCCAATTTCCCAATTTGTCCGGAACAAGCAGTGAAACTATTTTGGCGCCGTAATTGATGATGGAAACTTCTATTCCGTTTGCATTACTTAACAGGAATAATTCAATTGCTTTCCCATCTACTGTTTTCCGGAAATCCTCCTTATGCAGTCTTTCCAATGTTTTAATTTTGCTCATGACATTCTAATTAATTAGGAATAATAAATTGACATGTAAATATACTGTTATTGTTTCAAAAAGTTTTCAAAATTCAAATTATTTTTTTCAATATCTTTGAAATAATGATAGGTTCCTACTTTCAGTTCATAAGTGGCAGCTTCATCACAGACAATGATTCCTTTGGGATGCATCTGGAGAGCTGTAATTGTCCATTGTTGAGAAATAGCGCCTTCAACGGCTTCTTTCAAAGCTTTCGCTTTAGCAAGTCCATTTGCCAGAATTAAAACTTCCCTGGCGCGCATCACTGTTCCAACTCCTACGGTTAATGCTGTTTTTGGCACTTTATTTACATCGTTATCGAAAAATCGCGAATTGGCGATAATAGTGTCGGTAGTCAATGTTTTTATCCGGGTGTTAGAATTTAAGGAAGATCCGGGTTCATTGAAAGCAATATGTCCATCAGCTCCCATTCCGCCTATGAATAAATCAATTCCGCCTGCTTGTTTGATTTTCTGTTCGTATTGAAAACATTCAATTCCTAAATCCCATGAATTACCATTTAAAATATGAACATTTTCTTTCTGAATATCAATATTCTTGAAAAAGTTGTTCCACATAAACGAATGATAACTTTCGGGATGTTCTTCCGGAAGCCCTACGTATTCATCCATATTGAATGTAATCACATGCTTGAACGATACAAATCCGCTTTGGTTTAGTTCCGCTAAAGATTTGTACATTCCAATAGGCGATGAACCTGTAGGCAACCCTAAAACAAAAGGCTTTTCTTCGGAAGGATTAGCCTTAACTATTTTGGATGCAACATAATGTGCCGCCCACTTTGACAAAGCCTCGTAGTCAGGTTGAATAATTAATCGCATATACGTTATATTTTAGTTTAAAATTATCGCAAAAATAGAAAGAAATTTTGAATGTACGGTTAGATTTTCTAATTTTGTAAAAATTTAATAAATATTAGAACAAATAGCAATGGATAAACCTTATGTTATAGGAATTGATATGGGTGGAACAAACACCGTTTTTGGAGTAGTGAACAGGCGTGGAGATATTTTATTTCGCAGTTCGATCAGTACGTTGGGTTACACTGATGGCGAAAATTATGTTTATGATTTGGGAAATGCAGTAAATGATTTAATCGAAAATAATAATCTGAAAGATGATATTAAGGGGATCGGCATGGGCGTTCCGAATGGAAATATGAACGAAGGAACCATTGAAAATGCCGCCAACATTACTTGGGCAAAAGGGATTTCTGTTCCTTTGGCTGCGATGATGGAAGAAAAGACGGGTTTGCCCTGCAAGTTAACGAATGATGCGAATGCTGCCGCCCTGGGCGAAATGGCTTACGGGGTGGCTAAAGGATTGAAAGATTTTATTGTGATTACTTTAGGTACCGGCGTTGGAAGCGGAATTGTTTCTAACGGACAGTTAGTTATCGGTCACGACGGATTTGCAGGCGAATTGGGGCATGTAAGAGTCATTCGCGAAAATGGACGGGTTTGCGGATGTGGTCGTACCGGCTGCCTGGAAACCTACACTTCTGCCACAGGGGTAGCTCGGACAGCACGGGAATTTTTGGAGTTGCAACCGGAAAGAGAATCGCTTTTGCGGGATGTAAATCATCATCCGATTAGCTCGAAAGATGTTTTTGAAGCTGCGAAAAAAGGCGATTCTCTGGCTATTGATGTTTTTAATTTTACCGGTAGAATATTAGGAGAAGCTTTCAGTGATTTTATTACTTTTTCCAGTCCGAAAGCGTTTATTCTTTTCGGAGGCTTGTCTCACGCTGGAAATTTCCTTCTCGATCCACTGAAAAAAGCAATGGACGAAAATGTACTTGGCATTTACAAAGGAAAAGCCGAAGTAGTTATTTCAAAGCTCAATGATGCGGAAGCTGCTATTTTAGGAGCAAGCGCATTGGCATGGGAATAAAAGAATTTTAAAAGGAGGTATATTTCCTCACCGCCTCCAGCAACGGCTCTGCCGAGAGCGGTTTGCCGGTTGCCTGAATCATCCATTGATTAGGCGTCAATTTTCCCAAGCGGTAAATACGATCCACTTCTTTGGCGAAATCTTTTCCGTTCAGATACTGCTCCAACTGAAATTCAATGAGTTGTCCGTATGAATATGCCGACAAATATAATGGATAGCTTATCGTATGGGAATAAACCGCTAAAATCGGTTCATCCTTCATGCCGAGTACCGGAGCGTAATATTCGTTCCATATTTCTTTCGCCAAACGGATAACGGTTTCTTTCAATTGTTCGGAAGTTGCATTCGGGTTGGCATACAGCCATTTCCAAATGCTGATGTCGAGTAGCGACACTCCTGCAATTTCGTAGAGTTGCCAAGCTTTATCCAAAACATCCATCGCATCTTTTTGAGGATCGGTGTTTTTAATTCCCAGCAAATCCAAATCCCGTTTTTGGAAAACAAAAGCCAGGGCTTCGGTGAAAGCGGTATTCGGTACGCTGCCCATCATATAATAATCCACATCGTATGTCGAAAGCGTTTGCTCCACGTTGTGTCCAAATTCGTGAATGGCGATGTTATATCCTTTGTAGTCCATTCCTTCGGCAGGGATACGGGTTCGCAAATGCGACTGTTGCCCTTTCATGGCGGCGCCCCAGGCATGTCCGGAACCGCGGGCGGCATCGACGTTTACCTTATCGGTTATGTACCTGGCGCGTTCGGGCGTGAATCCTAATTTCATCAGAATTGCAGGCGTATTCTTTTTGAACGCTTCGGCATTGGGATAAAGCTTTCGCGTTTGTTCGGTTAACTTCGCTTCATCCAGATTGCTTCGAGCTTTGAATCCGTCGTACCAAATATCAAAAGGTTCCAGGCTTCGTCCCAAACGCTGGGCAATCAAACCTGCAACCGTTTTAATTTCAGGAGCCGACAAGTAGGATTTGAATAAAACTTCCGCATCGTCAACCGAAACTTCCATATCTTCCGAAAAACTCCTGTCGATGAACGTGTTGCCGGCGTACGGGTCAATCGCTTTCACCGCCTTAAAATTATTCAAAAATTTCTCGTAACGAACCGTATTTTCCGGCTTTGCTTCGATTGGTTTTCCTGCTTGAAAAACCGCATTGGTGTATGGATTCCAATCGTAATCGCCCGAATTGATTACTTCTTCCGGAATTTCCTGCGAAATAATCCGTTTCATTACCTCATAAATGGTTCGCTGCTTTTGAAGTCCTTCATCGCCTTTGTTGTAATCGGCTTTGATTTCATCGCGCAAATTCCAGTGCGACAATAAAATCATATCTTCCGGAAAAATCTTTTTCCCATTCTCGACAAGTAAATGGCCGGCATAAATATTGTATTTGGAAATATACACGTCGGCATCGCTTAGCGCTTGGCTGTAAGTTTGTTGCAGATTAGCCGGAATGCGTTTTGTGAACTGGTCGCCCAATCGGGCATACGCCCAGGCAAGCCGGTCGGTTCCCAACGCTTCTTTTTCTGCCAGCGACAGTTGAGGAAAATTCAGCGCAATGGTAAATGCCAATTTATTGTCGTAGAAATCATCCGTGAAATGGGCGGCTGGATTGTAAGCGGCAAAAGCTTCATCAATTGGCAGTAAAGGTCCAGTCGCTTCATGTACGTTCCGTTGCAGGCGAAGCGTCATCTCGTTGAAATTTCCGGAAATGGCTTCTAAATAATCGCTGATTTTCAGGAACATTTGTTTTTTTTCTGCCGTATCGGCAACGAAATTATTTGAACAGAAACTGCAAAATTCGGTTTCCGAACCGTCTTGCGTTTGCCAGAGTTTGGCGACTTGGCGAACGCCTTTTTCAATCAATGCTTTATCGGCGCTTGCATTTTTAGACGCAAGCGTATCGATTGTATTTTCGATTGCTTGGGAAGATATTGCGGCTTTTTCCACATTGTTTGTTTTTGTTGTACATCCAATCATAAAAGGGATCATTGCAAAAATTAAAACCTTGTTTTTCATTGAAAATCTTGTTTAGAGTTCTTCATATTTAAGTCCAAAAGTATCTGCCACAGCTTTATATACTACTTTTCCATTCACAATATTCAATCCGGCTTTTAAATCGGACTGCCGGGCGCATGCTTTTTCCCAACCGTTGTTTGCTAATGCCAAAGCATAAGGAAACGTGGCATTGGTGAGCGCCAGCGTAGAAGTCATCGGAACGGCTCCCGGAATGTTGGCTACGCAATAATGAACCACATCATGTACTTTATAAACGGGATCGGCATGGGTTGTCGGATGCGAAGATTCAAAGCAGCCGCCCTGGTCGATTGCCACGTCTGCCAAAACAGACCCCGGCGCAATTAATTTCAACATATCGTTGGTAATCAGATAAGGCGCTTTGGCTCCGGGAATCAATACGGCTCCAATCACCAAATCCACAGAAGGCAACATCTGCTCAATGTTGTATTGGCTTGACATCATGGTATCGACATTTGCCGGCATAATTTCGCTCAGGTAACGCAAACGGGGCAGGGAAATGTCCATGATGGTCACATGAGCGCCCAGCCCGGCTGCCATGAAAGCGGCTTGCGTGCCGACAATACCGCCTCCCAGAATCAGCACATTCGCCGGTTTTACTCCCGGAACGCCTCCCAAAAGGATGCCTTTTCCGCCCTGCGGTTTTTCGAGATATTTAGCGCCTTGCTGTACCGACATTCTTCCGGCGACTTCCGACATGGGAATCAGTAGCGGGAGCGTACGGTCTTTTTCTACAGTTTCGTAGGCAAGACATACTGCATTGGTTTGAATCATTGCTTCCGTTAACTCTCTATCGGCTGCAAGGTGAAAATAAGTGAATACCAATTGATTGGGACGAATCAGATTGTATTCGACCGGAATGGGTTCTTTGACTTTCATGATCATGTCTGCCGTAGCAAACACTTCTTTTGCTGCCGGCAACAGTTGCGCCCCTGCTTTCTTGTAAGCTTCGTCGCTAAAACCGCTGTTTATTCCAGCCTGTGTTTCAACATACACAGTATGACCATGTTGAATAAGTGTGTGAGCGCCTCCTGGCGTCAATGAAACCCGGTTTTCATTGTTTTTGATTTCTTTTGGAATACCTATTTTCATAAAATTGTTGTTTAAAAAATGAGGTACAAAGTTACGATAAATATTTTTTCTTATTTCTACTTTAACAGATTAAAATCATGTTCAATTTGAAAAAATTTTATTATGTCAGCTTATGGACGCATTTCCAAAAGTTATCTGTCATTTTGGGACAGCGATACTGCACAAAAAAGAAATGCAAAACAAAACGAAATAGAAATCTAAAAAAGTAGTATCTTTGCTAAAAAATTAAAGTTATGGCACAGAAAGATTTTATCAACAAACTGATACTTGGCGATAATCTCGCTGTTTTGCAATCAATACCAGACAAATCAGTTGATCTGATTTATCTTGACCCGCCATTTTTCAGCAATCGAACTTACGAGGTTATTTGGGGAGATGACGGCGAAAAACGCAGTTTTGAAGACCGTTTTGCAGGTGGAATAGACCATTATATAAGTTGGTTAAAAATCCGTGTGCGCCAAATGCACCGCATTTTGAAAGATACAGGCAGTATATTT
>Ga0123357_10010523_pt1 | contig 11774 bp, 6 predicted proteins | sample TergutEmb28metaG_FD_89873 | JGI IMG/M metagenome (GOLD analysis project Ga0123357, IMG submission 89873) | Embiratermes neotenicus P4 segment gut microbial communities from Petit-Saut dam, French Guiana - Emb289 P4 | ecosystem: Host-associated > Arthropoda: Insects > Digestive system > Gut ...
TTATTTAAAGGCCCAGTTCGTACCGCGCTGTAAACACTTTCCATCGCGGTTATAAAAACCAATCAGTTTATGATGTAAGTGGCACAAGTCGCTGTTTGTTCTCAGATAAATACAAAACACATATAAATACAGCGTGGACAGAGCCTACAGTTGTTGAATGTTAAACTGGTGGTGCATCACGTAACCAGTAGGCTTTAAAAGGTTAATGTGAGTTTTATACGTCGGTATTGGCTTGTGGGGATTGAGAAAGTCAGGGAAAGCCTCAGACGTTATATTCGGCCTGACCGAGATTCGCACCGGGTACCTATCGAGTACAAGGCAGAAGAAGCCTCATATCTCCGTCATTTTAGTGTAGTAAACAAACTTTTACGGTTTGTATACCTTAATATTTGTGGTGTGAGTATGCTGTCCGGGTAGAACGAAGTGTTTTTAAATCAGACCCGCTCTCACTTCTACTCGGTACAATTTACAACTTAAGCTAGAAACTGTAGCATCCAAAGCTTCTGTACCACAGACGACTGTAACATATTCGTAGCAATGAAGAGAACGTAACAGCTCTTACGTTGCAATTCACTGTCCCATTTTTATTGCGTTCGCCTATTACTTCCGTCAAGTCTTTCCGTCTGTCCGCATATACCAGTGCGGTTCCTACAGGACCGATTTACGTCAAATTCGTATGAAAATCCGCCATGAAATAAAAATTTCTTTCATATGTTGCAAAAACTTCGGGTAATTTACATTAAGACCTAAATAAGTTTTACTTTTGTCAGCGGTGTTAAATCACCATAAAAGCCCTATCTTCAAGTGATATGATTTCAGGCTGTTACAATAGCCGAGGAGGTATGACAGTTACACAGTCGCGCCCTACTGTTACGTTATGCGCGAATTGCCTAACTTGTTGCGTGTAGCCAAGGAAAATTAGTGGTCCGTGGAAAACTAAATTCTTGGTAATATTTTTATTTCGGCTCTCTACTAGGTGACTTGACCAGAACTGGTTGAAAAGCCTAACACTACGTTACAAGCGACTGGAAGTGTTATGAAGTTATCACTGTCACCGTTTATGTAAACAGGCGGTAGAAGGACACGTGGATAAGTACCTTAAGCGGGAAGGTTAGTGCGCTGGAAGAAGTTAAGGATATCCGCCCACTGCATTTCTTTCTTTGGCCACAGTATACTGAATGAGATTTTTCAAGAAACGAATCTGTTTTTAGCAAGAATTTAAGTCTAGCTGATCGCAACGGTGTATATTTTACAACAGTGTACCCCTTCTTGATATTCGCAGCTGCATAACCTGTTTGACTGTTGTAATATAGGCCTACAAGTGTTAAATTAGCATGTAAATATCCGGCGTGACACCACGCGCACGAGGCAAGTCGTTTGCGTATTCTGGTACAAGAAGCCACAATTTATTACGAATGCACATTACTATGCTCTTTGTAAAATACCGAAAATGGAGAAAAAGGACCAATATTTTCGTACTGCACCATACAACTGCTTTATATTCCCACCTCGCCGAGATAACTGTCGTGTATATAATACATAATAATCCAGGGATAGACAAACAATAAAAGACAAAACACAAGGGGCTTGAAGAAGTGTAAAATTATAAGCTGTAGAGAAATAATTGTTTTCTAGGCTGTGGCTGTCCGCTAGATATTCATCGATGATTTTGTGGAACCTTCACCTCCACCAGGTCAGATGGAGGCAGACGATTCCTCTAAAATATCCGTACATGACTGCCAGACTACACGGCGTCACATCTGAGAAATCAAGACCCGTAAGAACTCCTGGGTTTCACACATCAGCTTCGTGATCTGTAAACTGCTCGTCACCCGGTATTGGGATAATTTATAAAGACCGGAGTTGCCAGGACTGTAACACACATTGTGTGAAATGAGAAATGCGTACGCAATTCCGGTCCAGTGGCTAGCGTGATTTCACGCGAAAGGGAAGCAAGCGGAAAATATTATTTAATTACGTGCGTGTGCGTGAGAAAGAGGGGAGATTGAACTAAACTCGACATGAAAAAATATGTAGGCTTTAAATGCACAAAAGCGATTTAGTTTTATGGATGTCATTTTATTTTACAGTGGTTACCAGCATGCTTCGGCCCCTAATGTTGCCATCTTCAGGGTGGTGAGAACAAGAACACAAATGTACGTAATTAAAATACGTCTAAATCACTGGAGTGATTTAGACGTATTTTAATTATACCGGCACAATTGTTAGTTGAAACATATCCCGCTAGATGCCATTATTGTCGGATGTAGTTATTATATTTTTTACCTCAAATGGCGATTTTTTGATTGTGCCGATTTTGCATTCATTGAGCGACATAAACAATGTCCACATTATGACAAAAGCATGGCATTCCATAACAAAAGAATTGTTACATCGTTCGTCCAAATGCTAAACACTTGATTTGAAAAGTATTTTCTGAGCCTTATAACTGAACAGTTTTTTCCAAGAATTCACTACATTACATGAGTAGCTCCATTAACAAGGTATTAAAGCTGTAAATATATTATAAACTGCCTGTAATATTAACGAAAAATTTGTGGAAAACCTCCATGCTTGAATTTGTGCTGACAATTGTGCACCTTTGAATGAAATGTGACAGGATTTGGTTTCCGTTTCCATTCTGTCATCGACTTATAATTACCGATATAACCTTCCTAATTATCAGTTTAACAGCTGGTTACTCGCCGCGATTTGAACCAGCGTCTCAGACTGGTCGTATAGCAGTAAGCAGTAAGCAGTAAGCAGTAAGAATAATTCCGATACAGAGTGGCAGGTGAAGATTAGTTACATAGTGCTGTTACAGAAGGAAACAGTGTTGCGGAACACGTGAAGATACGGGACAAGTCTCCACCTGTTCCAGCTGCAGGCACAAGCGTCACGGTGACTGGAGCTCCCATATCAGACGCATGCCTGATCAGTTTAGTCTTCTGACCTCTGACTGTTTCCGGGTTCCTGACCTCATGGTACATGTACTGGATAACGCTTAGCTCAGGCTTGCTCATCGAGTTTCTTTGAATTAAGGTCAGCGCCACAACACACCGAGCCAAACCGAACCGCAACGAATAGAATTTCCCTTTGGTGGCGCAAACTACGAGCGCTTCCGAATGAGGTCGAACAGAACAACGCCCCAAGTTGCTAGCATCTTATGCGCTTCTATATGCGTGCATTATAACTTACCATCTGTTTCCAGTTTTTCGCCCGTCTCTTTCCACACATTAGTCTTTATCACTACAAGTAAAGGTGAAGTCCACTCTAATAACATGCCATGAAGCCCCACAGGGGGAAGAGAGGTATCGCTGTACTCTTTCTTTAACCTTGGCGCTAGATGGGGGTGTTTGGTCAACTCCACGATCTGACCGCTTTACCCCCGGGAAAGTGATGCGGTACCCATTGTACAGAAGGCTGGGTGGGCCCCAACGACGGTCTGGACGGGTGCTCAAAATCTCACCCCCCACCGGGATTTAATCCCTGGACCGTTCAGTCCGTAGCGAGTCGCTACACCGACGAAGCAATCCCAGCCCACACATCCTTTACCAGTTGTTTTGAATGATTCGGATCAGTGAAAGCTAATGTTCACGAGCAAAGGCTGAGTTCTGCTGCGCGAGTGGAGTGGTGTCAGACCATTCGTATTCCGCCAGCACAGCCTGCACATGCGATGGAGTTCACAACGTGACCGTTGAACACCGCACCACAGCGAACCGAAGCGAAAAATCGTGTTGCTAGAATTCCGGGAGATTCTTGCTAATTTGTTCTGAGTCCACAAAATGATCACATTGATTTTGAATGTAGGCCTATACATAATGGTCTTCATGATCCATACTCTTTCAGGCTCCGAATTCGTCTTAATCACCTTTTCTTTTTTAATAGTTTGTGGTCTTCCTGAATCGAACTTTTCTGATTAGGAGGCAATTCATAGATCATTATTTTGGCGGTATTTTGCACTGACCTTTCTTTCTGTTGGGTGCAGTGCGTGCTAGTCTTTAATGGCACTGCGGGTATCATTCGAAGTTGACAGTTTACAATTTTACTTTCTCGCTTTTGTCGTTTATTTTGTTTTAGATCCGAATTATCTCTCATCGCCCTGTTTTGGACATATTTTTCGAAGTATCTACGTCTGTAAGTATGGTCTTAGCGTTGTTTAGAGCATGCCAAAGGCAACCATAAAATTGCGTCAGATAGCTCATACTAACTGCCGAGATTCGATAAGGTGCCTTCTGCATACAGGGAACCACCGTTACTATGACATTAAATCCGTGGTCGCCCCGACTTGAACCCCATCCGCTTACAAGCAGGCCTGTTGTTCACAGAAGACCGTCCATGTGACAGTCTGCTCAGATGTTGACTGGAAGAGAAATTGGAAATGAGAGACTATGATAAATTAATTTATTCAGGCAAACACAACGCGTATATTGTCATTAATACATAGTTGGCAACATGTTTCGGTTCTAGTGAACCATCTTCAGGGCAATACTTAATACACGGACGTGGTGCATCCAGTGAATGCGCACATTATGGGATCCCATATTGTTTACAAAAAAAAAGTGAGTTGAAATTTGTACCCTCTGAATGTGATGCTAGTACAAATTCGGGAATGTGTGTTGATGAAGAAGTTCCAGACACCTGTGGGTAAAATCAGTTAAATGCCCCTCGCACGCGTTCTTCGGCAAGACGCTTCATGCAGCTCCGTATGTAAATGCTGCCATTAATAATGTAGCCCGGCTGCCTGAATTTTGTTACTGCTCTATAGAGCATTAACCAGAAGCACTTAGTGGCAGTGATGTATTTCCTGCATTTACGGGTTATACGCCGTTTTAATGAATCCCATCTGCTCGAAATTCATAACAGCAATATCTCTATTTCATATTATAAACTACACTGTTCGTGGGATTATGATCTATTGAAGATTTCTTAGTAATACGTTCGTAAGCTGTATTAACAGTGATATCCTGTAATTATTTATTCCGTGAAATAAAGTTTTCTAGAAAATAAAATAAAGAGTGAACACAAGCGATTTGAGAGGCTTTCAAAATTATCTGATTATCAGAAACTAAACTGCATAGAGACATGCAACACCATTGGAGGGAGAAATTCAAAGTAACGTGTTTATAGTTTAACGACTGGAAAGATACATTGATATATATTATCAGTGTTTTGCTTCTAACCTTTAGTTTAAATGTATTTATGTAATAGTATTACAAGGAACATTGAAGAACTGGCAGTCTGTATGCAAGTAGGAACGTCAGTAGGTCCATTGCACAGAGGACATCCAGTTGTAATTAAAAACAAATCGTTATATTTCCGTCAAACACAAATACGTTATTTTTTATTTAGAAAAATGACAACATATTTCGGTCTATGTGACCATCATCTGGTCATCATCACTAAAATTCTAAAAATAACGTGCCATACAGTACAAATTATGAGATCCTATATGACTTAGTAAGTTAACATAAAACAACATAAAATCATTGGACTAGTAATATCCTGGCCTGTAATTATGTCAAATTTGTGTGTAGAAGCATAGGGTTTTTAAGATGTTGAAATGATATTTTTATGTATTTAAATTTGTTATTATTTGAGACTTCTTATTGAGTCAAAAATGTTGGCCACGCGATCTAAAACACATTGAAAATCGTTTAATGTTCACGCCGAATTCATAGATGGCAGTAGATAAGTCGATATATATCTACTGCCATGTCTTGGTAAATATTCCTTAGATGATATTTATGTTCAGATAAGGACATTTTCAAGGAATGTCGTATTCCGTAACTGATATATTCCAAAGTGGGAGATCTCATTACTTTATAAGGCAAATCAGAGGCTCGGCGTGATACGTGTAGACAACTTGTGACCTGGTCATAAGGCGCGCGCGGGAAGGAGAGAGAGAGCTACCGACTAGAATGAACGTACGGTCATGTGGGAAGTTTGCCTGTTACTCGCTGGAAATGACAGCGCTGGAAGGTTGTGTTAGTTTGAACCCTGTTTTCGTATTGAGAAATCAGATCTTCTGGCTTGTTGCTCCGTGTGGTTGCGCAATTTGTTCCCCCCCCTTCGACGCACAGTACCACCTTCGTCTTCAAGGTTAAGATTCGCCCGTGACACTGAAGATGAAGGCGGTATGTTTCTTCGATACGTCGGCCAAAGTTACCCAACTACACGGCACAACAACCCAGAAGATCTGGTTCCTCGACAGTCACTCAGTGGAAACCTCAAACCACCGTTTCTTATTGTTGAGAATGTACATACATACATATTTGCCTCTGATTTTCTTTGAAAGAAGGAAACGGTGAAAGTGTTCTAAATATGGACGGTAATCTCCATGAACAAGCAACAAAATTATTTTAAAAAGTAAAGGGAAATGGGAACTTTTTTTAGCGTTAAATATGGGCACTCATAGCAGGATCTTGGTTTTGCAACCTAAGTGCCGCCCGGTCGGGAAAACAGTACCGCCATGCACTGGTGCAAATTTCTGTAGAATTTATTCGCGTTTATTGTACTGTAACACTACGTCCGTTCCAAGTCTGAGTTTGATAGAAGGTTTTTTTGCCATGAAAATATTGTACGATCTCACTTCTCTTCCAAGTGATCGCTGAAGAACAAAGGGGGTATAGTTGAAGAATAAAAGACCAACTTGATGTCACTTGCTATTTTATTTCACTTCTTATGTGCTCAACATGTTTCGGACATTAATATATCCAACATCAGGGGCTTGCGACTATTCTGTTGAATTACCACATTGGTCGTATTGTTCTGTAAAGACGGAGGATTTAGCATTAGCGTAAATTATGGTATGTACAGAAAAATACGACCAATGTGGTAATTCAACAGAATAGTCGCAAGCTCCTGATGATGGACATATTAATGTCCAAAACATGTTGAGCACATAAGAAGTGAAATAAAATAACAAGTGACATAAAGTTGGTCTTTTATTCTTCAACTATCACAATGATGCACGGTCCAATAAACATAGGATTAACAAGGGGAGTATGTTGCGTTGTAAATATTTATGTATTGCAGTATTATTCTTATAATTCTTTAAGAGCTTTGATGTTCATTGGAAGTAAGATTTCAGTCAGATGACAGAAACTACGTACGTTTGGTTTGGTTTTTTTATATACTTTTTCCTGTGACAAAATAAAAAGAAAATATATGCCTAGGCTTTTACTGTGGTCGATGAAGAAAATCTTAGGTTTCATTGACTTATCCATTGTGGGATAATTAATAATTTTGATTCTAAAAACAAAAAAAAAAAAATTTAGTTGCTTTTTCATTCTATGTACGGTACTATACAAACACGGTACACTCACGTACATTTTGCATACTGAGAGTTAGAGACCACTGCATTTTACTTTGCCACTGAGCAAGTAAGTATTCGTGGGACACGTGGTATACGATTATTGCCATAAAACTTGTGCCAACTCTCGGGAACAAAGTTTTCTGTTCGATATTCCCTCGTCCCGACCCCACCTATGGCACGAACTTAATACTGTCTAGCCATTTCCTTCTGAAGATCAATATCGGATGTCATTATTGTTTGCCTTGTCTATTCGGAGAAGTTTTCTTCTCTACAAGAAGTTTAAGAGTGTGTGTGGAATATATCGTATATGACGTGTTCATCTGTTTCACACTCTGTCGCTCTTGTATTTTGAATTTATTTGTTTTTATTATATATGAGAAAAATATAAAAATGCAGGAGTGCCACTTGTTATTCATTAATGGGAGGCAGTGGGGTTCTCTGTTCCACATTGAAAGTACTTCATGATTTTAGCTGCATTGTTTATTTCACCTGTTGATTTGTGAGAGAGAAACGTGCTCTCTCTCTCTCTCTCTCTCTCTCTCTCTCTCTATGGGAATTCAGGATTCAGAGTCTGGTCTTTGGATTTATAATTTGGTGGGCTCGTGTTTCTCCGAAACGTATCATTCTACAACCTTAAACGTAGTCGAATTCCAAAAGACCACAATTTGGACACGCAGTGAAAACCAGAAGAATTACCCCAGTTTGAACCAGCTGTGTCAGCTGTTCTTGAAGCTGCGTCGGAATGGTTCTGTGTTCCCACAAAAGAGCGCAGTGAAGAAAATAGGCGTTGAATAGAACCTGTCACTCTCGAAGGTCCAGATAAAAGTACTTTGAAGTGTATTCTAAGTAAAAAAAGAAAATTACACACTGTCGGGCTCTTTGTCCCTTCTACTGTATGAGGCCTGACGTTTACACCCACAATAAACTGCATCTGCGTCTGATTCTGCTGATTTGGTAGCTCGTCCCTACCAGCGCCGTACGTTCTCAGAACCACACATTCCCCCACAAACACCACACAAGCAGCGCTCTTAGCCATGCCGACAGTAAGCTGCCTGCCACCCGACCCATTCCCCTCCCTTTGAGAGCCTTTGCATGGACACGTAGGATTTGTCAGCCAATTTTAAAGACAACGGAAGTTAAAGACACCGTGCTGTGGCTCAGGGTTTGGTCGGCGGGATGTCACCGCGGAGACCCTCGTTCAACCCCCAGGTTAGTCCATGTCGGAATTGTGAGGGACAAAACGGCACTGGGACAGGTTTTTCTCCAAGTATTTCCGTTTTCCCCGTCATTATCATTCTACTAGTGTTTTGTAGTCCTCGTTCACTGCAATCACCGACGCTATGTAAGCCTAATCTGAGCAGTTATCATTGTTATGTAGCACACTTAGACAAATGGAAGCTCAGATGGACGTGTCTCATATTCTACACTTCGACATTCATGATTGGATTGGTAATGGATACCGCAATCCAACAACTGAACTTGGATCATGCGGAACAGGTATTTTCCTGCTGCTGTTTGTCTACAAAAAAAAAGAAAAAAGAAAAAAAAAAACATACTCTTTCCTCTTATGCATACGACATTCCTCAGAGAATAGGATTTTCGTAGGCACAATCATTTTGCCTCTGAAGAGATAAATGGTGGAACTGTCCGTCATCTTTGTCCAATGCGTAATCATGTCAGGTTCACTTGCAAAGCAGTGTAATCACTCTCACATTCAAAGAGTGTAACTAATTCTATCCCAGTAACATTGGCAGATCCCTCGTATATAATCTCCTGGTTTCCTGACACTTTTCTGCTGCTAGCACACATCAGTGCATCTTTCGTGTAGGATGTGTGAAGTCTAAAACGGCCGTGCTATACCAAATGCAGGTAAGTCCCCCCCCCCATCTCATCAACCCACAAACATATCTTTCCCCTGGCACCGTCACTTGCCACCTGCAGCCCGGGTGTATTAATAAAATCGATATGGTTGCTGGATGGTCTTTGGCACTGAATGATTACAGCGTAATCGACTTACTGGTTGAAATTTTTGGGGCGCAACGGCCCCATCTCGGGCCTAAGCTACCTCATTGTTAGAGTTTCTAGATCTCACGCAGTTATGCACACATACCCGATAGGAATCCTCTGCACGAGTGACACAGGTCCAGCGCAGAGGCCGCTAATTACACAACACACAACAAACACGAAAGACGAACACCTATGCCCTCAGTGGGATTTGAACCCGCTGTCCCAGCAATGAGGTGGCTTCATACCTACACATTAGACCGCACGGCCCCCGGGATCGACCTTAGTGTACTTAGAACGCTGATTCAGTTAATTGGGGCCATTAATTGTGAACAGGGAAGCATTGGGAACGAGACGGTGGTGGCCTTTGAAGGTTCTATCATTAAGCTGAAGAAGATATGAATACCACTGAAGAGACTGTCGGTATTGCTGGTACACTGGCCGGAATTCAAATCGGATATATTACTAAATAAAATTTAGGATATCACTGCAGCAGTGTACTTAGAACGCTGATTCAGTTAATTGGGGCCATTAATTGTGAACAGTCAAGCAGTTGGAACGAGACGGTAGTGGCCTTTGAAGGTTCTGTCTATCATTCAGCTGAAGAAGATACGAATACCACTGAAGAGACTGTCGGTATTGCTGGCACGCTGGCCGGAATTCGAATCGGATATATTACTAAACAAAATTTAGGGTATTACTGCAGCATTATAAAAGTCATTCTTAGGCAAACCGAGTTCTGAGCCGTGAGTCGTGTGGAACTGACCGGAGAGAAATTTCGGTGGCGTAATTTGGTGTTAAAAATGTTGTGTTTTCTGGTTTTGCTTACAAGACAGTTCATTAATTAATAACGCTTTTAGGAAAATACTCTAACTTCTCTTCAAAATTGAGTTCTTGATGCCACTTGTAGACCTTAGAGAAGAATGAAGTTTTCCCACTAGCTGGAGTACTTACTTACACCATGGTGAAGAGTCCTTCTTGAGAAGTTAACTGGTTTGCAGCTAGTCAAGGAATTCCCCGCATTTCACGGAACCCGAAGGTTCATTACCGCACTCACAAGCGTCCGCCACCTGTCTCTATCCTGGGCCAGTCCAATGCAGTCAATATACCCACATCCCACCTCCTGGTGATCCATCGTAATATTATCCACCCATCTACGCCTAGGTCTCCCCACTGGACTCTTTTCCTCCGGTTTCTCCACCAAGACCCTATACACCCCCTCTCCTCACCCATACGCGCCACATGCCCAGCCCATCTCATTCTTCTCGATTTTATCACCCGCACAATATTGGTTGAGGAGTACAAATCATTTAGCTCCTCGTTTTGCAATCTCCTCCATTCCCCCGTTACCTCGTCCCCCCTCGGTCCAAATATTCTCAACACCATGTTCTCAAACGCCCTCAGCTTCCTTTCCTCCCGCAATGTCAGCGACCAAGTTTCACACCCATACAAAACAACAGGTAAATTAGATGAAATATTGTGACATGTGGTATGTCTTCTTCAGTCATTAGTGCGTATTGTACAATGTATTTACCGGCACGAGCATTCCCGTAGCCTGTAGTGAAACCATGTATTATATGGCAGTTTGTTAGCACAATTCAAGAACAATGGGTACTGTTTTTACTGTATGCCTAAACGTTACTTTGTCCATCCCCTTTACTAGGATTTCAATATTCACACGCTACCATTAAGGGATTGCTCCTGGGAACTGGCTGTTTACTTTTAGCTAGGAAATGAGTTTTTGAACAATTGAAATTCGTGTTTTTAAAAGTTAATTGGAAATACAAATTTGTGAGTCTGTTATCGCCAGAACTAATATGTTTACTTTTATTCGTATACCTTTCTGCCAGGCCGTGTCGTGTTTCCTCGCTGTTTCTCTGATCTTGTCAATTGCACCAGATATTTGGAAGGGTCTTCTGTAGGTAAAAGTGTGACCCGTGCCGCTTAGGTCTGTGCAGAAGTGGAATTCGATTCCACGTCACGCGAATGGAGCTTTCATCAGCGAGTCTAACTGTAAGCACTCGTCATTGAGGGTTATCAGACTGTAGGTCGTCGGTCGTGTTTACCTTCATAGTTTCTTTCTTCGTACAACCGGAAACCGAAAATATAGATCCCTTGCCTCTTCGCATTTTACAAACTGCAAACTTTATATTTTTTCCTTTATTGTGTTCTGTTTATTGTGTCACGCTTGCCTTGTTGCTCGACATAAAGTATGCCCTTGCAAGCAGCGAAAATAGGAACTTTTTGTATAAATCAGTTTTAAAAATGACTTTGCTGCGGATTGGAGATATTGCTCTAAAGTTATCACTTTTGCGTTTGAAACTGACAATTGGTGCTAAACGGTTTATCAAGGCTCGTTGATTTGATGAGACAATGACGCTTGAAAATCTATAGGAGCTGGGAAAATTTTCTATACAATACCACTCACTTCTGGAAGACCATGAATTAACAA
>Ga0123357_10010524_pt1 | contig 11773 bp, 5 predicted proteins | sample TergutEmb28metaG_FD_89873 | JGI IMG/M metagenome (GOLD analysis project Ga0123357, IMG submission 89873) | Embiratermes neotenicus P4 segment gut microbial communities from Petit-Saut dam, French Guiana - Emb289 P4 | ecosystem: Host-associated > Arthropoda: Insects > Digestive system > Gut ...
CTTACTTACTTACTTACTTACTTACTTACTTACTCCATGGTGCAGAGTCCTTCTTGAGAAGCTAACTGGTTTGCAGCTAGTCAAGAAATTCCCCGCATTTCACGGAACCCGAAAGTTCATTACTGCACTCATAAGCGTCGGCCACTTGTCTCTATCCTGGGCCAGCCCAATCCAGTTCATATACCCACATCCCACCGCCTGGAGATCCATCCTAATATTATCCACCCATCTACGACTAGGTCTCCCCAGTGGTTTCTTTCTCTCCGGTTTCCCCACCAAGACCCTATACACCCCCCTCTCCTCACCCATACGCGCCACATGCCAACCCATCTCATTCTTCTCGATTTTATCACCCGTACAATATTGGGTGAGGAGTACAAATCGTTTAGCTCCACGTTATGCAGTTTCCTCCATTCCCCCGTTACCTCGTCCCGCCTAGGTCCAAATATTCTCCTCAACACCATGTTCTCAAACAACCTCAGCTTCCTTTCCTCCCGCAATGTCAGCGACCAAGTTTCACAACAAAATTAGAGTTCTATATATATCTTTAAATTTTTGCATAGCAACCTGGAAGACAAAAGATTCTTCACCGAATGATAGCAAGCATGTCCTGACTTCAATCTGCTCTTAATTTCTTTCGGAATAGAATTTTGATTTGTTAAAGTTGTTCCCAAATATTTAACCTCTTCCACTCTCTCGAAGATACTATTATCAATCTTCACACTGTGAATTCAGATCCTCTACAAATGGCAAATTAGATGAATTGGGCTGTAGTTTTGTATGGGATGGAGTTTGCTACGTTATTTTCTAAAGCATGTGAGCGTTTTCTGTGAATTTCTTCAATCCCAAATTTTGCCATCCTTTTCCTTTATAGAGCACCGTTTAGGATGGCTCATTTCTTATACACTGAAAACAACAAACTTGATATATTAGAATTTATATTTATAGATGTTTTAGAACACGAAAGTGTATGGTTGTTTACTCTTTAATTTCAGCAAACTCCTACATCCCCATATATTATCCTGATGTGGTCCGCTGCGTCCATCTTCAAGGTAGACATGTACTCATGTATCATCATGACCATGCACTCAGTTGATGCAAGCACAAATTCCCCGTGGAACGTCTGTACCCAGCTGCAAGATATAGCGTCCCAGTGAGCCGTGTTCGTGATCACCACCCTGAGAACCTCAAATTAGGAAAGAGAATGATGGAACGGGCCGTACTTCCATAAGTGCTTGAAGTTGAAGTTACCTTTTCCTTAGTTCCGTTTGCAAGTTACAAAAGTTTCACAAATTCTTGTCTCTGTTCGTTTTCTCTGCCTTCAGTCCAAGACGCTTTCAACTTGTGTTCGCAAACCGGCCTGTGAAGCTGGCGAAGATAGAATAAGGTAGGATGGGAAAGAGACAGACGGGGAGAGTCTTGGGGTTCCATTTCCTCACTACCACGTGACTTGAACAACCAATCACATTAATTGGTAGGGTCGACATCTTATAGCATTCAGGGACAGTCCAATACAAATCAACGTAAACACGTGATCAGTTTTGTGATAAAGTTATTACAGCAATGAATCAAAATGCGGTTTGGAGGAATATATCGAATTTCCTCTTTGAATACATTAAACTTTTCTCTTAGGACTCCCAGACTTAATAGCATTATGTGCAGTTAACTAACCAACCAAAGGTACTGATGAATGCTCATATACACGAAGCAAAAACAAAGGTCGTTCTTAAAAAAAGTGATTTCGAATATTCACAGCAGCACACATGAATCGAACAGACGATAAGACATGTACAACCTTCTTTATTCCACTACAGATAGCCATTTTCCCGTTCTCTTTACGACCGCCACGGATTTATGTTGAATCATATGTCGGCAAAGATACTGCAACAGCAAGGCAAAGACAAGGCAACTTCGTGTCATACGGTTTGTGTGAGACAGGAACTGATGCTTATCGCTAGAGTCAACATAAACACAACAAGTGTCTGTCACTATCATGGAATTGTGCACACTGTAGGAGATGAGGAACAGGCTACTGAGGTGACAGCTGGGTCTCACGTGTAAGGTAACGGGCGAAAACCTCGTTGATTATTAGAAGCTCAGAAAGAGAAATACGCCTGGGAAATTAAAAATTCATACCGAGTAACTTCACGGAGAAGACTGCTTGGAAATCCTAAACGTGAGTTAGAGGGCAATATTAAGGTGCATTTTAAATATGTAGGATAAGGAGTTAACTGGTTTAGGATAGAATGCAATTCAGCAATTTGTAAACACTAATAAAATTTAGAATTCCTCATAATCCTGAAAAATGTCGTGACTGAGCTGTTGTACTGTTTCCAACTAGCACTCTTTCAATTGAATTGCTGACTTATTTAATTAATTAACGTCTTCATTTACTTGCAGGTAATTAACTTTAATTTTCAGAAAATTAGGAGCTTAATTAGGGTATAATTATCTTCTGCCTAATTTGATAAACATGTTAGGTTGAATAAACACTTTTTCGGCTTCATGAATGTAGGCTGTAAGCTTTGAAATTTGACGCTCTCATGGATATAATCGTAAAAATTAAGTCTTCCCGGCGGATGGTTATACAAATTTAGAAGAAAAGGTTTGCTGTCATTGATAGGATCCCCTCCAAGTTTTGGCTTTAAATATCTTTAATAACCATTCGCCGAAATACAAGGCCTCAGATCCCAGAAGGCCTAATCTTGAGACTTCAGCGTTCATTGTTTAAAATTATCCTATTTATGAAACCCAAAACACTGCTTAACTTCTACCAAATTTGTTACTCCTATTGTTTTTAAATTCAGTAAATACTGTCACTGTGGTAATGTGTTCTGTTGAAGTTTTCCTCACATGTTTGTTAGAGAATGTTGAGTCGCCACTTCTAGCAGTGACTGTACCTTGTTCGGAATCCAGCTGTAGAGTTGTAATGTTCGGGTTGGGGGACTGGCATGATTCTCTTGTAGTATTAGCGGCTTCTACCAAACAGAGTCAAGCAGGCAAACCGAAAGGAACGAGCAGGGAGTTGCGAAAGTCTCCGATAAAGAAAGTTTCCCCTATTCTGAAAAAAACAGACTTTTCTTTCAGACTAACCGAAAACGATATCTTACTGAGGTGTAGTTTAAGTTAGTTAACATACAACTAGATGTACACGTGCGAATAGTTCGCACGTGGAAACAGTTAAAAAATTGATCAACAAAAATTGCAACATCGTAATGTACAGTACAAATTGTACTTACAAATGATTGATGCTAGGTAGTTTGTTTAGGAGAACAACAGACCACAGGCAACAAGTAAATAAGAAGCGAAAGCTTCCCAGCACGTCTAAATATTTTTAAAACAGTTGAAATTGATAGCTCTGCCTCAAGCGGAAACCAAATGAAATACCTTAAGTCTGTTATCTTTCCTTGGCCTCCGCTTGAGACAGCGCTGTCACTTCTTAACGTCAGATTTTTTTAATTAAAAACGATTTTTGTAATGGAATTAACACAAAAAAAGACGATTGCTATCAATGCCGAATCAAAAACTTTACGAAAATGTCTGTTTTGAAAAGAACCTTTCGGTAGTTCAGTAGATGGTGATGTCGCAAACAAAAATTACTCTACTAATATAGATAGATGATAATGATAATGATAATAATGATGTTAAGAATAATGATGTCCATGATACTTGTCCATGTTTCGACTCTCCAGTGCCTCATCCTTAGTGGAAAATAATGAAAAATTGAACCATAATTACAATACGCTACTTTCAATACCTAAAATTTTTTATGGGAAAGATGAAACATGTATTAAATTATGGAATCACTGAAAATATTAAAATAATGAAACTAGAGAGAAAACGTCATGTCTATAAAACATGAAATAGTTAAAATATATTCTTACAATAAAACCAACGAGATGCACTAATTTCTCAAATTTATTTTTGGAATGGAACTCTACATGTTTCGGACAGTTTCCCTGTCCATCATCAGGAGTGTAGCACTGTACACACAGCAATAGGTATATGTCATACAGGTTTTGCTGACTGCTTGCTAGCGGGATCAGGATGGAACATCCTGATCCCGCTAGCAAGTAGTAAACATAACCTGTATGACATATACCTATTGCTGTGTGTATAGTGCTACACCCTTGATGATGGACAGAGAAACTCTCCGAAACATGTGGAGTTCCATTCCAAAAATAAATTTGAGAAATTAGTGCATCTCGTTGGTTTTATTGTAAGAATATATCACGATACACGGTCCTCTGAATATAAAAAAGTTAAAATACACTTTCATATCTTCTATGTGCATATAATGACCGCTAGAGTAAAAGGAAATAAATTATTTACAGCCGTTCCATGCTTATCTCTTCGCATTCCCTATAAACTGCAGCAGTACTTGTTGTTGCAGACAATGCACCACATATTTCTGACTGTACATTATTGTTTATTTCACTCCTTTCAAAGGAAGAGCAGTTTAATTAAACTTGTGTTTTGTCTGTCTTTAATGTTGCATTTTTTATATTCAAGACCGCATATTTGTGCGCGTGACGTCTAGTGAAGTCCAGTAACTACTGACGTAGCTAGGTTGGCAAACGTGGTACAAAATATCACCGTTGGTGTATCAAATCACAAATGTATGTTTAGTAAATTATCAACAACGCACTACGACCTCATTATATCGTTTACAAGCTGTTTGTTGTCCGTGATCGATAACTGAATAATATGCTTTGTTCTTATTGTGTTTATTACAACAACAAACATGCACGGTACATGCATCAAAATAAATCAATGTTATGAATTTGTGACTAGACTGGCAGTTGTATGATAATAACTGTAAAGTGTGCTTTATGATGTTCATATGTATATACCATAATATTTTTTAAGTGAATCATTCTTGTTTATTTGTTTAATCAAATAGGATTTTCGTGAAATATTATGTTTCATTTCAAGATGTTAGTAATCATTTTGTGTAAAAAAACTAAAGTTTCCTTATACGATTATATCCATCTTATGGTTCTTTTAACGAAGCTCCGTCTTCTCCGTCGTGTCTAGTGTTCAGATTTACTCCCGTTATGTCTTCTCTACTTTTCGCTTTCTTTCCGTGATTTCTTGAAAACAGTTCGACTCTGCCTATCGTAATGTTTTGTTAACCCATTCAGTTTGCAATGTTCTTTTTTCCCTTCTCCAGGTGGGCAGGTAAAGTAGAAAACATTTACTTGTGAGACATTTTCTTTTCTGAAATGTTAACATGGCGTAAATTGGAAGTTATTTGCCCATTTACCGACGTTTCTGCACATCCTATAGACTCCATCTTCAAGATAGCAGCTCTGGACTGCTTGACTCTTGAAGATCCGACCGATAGGTTGTCCCGAAATGACGGTAAATAACGACCATTGTACTCCGCATAATATCCCAGAGGACCGAAGTCTCATTTACACCACAGTAGAAGTCTGGAATGACACATATTTGTGTTTTTAGTTACAGTATCCTCAAATTAAAGTTCTTCTTCATATACCTTCTGTTTTGTCCCTGAATCTCAGAGAATCAGTTTCCAGTCCATACAAGAAAGCACTCAGAATTTCACTTCGATATACTTGGGTTTTTACGAATTTAGACAGATGAGGGAAAATATGGCGTGAATTGTCTCTTAACTTATTTTTAAAGTAAGGTTTATTTTGTAGTGTTATCCCAAATGTTTGAACTTCGCTCCTTCATCACAGAATTTATTGGTTGTCTTAGGTTGTTAAATTTTCCTGGATTCTGTTCATGAAACATTGAAAAGTGCTTAAGTTTTCCCGGAACATTTCTATGCAAAATTTTGTTCTTTAAGCAATTATTATTACTTATTTTACTTTTTTATTTCTACATAATTGTCTATCAAATGAAATCAATTTTTCCTCCATTTTCATAAGTGGTATACTTTAAAGCCTCATACTTTCTGAGTGAAATATTTTATTTTTTTTAAAATAAAATAGCTATTCAGACAAACAGATAAATATGGACTCCATAAGAGAGCGATTCAGTTCTGGATTCGTTAATATTCACAAAGTCACAAAATCAAATCCACCACACCAACCCCCATTTTTTTAATATCCCTGTTCCATCCAGGTTCTCATCTACACCTGTGTCTGTGATTTTTATCTATCCTTCAGGTTCTTCTCTATATATTTTCATTTTTCCGTCCAAAGAACATATTTGACCCACAGCACGTTGACAGTAACACAGTCCTAAAAGTCTTTCCAAGAATTATGTGTAGAATTGGTGAAATGTCAAAAGTGAATTGTTACAATTCATATACGTGGCTTATATTTCTCCAGAAACGCTTCAATGTTTTCACTTTCAAACATTATATCCCTTTAGGTTTGCTACGAAATAAAAATTCCCTGAATACATGCAATAGAAAGTTGAAAATTTCTCGAAAGTCGGCTTGTTAGAATAAAGGGTGCTACTACATGGGAATAACGTCCATCCGCAGAGGTCGAGAATGCAAAACGGACCGAAATGTAAGTATCTCTAGGCTCTGCCCTAAAAAACGATCGCTTTATGAAACAGCTACTTCTCGGAATATGCTTATGTATCCGCACATATAGTAGACACGACCAAGCAACTACAGAATTGAAATATGTGTATAAATTTATTAATTTTCACAGGTAACATACACTCCGTCTTCGAATAAGTCTATATGATATTTTATTTAGTACCTGAGGTTATATCCTTCTCTCTGAGTATCGCTCAGTAAATCATAATATTTCTCAGGGATACGTAGTTTCAGTCGCTAATACAATCTGAGACACCTACAAACAATTTTCGGTATCATTCTCCCAAGCTGTGTCACCCTTACCGGCACACTGTATGTGATCGCCGTCAAGACAGCCTTCCGTACGCAGTGCTGACATTCAGTGGGACTCCGTGAAGGACGGGAGTGCTTCAGAGATGGTGAAGAATATTGCGACTTGGGTTCAATCATAAGAGTGATTGACGCTCCTGTTACGTTTGCACACACTGTAGTTGACGTTTAGTTTATTGGAAGTACTGCCAAAGTTGCTGACTTCCCTGTCTTATTCGAAATGCGTCTGTTTGTCTGCTAGCATCTCCCCTCCTTACAACATACAACAGTAGGTCTGACTAAAGTGCAGCTTCCTGTCGCTGTGTTGATATACGTATTCATGTTTCGCAGAAATGAATTTGTAACTGAGTTTTAGTTTTGTTGTTACAAAACGTAATTCTGTTAATACATATTAAAGTATGCTTGTACATTATTTAGCCGATTGAAGTGAAGATGTACCACTTACTGCCATTTGTGTGTTTCTTGTAATCTCAAACACAAACTATGAAAATTCTCCTACACTATGTAAACTAATGTGTTGTCATGTACAAACGGTGGGTTTTGCACTTTTATGTGTAATACAAACGCACGCCAGTCGTCAAAGGATCAATATCCACTCTGTACTGTAAAGACAATTAGATACAGTTTTATGTCTTGTGAGCTAAATGACGTTCTGATCTCCTCTTATAATGGAGTTTTGTTTCTAATTTCATGGTCTTGTTATAATGGAAATATCGCACTCCATGAACTTGGCTCATAACTCTTCAGTAACATTAAACGAGTGATTACTGCTGTAGTGTTTAAAATGAGCAGCATTTTCCCAAATCATTTATCTAGGTTTCGCACTATTCCCAGGAAGAAAAAAAGATTGTTTCTGGATTAAAAATTAACAAGATTGTAAAACTGCTGTTATAACAGTGAGAGAGAAACAGAATTGTTGACTATTATTTTTAAAAAGTTTCTTAATGCAAATGTTCACTGGCTATTTCCGGAAACTACAGAAATTATGTGTACAAATGTGAATACAGTAGAAAGGAGATGAATGCACGTTTTGTGCAGCCGAAATAACATTTTTACAAAGGAAGTTAAGAATGCGTGCTACAAGATCATTCATTCTTATATCACTCAATAACGTCATCTAAACTGCAGGAGTTGCTATGGTTATTGTATAGGAATTTCAAAGAACCGGAGCTCATTTGGAATTTCTGCAGAATGAAGACAGAGGGGTATTCAGGAAGTGGAATTTCAGTGCAGATATTTAATTCGCCCTCAATTGAAAATTAAACCTCAATCAAACCACACAGTATCCTATATTTATATCGCATGTCTCTAGAATGAATGTGGTATTGTGTTTTTTTAATATTCTGCTATATGTACGCTGAAGTGTGATCCGTTTTAAGTCAACGATCTGAAATTTTAATGATTTGTAAGTAGTGCGCACTTTCCTTTGTCCGATTCTTTCCGTCAAGATAATTGTACCGAAAGAGAACATCTTTAACGCTAAATGACAGAGACATTCTGCAGTACACGTTGCATTCCCTGAAGTGGGCACTGAGAGTGGGATGAAGTAAAAAGGTTATTAGTCACGGTGGCTTGCATTACGTTCTCCAGGGACGTCGCGTCACTCTGGAACTAATACAGACTCCAGCCGGAAAGCAAGTGCTGAACTAGACATTTGCAGCTGTGGGAGTATAAAGAAAGGAAGGAGGGAAATGGAATTAAGGACACTTTATTGTTAAAAAATTTTAATTTGCACAAAAATATGGAAAAACAGTGACAACGTGATAGTGCTACAGGTTTCAAACTCTAGAAAATCAACATAAGTTTCAGAACAACTGTAACTAAATAGGAATATTTTTTCATAACAGAACACCCCATAGAGGGCCAGGGCCTCCTCATTATCGAGGTTTCACGTTCACACTCAGAAACACCACACTCGCTAGAACTCCTCTGGACGAGTGATTAGCCCGACTCAGAGACCCCTCCCTGAAAACAAACAACACTCATAACACACAGACATTCATGCCTCCGGCGGGACTCGAACCCACATTTCCACCAAGCCAACGGCCGCAGACCTTCGCTTTAGACCGCGCGGCCACTGGAATCCGCAATCAGTGACGCTCAATGTTCTGTCAGTATGAGGCGTGACGCGTGACAACGTCTTGAACCAATGATTAATAATACTATGTACTGAAACACTACATGACTGACTCACTAACTCGTTAACTCGATTCATGCAGGAGAAACTTTATACAGAAACCAATAATTTATCAGGTAAGTAAACCAGAAAATTCCTGTGTTTATTGTACCGAAATATCGTTACAATTTCTCAAGAGCATCTCTGAGCCAGATGACTTCAATCCACACTACACAATCCTAATTCATTAATATTTATTTCACTACTATCTTCCCACTTACTCTGCGTGCTGCAGTCTCTTCCCTTCTTACAGAAGAGCTCTATTTTCTCAAACAGTTCCACAATACTCTTTTATTTATGCTTTTTATACCAGTACCTAATAATTTTATGACGAAAATTTTTGGTAGGCTAGCTTACAGCAACAACTGTCGTTACTCATTTTGTGTAATTACGGTTTAGAGTAACATGTAGTCTAGTAGCCCTTTACCCACTTAACAGAGAAGATTAAGTACCGCCACCTGAATCGACGATGTAGACAATCTGTCTACAAAATTACGCAGTGTCAAATCTCAGAAGATTCCAGTCTTAATACTCCCTGCTCTGTTAACCTTTAATCCCGCATGTGAAAGTAATACTGTCCTTTAAGTACGTAAGTAAATGACAGCTGCTCGTATTTCTCTTTGATGTTGAGTGACGGATTATAATTGCAATGTGGTAATGGTGGTGATAATTATTGTGATAATAGTATAAAAATAATACGTTATTTTTTACCCCTTTTCTTTATTAACATCATACGTTACGACGTTCTAAGCTCAGCTGCTTCGCTCGTAACCACATGTGCAGCCGAAATACTCTATCAAGCTCGTATTGTCCCTAAACTCTGTTCTCTGCAGTTTTTATTCCAGTGTCTACCTTCAGTAGTCTATAATTTTACGTGCGTGTTGCAACGACGTGTTTGATAATAGTCTCCATTATCACAAGTAATACCTTATAAAGTTATTAGTACTATTTTGTTATTTATTTGATCGATAAACCAGGATGTACTAGTGATGAGAAGTTAGAATAGTCGGTATCTTCAGGGCACAAATTCAGACACCTACATTGAATAAATACTTCGAATAAGAAAGAAGGCTTGACATCTTCGTTCTTCAGGGCGTAGATTGGTAGTTATTTTCCGAAGTTTCGAGTCACCCTATTGGTCCCGCTGCCCTTTGAAGACGGAAGCGATAGGCGGTCCCGAAACGGCGGTAAATAACTATCAATCTACACCGGTAATATCCCAGAAGAGCGAAGATCTCATTCAAACCCCGGCGGAAGTCGGAGATTACGCAAGAAAGTGAGTAGCATACATCATAATGCAAATATAGCAATGTTCACTTTGGCTCTGCTCTACGTAAAGACCGACCAGAAATACTTGATATCCAACCTCACGCATGTTCTCTAAATATCAAGGGCATGTAGCAAGCACAAACCATACCAATTAACGTGATTGGAAACCCAAAGAAAACTTTCAACCAGCCGCTGCGTTTGCAGTCTGATAACATTAATAAAATTGATTCTGAAAATTATTTTTGGAAGAGACCGTTTCGGTGCTTTTTAAGACAGGCAGTTGTCGGTAGATGACTTCTGCTTACCGTCCGCAGGTATTTCATTTCATTGCGGTCAGTTATAACTCGTATAGATAAGGGTAAGCGTTGTTTGTCTGATGTTCCCTCTGCTCTGGTTCGTCCGACAAAAAAACATCGCGTATCCCCAGTGCTTATGAAATGCATTCTGCCTGTGATATAACATAAGGAAATTCAAAAAATTAAGTAGGAGGATTTAATTTAGTGAGACTGCTCTGTGATTACGTAAATTGAGTACGCAAAAAGTGACTAACTAAAGGCAACACAAAGTTTAATAGACTTCACGATACTCAGGTGACATTTTGTGTCAGTATTGCCTTACTTTCCAACATACGTCTTAACGATATGTACTCAAATTAAACGCAGTCTTGTAAACGGATGCTTCCTAAGAATTTTTCCCATAAAAACGCACGAATCCCTTGACTCCTCATGTCCATTCGTCCATACACTGCTAATAAAAATTCATAGTTATATGAATTAATGAGCTACTTGGTTGAGAAATGTTCAAAATGCATCACTTTGTTCCTCTTCGGTATAAATACATATTTGTTCAATTTGGTTCTTCTTCTTATCCCCCAGTCTTTTGATTGAATGGCAGCTTTCCATCTGGATTTGCAGCAAGCCATTCTTGTCATTGCTGTATAACTGTCAGCTGCTGTGTTTCTGGTGATAAATTTGGTTATTTCCGTCAAAAGCACCGTGTTGTACATCCATAAACATTGATCAATTCAGCACTGGGTTCAGAAGAATTTTTGATCTACATTGCAAAATTAATACCAAGCAGCATTAATTTATTTAGGAGTCGTAATATCTCAGGTAGAACAGTGGCTGGACTGGGGACTGGACCAGCATTTATCGTGGTTCGATTCCCAGCTCGAGATTTTCTCTTATACAAAAGGCCCAGACCGGCTTTGAGGCAGTCCGAACCTTCAACTCAGTGTCTAATGTGACTTCTTCCCGGTGGTGACGTTGCAGTGGCATGACGCATTCGTTTCCATCTAGTAGAGTGGAAACGGAATCTGGTGGCACACGCGACGCATGGGAGGAGAAGTGAAGGGTAAAGAGGCGAATGGAGTGGGTAGCCAAGCAGTCTTCAGTTTGACTCGGAACAGTCCATCCAGTGTTACTACAATCGTTCTCCGCCGAACCGCACTCCAAGAAAGCCAGTACTCGACTGAACTGACACCCCCGCCGATATAA
>Ga0123357_10010526_pt1 | contig 11773 bp, 8 predicted proteins | sample TergutEmb28metaG_FD_89873 | JGI IMG/M metagenome (GOLD analysis project Ga0123357, IMG submission 89873) | Embiratermes neotenicus P4 segment gut microbial communities from Petit-Saut dam, French Guiana - Emb289 P4 | ecosystem: Host-associated > Arthropoda: Insects > Digestive system > Gut ...
AAAAAAACAACACAAAAAAAAATCGGTTACCGAAAAAATTAAAACAAAAAAATGAAAAATCTTATATCATTTATAAACAAATTTTAAAAAAAAAAAAAAAAAAAAAATGAATCCTGTGACAAGCATTATAATTATGTGGCTAATAAGATATGGTTAATTCTTTGTCATTGCTCGAAACAGACTTGACTGATAATCGTCGATTAGGGAATCAGTGTAGGACCTACTGTAGGTACACAGACACAGTGCAGACGTCATCTTACAGTACCGTCCAGACCTTGCAAACTGTAATTAAGTTTGTCGTAAAGCCAATGTGCGAAAAACAAGAAAGCAGATAATTCTTATCATTTTTGTCCTTGATGCTAGAACAATGATGAATGTTGTGACAGTAAGTGCTTTGAAGTCCGTACTTGAAATAACGTACCGGCCTACGTGTGTAATAAAATAAATAATGTAAGTACATCCTACTTTAAGCATCGACGAAGCTGACGGTAGAGGGCGAACTGTAAACACATGACCAATTTTCCAAGGCCACCCATTCACGTTACCGTATGTGACATCTACGACGACAACATACGTGTATCTTCATTACATCGGACCTTCTTGTTCGAGCCTTCTGTGCTAAGCAAGCATGGCAGAAACCATAAGGCTTGCTAGTCACTGCACCGAGTCTGTTGTCAACCTCAATCTCTTCTTGTGTTTGAGGACTACAGTAGTCAGATTGGACTTCAAATTTGCTTTGCTAAATCTACTTGGGCTTCCAGTTATTCGCCGCTTACGTTTATAATTCCACGCTATGTTTGGCCACGTACATTCGTCAATTTTATATACACGATCCTACCCCATTTGTATTATTCCACAATGTTACCGACTTTTTTTTTTGCATCTCAGTATTTTTTATGTTTTGTTGACCTTGCATCTCGATATAATCGTGTAAAGAAAAACCAATTTTATGCACAACTTATTCTTAGTATATTTCGTCAAACTCTACATGTTTCGGGCGTATCTAGGCCCATCATCAGAAGGTACAACCGTATGTATACAACAGTTGGTGCTTATTATTCTGTAAAGAGGATAGTTTAAAATTACTCGCGAGTATATACATATCATAAAATGTGTAAAATGTAATGCTGTTGTTTACAGATTTGTGTTGAGGATCTCAATAAGTTCTGACATAATTAACTTATGAAATAATAAGTGGTACTTATTATTCTGAAAAGATAATTGTTTTAAATTACTTGAGTGTGTCCACATACCATAATTATGTGTAAAGCCTACTGGCGTTGTTTACACATTTGTTATAAGCTTGTGTTAAGGATGTCAGTAAGTTCTTACATAAAACATCGTTTAAGTTAAAAATGTAAAACATTATGTGATTAGATTAAAAGCTATTAGTTAAATGCAAGAACTCCAGAAAATTCAATAAGATCGTGTTTAAATTATCGGCGGACGTACCTCTTTAGACGACTTTCTGTTGTCCTGGTTGGATTGGAACTGGTTTTTCCATGTTAGGCTAGAAGTACTGATCGAGAGATCAGGAGGGGTGTGACGTGTTATATCGGTTGTAAATTAGTTGATACATGGGACTTTGTTCGTTTGGGTGTTGTTCGGGGACGAGCTGATTGTTATAGTGAAATAATTGGATGTACATATGTTCGTATGGCATGAGTAGTGATGGTTTGTCGATGTGTTTTATAAAGTCATGGTATCACTGATAGGGCCATATTCATGTCTGTTGTTCAAGACGTGTAGGGCGTAAGCTGACTGAGGTTCATTTTGTTTGATGTATCGTGTGTTCTTTAAATCTTAGATTCAAACTACGGCTTGTCTATCCGATGTATGACCTATTCCTTTACGTCAGAACTTAATGAGATCCTCAAAACAAGTCTGTAAAAACAACATTATATTTTACACATTTTATGACATGTATATACGCTTAAGTAATTTTAAACTATCCTCTTTTCAGAATAATAAGTACCAATTGTTGTATACATACGGTTGTACCTCCTGATGATGGGTCCAGATACGCCCGAAACATGTAGAGGTTGACGAAATATTCTAAGAATAAGTTGTGCGTCAAGTTGGTTTCTTTACACGATTTCAGTATTTCTTCATTTCTTCGCATACTGTCGTTTCTATCGAAGGTCTTGACATGACCCAGTTCATGCACTTTTCTTGTCTCCATTATTTCATGTCAATGTGTCACCGTATTTTGCACAGTCTTGTAACCAACAACTGAAACCCTTTATATCCAACAGACAAAAATAAGTGTTAGAATCCACTTCAGTTCAGATATGAAGTTTATTCAATAAATAAGTTTCCCTATGCCACAAAAATTAACCCAGAAGTCATTAGAGCATCAAATGAGGCTAATTAATGTTGCTTAAATATAACTCACTACCTTTCAACACATGGGCCCGGTAGCTCAGTCGGTATAGCGACTGATACGAGCTGGATGATCCGGGATCAAATCCCGGTGGTGACGAGATTTTCCGCCCGTCCACACCGGCCCTGGGGCCCACCCAGCCTCCTGTAAAATGAGTACCGGGTCTTTCCCGGGGGTAAAGTGCGGCCGGGGCGTGCTGCTGACCACTCACCCCCTTCTAGTGTCGCGGTCATGAAAGAGTAGAGCTATACCTCTACCCACCCTCTGGTCCACACCGGGCCTGTAACGGGATCACTTTACCTTTACCTTTTTACCTTTCAACACAATCAAGGAACACAAGGATGCATACCTCATTTTGGCAGGCGTTTAAACAAATTCAGTCGCTGTAGATATCGAGTTTTATCGTATCCATTCCCTGCAGTATCTATAACTAATTCACGACACTAAACCAGCAAAATGCACAGACTTGTTCCTCAGATATTTATATCATAATATCACACTGAATATTCCATGTTTCGGTCTGCAAAGGACCATTATCAGGGAATCAAACCAAAGTAATATATCTTTCAACGGTGTGCAATTGTTCTATATATTCACTTTATTAATATATATTTCCGTCAACACAACTATATAATAAAGGCATGAGTTAAAGGTAACGCGACATGTTTCGACTTAAAAAGTCGTCCTCAGGCTAAGCTAAGAACCATGAAGTTCTTTACAGTGTGGTTGCGGGCATTTGGGATCTCAGATATATATATTTATTAGTATAAATATATATTAATAATGTGAATATACAGAATCAGTACACAACGGGATGACTTCATACAAAATGTGCAAATGTTCGTTTACCATGTATGAATGTTTACATAGTTTACACACTTGTAAGTATACAAATACAAGCAGGCCATTAAAATCTATACAATACGTGTATATGAATAATATTGGCAGATGATTCGTGTAAATGCAATGACAATCTGACGGTTTCATAACAACTGAAACGTGCCTGCCGTATGTGTAGAGAAAAATAACAAAGCGTTTAAGTTGGCGAACGTAAACTTTGTGTATTCCATTCACGAACAACCATTTCCACTCGTTCGTTACTGTGAAATCGACGGTTTTCGAATTGTTGCGTCAGCTGCCTAAAATTCAGTTTCTCCATTCGTGTTGCGTTCAATTCCGCCCTTGATGTGCTGGATCCATTGGTGTGATCATCCCGGGAGTATTTTCCACTATTTTCGGGCTCTCTGCATCATTTTCTGACATCCTGCAATCTGCTGACCTACAAACGGTCTACAACTTACAGTGTGTGGTTACATTTATATTCTATTTCCGTACCAAAACTCAAATGCCTAGTTTCAATATTTCGGAAAGGTTTTAAAAAACGCATTCCATGTTCTTATTAGAAAATTTTCAAAAATATTACTCCAAAAAAGCAGCATATTTTCCCTGGGTCTATTACCGTACACCATTTAAGACCCCACGGTAAGTGACACTCGTGACGCCAACGATTCACACATTCGTGTGTCCGTCACGTTCTGATCACTGAATGGAGATAATTTATCTCCACGAAACGGAATATGAGTGTCCTCGAAAGACACAATGTTCATACCAAATTTCATAAAATTCTGGCTCGTGAGTTTAACTGGGAGACACATAAGCAAACGAAACATACACATAGCTTGATGATTTCAAAGACCTGTTTTATCCTTTTTAGGTTGGGATGTAGGCAAAGAAATCCACCCAGTTCTTGTTTTCTTTACGTGCATGTCTATGTGCATATAAAGGCCTACTGTAAATACTGCATATCTTCGTCTTGGGCAATAACTAGCTCTCACTACGATCCGCACAGACTGGCGCCTGCGGTCAAAATCCTTATTTGTGTTTCTCTTTACCGACTCACAACCAAATCCAAGACCTTCAAAGACGACCGGACGATAACAGCCTTGTTAACAGTGTTAGTATCACTGGTAATGAAAACAAAGTAAGAACAAAACAAGAACACTTCATTCATTTCTCTAAACTTTGCCGCCTCATGTGCAGATGTAGGTAAAAGTTTAAAATTTTTGTTGGAGTCCAGTCCCTCATTACAGAGAACAAAAATTGTAAATATTTCAAAGAAATCAAATTATCACGGGTAATACTTTAACTCGCTGAAGACCAGTGGTAAATATATGTACCATATGCCGCAACGATAAGAAATTATTGAATTTGGCCCGTATATTTCATATATGTGTATCGTATAATTTTAAGCGTAAACAGCAAACGTTTCCCTACACCACGTTAACCGACTGGTTTTGCCGTTCTGAAAACGGTGTGTTCTCTGTGGGGAACGGACAGTTCGTTGTTGATTAAGAACAGTCTTCTGGGATATGAGGCAGAGTGCTGCGGGAAACTGCTGCTTTCACCTTTTGGGTACTGACAGACAGCCCTGAAGATGAAAGCACGATTTCTCGCTTGCACAGCCCATAGCTTGTACCAACTACCCTATCCGCGGCTCGTCAAGGGAAAGGAGTGTTCGGTAACTCGGAAATTAGGCAAAGAGCAAGAGAAGAGAGAAGATAAGCAACCGTCGCCACTTCAGAATCGCGCACTCTGATCAGACAGGTTTCATGTGTTTGTTCATCTGCGCGGCAGGTCCGAACTGGTTGCGGACGCATGGTCAGGCCGCGAAGTGCGCAGTGAAATAGCTGGCAGGCGGATGCCAACGCTCAACGCCAGACGAACAGAAGCGACGAAACGTAATCTTTCATTGCCTGTTGCTGCGTACGTGAGCATGGTGCGCGATTAGGCAGAGTGGATACAACTAAGACTGTAACGGATATAGCCTTCAGTGTGAATTACTTTAATGAAACTTGTGTGGTTAATAAAGTTATCAAGCAGAACCGTAGGCTTGTGGTGGTGATTCACATTTATTGGTTTATTGTTGGTGTAAACATTGTTGCCGATATGCCTTGACTTGTCACGGTGTTATGTTGGTAAGTATATCACTACCTTTGTAGAGAGTTCGTATCGCAATATTTGGCTCAGACGGATGGTTGCGAGACCTCACTGACCGTTCCCACAATTTTGGGCGACCCGTGCGTCTTAGATACAGTGTTGTCAAAATGTTGGTTTCCACCGCATTAAATACGCTTTTTAAGATGTCAGTAGAAGTAACATTTTTAATCAAGAATTATAGCAATATAGACATTACGTGTTCTGACGTTCTCGTAGCGGTGTTGTTGAATATCCGCGTCCGTGGATATGATTTGTTATTGAGTGAGTGGTTTCTGACTTTGCGAATGAACGTAGTGTCGTCGTCATCATCATCATCATCATCATCATATCCTACTTGGACTGTTTCGTTTCTGGAGACGAAGTCACAAGGTTCTTTTGAAAGGTTAGAATGCGCTTACCCGACTAGATAGTGTCACGTCTTCTACGACGTGAGTCCTCCGTGTAGCTATGAGTAAAAAACTACGGCTTCTTTCGAGATTACATTACGTGTAGTGTACGAAGTCCAACAAATGTGTGCACGAAACAATTTCATGCAATAGAATGCATGCTACCGAAGTGATCTGGAAAGGTAGTAAGGTATACATGAGCGCATTGTCAGTATTCAGATACAACAAAAATAATTGAAGAATAAGAGACCAACTGGATGTCGCTAGTTATTAAGTTTTATTTCACTTCTTCTATGCTCAACATGTTTCGGACATTAATACATCCATTGCACTTGTGCTTCAGCCTGCTACACGGATACCACCACACCGAAACTCCAACACACATCGAAACAAGAACACACGACCAATGTGGTGATACAATAGAAAAGTCGCAGGCTATTGATGATGGATGTATTAATGTCCGTAACACGTTGAGCATAGAAGAAGTGAAATAAAACTTAAAAACTAGTGACATCAAGTTGGTCTGTTATTCTTCAACTATCACAATAATGCACGGTCCATTATACATAACAAAAATAAGTTTCATCCGTCGTAACGAATCTTACTGTCCGTTTTAAGAAATAGTGTGAGAAATAATAATATTAAAATATCTCTAATTACCAAACAAACAGAGCTTTCGAGATGAATACTTTTGTGAAATTTTGGTAGGTAATTATGTAAAAGACAACAAAATAGTTCCTGATTTCAGTCATACACAATATATTTTATCTTGACGACATGTTTCAGTCAATTGACCATCATCAGGCCGTCTTTACAAAGCTTAGAATAAGGTGCATGCCGTGCAAATAGCATTCATGTAACATGGGATCCCATAAGACTTACAAATGTATTAAAAATAGTATAAAGTGAATGTTTTAATAGCATGTGTTATATCAAAGTTTTTTAATATTAAGCGACTGTTGGAAGCTAAAACGAAATTAATATGTATTATACCTTTAAAAGCTTTTCTATTCAAGTAGGATAATGTTTTGTTATTAAATATCTGTATATATTGTTTAGTCACAAGTTATTGCACATGATGTAAAGCCAGGATTTTGTGTGACTTTTGTTGTATACGTTGAAATTCGGATGGTAAATGTAGATATTTCTTAGTCTCTCTTCCGTGTCTTATTTATTTCGGTGGATGTCTTATTCACATCGGTGTAAACCATAGTACGTATGTAGCGCGGTAGTAAACAGTAGTTTCTGCGGTGTATTGGAAGGCTCGGCGTGTACGTGTGCGCGTTGCAGCTTGTGACTTTGCTTGATTTTATACATTTTTTTTTAAAGAGGGGGGATGAAATTGTATCTTCTTAACTCATGGCTGTGTTATAATTCCTGATTTGAAATGTGCCATTTCTGTAACCATACTCATTAAAACAAACACCCAAAAGTCTGAGTAAAATATAGAACAGGTTGCATTACGTGATACTTTATATTCTCACAGCAGTGTTACTGAAGATTCGAGTCTGAACTACAAACAATCCGTACGGTTTCGTTAGATCCTAAATCACGTCTTGTATGAAGGAAAGTTGCCGCATTACGACAAGAAAATTGTCGAGGCACTGTTGAGCCATATGAAAGGGACAAAAAGAAAATAAGTTTTTGTTAAGTACTTGCAAATTGCAGATCCCGAGTATGAAGGTCACCCCTCTGAAGGACGCGCTGCTGTACTTTTTGTTACTCTGATAATTATGGTTGACCCTGTGCATGGGGAGTGCCTTTCATGTAATTACATATCAGCAGTTAATAACAGTAGGCTACGTTTCGCAATCTCTTCCTGGCCATCACGGCTAATTCCTCAGAGCAAAATTTTTTGTTCCTGACATTGCCGCTTATATGCAAATAAACTCTTACTTGGCGCCCTTACGCCAGGGGTCGGACAGCGCATCCCGTTGATATGCAAGTATAGTGTTGTTTGTTTGTTTGGATTTTTTCCTCTCTACCCCGCTTGACCAATGAGCGCCGGCCCAACGCTGTGCCAGCGTTGCGTGGTACGCCGCTTGTCGGCGAGGTATAACAGCCGGTGACTGGAGCTAGACAAACGATCGCAGTTCTATTACCTGTAGCAAGTCTAATGAAAATTCACTACAGCTTCGGGCCGGCGCTTATACAAGCAGGGGGGAACACTCTGTAATAGTGCGAGCTGGACCATAATAAATGTAACACTTTAAATTTAACTTACGTCACATTCTTTAGCTTTGATATTCAGAATTTGTATTAAGACCACAAGTATTCAGTGGATAACCCAGTCATATTACTTGCTTGTAAGTCTGTGATGACCAGTCATGCATATCAGCTCTGTATCCCAAATTAAACTGAATTCTGACCACAAATTGCACAGAGCATGACATTCAACATAGCATGTTTAGTTGTCATTTTGCTCCATTTCTTCACAAACTTACTAACTAAATGTGTTGTGAAGGTGCATAACGGAGATGGTCACAATGTGGCTTGTGGAAGTTGTCTGTAAAAGAAACGAAGTACTCATCGAAATTTATCGCAAATAACATTCTAGAACAGGGGCCCTTAGATTCTTTTCTCTGGAGTACAGCTAAATGCAATTTAAAGATTTCAGTGTACCAACAATATTTTTTAAAAATAAAAGACACATCAGTTATTTGAAAAAGTGAGCTTGTAAAGACACGTTGACAGTGGGGATGAGTTATACTCATATAATGTTGCCAACAGTATTGCTCAATAGCAAATATATTATTTATTCTTGAAGTTTTTACCCTTGTTTATGTTTCGAATTTTTGTTCAGGCTGCCTACCGGTACACAATAATTGGCGTACCAGTAATGGTGCAAGTACCACGGTTTCAGAAACCATGCTATAGAACAGACCTTTAGTGCATCTAGTGGGTTTCCTAATATGCAGCTGGCTGCATTATCTCAAGCAGGGAGCAGTGTTGAATAATTCAAATAAAGATATGGCTCTTGCCTAAATTCTCCTGGAATGCAGCTCTGTCCAGCTGGCCACCGATGGCCTACAGTCCATATAAAACACAGCACTTCAAGTGGGAATATATATATATAAAACACACACACACACAGAGATGTAACGCCTCAAATAAGATGGTAACGAGAAGTAACACTGACTGCATGTCGAGGAAGAATGCCTCAAAAAATCCATGAAGACAAAGGCCAGCTAAGGAAGCCAATCGCAACATGATCAGCTGACTTAGAGTATGGCTCACTTTACCCTGCAGGTGAAGGCAGAGAGTTCTTCTGAAAATCTGGTATCCACATAGAGCGTTACATGGTGATAAAACCCAGACCACAATCTGAAATAATTAATGCATTTCAAGTGTACAAATGGTTGAATTCTGCCCTCCATTTTTATCATGACTTTTTGCAGTTATTTTATTTACAATTCTGTACAGCGACTAATAAACTGATGGCTCAGCATTTCACCTTGCATGAAGGTGTCTAATTATACAATAGCCATTTTGTGTGTTTCCATCAGCTATGAGTACGTGTGTTATTAGGCATGACACGTGGCACAACACGAAGCAGTCCTCGCTACCACAACCATACAACATGTGTTATTGGGCATGACATGTGCCATGACACGAAGCAGTCCTCGCTACCACAACCATACTACTCTCCCATCATCATAATTGTCACATGGTCTCCCTATTACCGTGGTGCTGGTTACATTACTCAGCAGTGCACGTGCCTGCATCTCCACATGCTTACATGAAAGCTCAGAGCAAGTGCGGTTCTGCAGATAATACTGCACACTTAAGTGATGTTACGGCACACAAACTACAAACTTCATGACAAATATGGCGACTTTGTTCCTCCCTGTTTGCAAACAGCAATCCCCCTGTTTTAGTACAGACTTTATATGCACTGTGTTCCAAGGTTTCAGTGACATTGGGTGGTATCAATATTGTTTTTGTTACTGTGTCAGGTATGATGGCTAGTTGCTACTTCCACTCATCTACTTCCCATCTTTCCTTTCAAATTAAACACTGAGCTTTATATGTTCCAAGTGTGTGCATTACAGAATATTGTTTACTTGTATGTTAGAACAAGAAATGAACATTCAAAAATAACAATAATATGTGATAGAACATATTTATTAATGTGCATTTGTTGCTTTATCATAGAGGTAAATAATCACTGCACATTTAGCACCAAATTTATCTGGCTGTGGCTGTAAAAATTATGTTGTTTGAACAAGGACAGATTTTTTAAAATTTGTATGCATTTCCTCCCTCTTTGCAGGTTAAAACTCCACTTGGATATTACCTTTCAGTAGGCCACAGCAGTTTCCACTTTTTTTCTGCTACAGTATTTACTGTCACCTACCACAACCAACATAATTTGAAAAACATAATTACATAAATAAAAAGTGAATCAGTCAGATCTGAACAAAAGAGGTACGATTTCACCACCCACTCCTTAAAAAAACTGTGCCTATAAATATTAGAGCCAAGTCGTGAATAACTCAAAGCATAAAAATTTCTTCTGGTTTGTAGATTTGGCGATACATACCTCGGCGCTCTGCCATGGCAAATGGAATACTTATGCCACAAAGAAGAGGGGAGATGCTGGATCATGAAACGGGGGAACCAGTGCAGATTTGGTCTAGTCAGCATGCTCAGACCACGTGCAGGACCAATGCCGAGACAGGAGAAATGGAACAAACTCCAAGCTCCAACATTCACTCCGAAAGGCGAAGACCCTTCCAGGTACCCAAGAAAGCTCTCCACAAGTATCACCAATTGAAACATCGAACAGATGACAATGACCTAATGTTAGAACTAGTGAACATTTTAAGTGACAGTAATGGCAGCTGTGAATATTACTATCCTGTGAGCATTGAGCAGAAATTCTTGAATGATACCTGCAAACTTAGTCCTGTTATTTTCTTATTACCCATACTCTTCCTCTTTCCCTTCCCAGCATGGCTCACCGTATTCAGCATTATCATCGAGCTGTGCCTCCACATGTGGACCCACAAAACCAACAAATACTACAAGGGCTCACATCTGAGGTACAGGTCTCCTCTGCACGTTCTCACTTCCCAGTTCTGTGCACTGTGTAAGTCAAAGAGAAACATGAAGAAGATCAGCAGGTTACAAGATGCCAGGGCCCTGAAGGTGTACAACAGAAAGCCCAAGTACTGTACCTATGTTGAAAGAGTAAGTGCAGTGACTTGAAAAACATAATGTTCTTCAATTGTGTCTTCTTTGTATGTGGTCATTATGAGAAGTTAAAACAGATGGTTCTATTACTGCATGAAAGGTGCTGACAGCATAAAATCAGATCTGTTTGCAGCCATAAAATGTGTGGTTTAAATTGCTGACTGTACTAAGCACTAGCAAAGACTTTCTGTGTGTGAACTGATATCTGAATTGAAGAAGTGCACAAGTTTCAGCTGGGTTGCAGAAGTTTTGAAAAAAATAAAAAAAATAAAAAAAATAAATAAATAAAGATTTCATTTCTACTTACAGTTTCATTGAAATTTATGTGATTCACAATGGAACTTTCAAAATTACAATATGACACTACATAATCTTAGTGGCTGAAATAGTATTATTAAACTAAACAAAAAAGGTATCAATGGATAAAGGCACTTGTATTTCACATGTATTTTTATATTTAAATTCCATTAAAATGGTTCTTCAGAAAGTGCTGACCAAAAATAAAATCTTGTTATATGATGTCAGCAAGTAAAAGGAACAAATTACCTACATAGTCCTTCAGAGACTATCTAACTACAAATATATGAAATTTTGAGCAAAGAGAGACCAATTTGATGTCACTTGCTTTATTATTTCTTTATTTAATGCTCAACTTGTTTCGGATGTTAATACATCCATCCTCAGGAGCTTGCGACATATGCTGAGTTATTTCATGGGTTGTATTGATGCAGGTTGAAGCACAGTGCTTCAACCTGCATACGAATACCACACCACCACAGCCATACCACAACGTAACACCAACACACATTGA
>Ga0123357_10010528_pt1 | contig 11773 bp, 7 predicted proteins | sample TergutEmb28metaG_FD_89873 | JGI IMG/M metagenome (GOLD analysis project Ga0123357, IMG submission 89873) | Embiratermes neotenicus P4 segment gut microbial communities from Petit-Saut dam, French Guiana - Emb289 P4 | ecosystem: Host-associated > Arthropoda: Insects > Digestive system > Gut ...
ACCTCAAAAAAAATATTTAAATTGGTAATTCCAAACAACAAAAACAAAAAAAAAAAGGAAAATTAAATAAAATTTTTAAAAACGGACAAAATTTTATATTTTTTTTTTTTTTTTTTTTTTGTGATTTCACACAACTATCATCCCCTTAACAAAAGCACCATCACGGGTACATTCACGCAAGAGAGAGTTTAACTGTTCAATACACATGTCATTTCACGGCGTATCTGGGATATCGTCACAGGAAGGTATGCCACAAAACTCGAAGCTTCTAACCTACACAAGTGCAAATTCGTTATTTTAAATTTTGAAATAATTCCAATATAAAAGTAAAACCGACTACAACAAACGACCACGACATTTCTGTTGACAGGAACACTCACAGAGACTCGAAGAACTGTCACGAAACAAATTCGAACGTATCAACTAATGTTTACAATTACATTCGAGAAACTGTAATTATCTATCACTTATCGCGACATACAGTATATCCCTCTCCCTACAATACATAATAAACTCTTTGACAAACACAGCTCACATTCGGAAGTACTCACATTTTCCATCAATCCACATCTGCATCTGACCGAACTTAGCAAACCGCAGACTCGTCATCTACCTTTCATTAAACGAATAATTATACGTACAGCATAACGACAAAATACTCTGACAATCGGTTGCACAAAAACCACGCCATTTTTGGGAGCGTCCTTATGCCTGTACTGAACATCGTAGAAGGAAAAGCTGTCACAATGCATGCCATGAAAGCATAGGGGAAGCGGAGGTATAGCTCCACTTATTCTTAACCTCAGCAATGGATGGAGGTGAATGGTTAACTTCAGGCCCCGACCTCTTTACGTTGGGTAAAGAGCGGCCGGTATATACTGCAGAGAAGGCTGGGTGTGCCCCAGAGTAGGTTTGGAAGTTTTGCAGGAAAGCAAAAAAATATTTTTCATCTTATGGGAATCGAATCACGGTTTATGTATCGTCCAGCACACAGTGCGCCAGCTACACAGACGGCACTGTTGTGTTACTAAATTTTGTTGCTTGTCGGAACTAAGCTTCTTACGAGAAAGAGGTAACCGCTTGAAGCACATACTGAAGAACAGCGAGCGAGGTGTTGCAAGCACGCTGGTACTAGTTACATTGAGATGTAATTGTAAGTTCTTATACACAAAGGTCAAGGTTTAATTTCACGCCATTTTGTTCACATCGAAGACAGTGTAAGAGGCGTGTTCAAAAAAAGACCGAACTTTTCTTATAAAGACTTTATTGCTCATTTTACATCATTTTAAGCACTGTCCCCTTCAAAGCAGTCCCCTCTACTGGCGATACACCGTGCCCAACCTTTCTTCCACTGCTGAAATGCTTCCTGGAACGCACTTTCTGTGACGGCGGGCAGTTTTCTCTTATCGCATTTTCCTGAATCTCCTCTATGGTTTGGAAACGGCGTCCTTTCAACGTGGTTTTAAGTTTGGGAAACACGAAAAAGTCTGCTGGGGCCAAGTCTGGAAAATAGGGTGGATGGGGCACAACGGATCTCTGATGTTTTGCTAGATAACTGCGGATGAGGAGCGACGCGTGACCCGGCGCATTGTCGTGGGCAACATCCAAGTCTGGTTTTACCATAATTCAGGCCTCTTCCTGCGCACAGCATCCCTCAAACGCGCTAAAACTTCCTGGTACAACTGTCTGTTTACCATCTAACCACGTGGTACAAATTCATGATGGACAATGTCTTTCCAATCAAAAAAACACCTCGCATATTTCCTTGCCTTCTATTTCGGAGAAAATTAAAAGATATCTACTACCACAAAATTTTCCAACTACTTCTTGCATCTTGTACCACTGTGAATATTTACGTACGTGTAAATTTCCGAATTGTTTTTCTCATGCGGAATTTCGTGTCGCACAATAAAGGGTGAACACAGATCGACATGTGTTCAAGGTGAGGGTGCTTAGAAGAAAGTTTGGGTAAAAGACGTAGATTTTAAAGAATGGTGAAAACTGCGTGACAAGGAGCGAGAATTTTTACTCTTCGCCTTACATTATTAGGGTGATCACATCAAGAAGAGTGAGATGGTCGGGGCATTTAACATGCATGGGACAACAGAAATACATACAAAGTTTAGCAGAATATCTAAATAAGAGATCCCCCCGGCGCAACAGCCCCTGGTGGACCAGGCCCTCCTCATCATACAGCGCTTCACGATCACACACATTTAGACATAACACACTTGGTAGGAGTCCTCTGGGCGGGTGATCAGTCCGACGCAGACCTCCACCCGACAAAATAAGACATTCACAAGACAGACATCAATGCTCCCGGCGGGATTCGAACCCGCAATCCCAGCAAGCCAGCAGCCGTAGACCCACCCCTTAGACAGCGCGACCACTGGGATAGGCCTGAAGAAGAGATACCACTCGGAACATCTAGGCGAAGATAGGAGGGTAATATTAATAGGGACCTAAATGAAATAGGATGCGAGAATGTAGACTGGATTGGTCCGGCTCAGGAAAGAGACTACTAGTGGGTTCTTGTGAACGAGTTAACGAAGCTTCGGGGTCAATCAAATGAGGGGAATTTCTTGACTGGCTGAACAACTACTGCGTTCTCGACAAGGATTTCGCTGCAAGGTTCCAGTGGCCGGCTACAAAAACTTGTGCGTGGAATTCGTCATTTCCTCCATGCAAATGTTGAGAGATAATATCTGTATTTGGACCAAACGCTATTTCCTTCTACGAACTTCATACGCAAAACCATTCTTCCATTCATCGTCATGTACGTCATGTAATCTATGCAGTCCATAGCAGCACCGTAACGCCATCACGATGTGGTCTTGAGAAGTCAGAATACTGCAAGTGGGGACAAAACAAGCAAAAGAAGACGTATTTAAACGGACGGCAAAGACAAACGAATATACATCAGCAGTCCATTGCTGACCGAACGGCGACTGCCAAAGGCACGGCTGGCAACAACAGGATTCTAAGGGAAATTGGGGCCCAGCATAACGAGGGCCCTATTTATTTATTTATGATTTATCTATATTAATGACACTGTCGGTAAGACCACACGGCGTCGTTGACAGTCATTAAAATCTAAGCGCCCCTTGCTTCACTAAACATAAAAAAAGCATAGCTACAGGCGCATTAGACATAAAACATACGTGTCACTGAAATACGTGTTGCACTATTAGCCTGGAAGCCAGATAACTGGTTTCAGATGCCACTACAGCACTGTCAACAGCAGAAGTGGATCTCTTAATTCTTTGTCTATTACAAAAATTTAAGAAAGCTGTGGGTAAATAAAAGGAAATAATGTGTTTGTAAACTGGATGCACTTGGTCATCCGAGGAGATTTCAAAACGGTGGCTGGCGACAGATTGCTGCAATGCCGCATACGTTTTGTTCTTTGTCACAAAATCCGAGAAACCAATTCACACTCCACTCTTCGCACACCGTCCACAAAACCTACACATCAGTAACTCAGACTTTCTTCAACAGCAAATCGAAGGAAAGGCGAATGACACGAACATGGATAAAGTAAATCGACAAGTCACACCCTTTAATTCGATAAACTGAAATCGTAAATTCCATCTATTTTACCACATTCAAACAAACAAAAAAACCACATGTGCCTCTGAATAAGACGTGATAAGGCAACAGGACGGCGGTTCGAAAATTAAGTTTCATGTTTTATCGCGGCATCAGACTGGAGTGACTGAAGTAATTCACTAAAGTCTATTACACCAAACTGGAATTAAAATTTATAAGACGCAAATGCATAGTCACCAGGCTAATTCTGTGCTAAGGTGCACACATTTGTACCTGAACCATGTTTATGCTTGAATGAAAATCTGGAAATGCTTGTATAGTGCAAGTAAACAGCAGTGATACATCTAAACTACTCTCCGAGTTTCTTTCAGGGGGGGGGGAAACTACGTAAAAGAAGCTACTGTGATTCGAATCGTAAATTTATATTTCTGTCCACGCTTAAGAGTAAAGTTGTAGATGTTACTGCGACCCTATTTCTGGTCAAAATTATATACTTTGTTCACTTTTATTTGCCAGTTCGACATATAGCCTGTTTGCCTTACGGCAGAACTAACAGTAAGAGTAATTCAAAGAAGCAAAGTTCGCTAGCGGATGGAACTTCTAACAAGTTGTCCAGCTGTCGATAGCTAAGACGAACTGCAGAGCACAGGCTTCTGATAACGCGGATGCAAGACACTGCTGTTCAAACACACGCAGCAAGAAAGGCCATACGATCGACACACTCTTCGTTTTGACAGTGCTCCTAACAAACAGTGAAATCTGGAAGGAAATAGTGACATCTAAACCTAAACGAGTTCACCAACACATTCAAATCATGGCGGTCTACTGATATTTTAGTGCATTTACATGTATGCCCATAGTAATGGCTTAATCCTAAACCCGTTGGGACATACGGTATCCAACTCTGGGGATGCACCAAACAAAGTAACATAGACATTATACAACGATTCCAGAACAAAGTACTCTGGAACATGGTCAATGCACCCTGGTACATTAGAAACAATGACCTCCACAGAGACCTGCAAGTGGATGTGGTGACTAGCGAAATACAGAGGTTTGCACAAAAGCATGAAGGAATACTCCACCATCATGAGAAGGTTAAGGCCATACAACTCCTGGACAACACGGGGATAGTGCACAGACTCCAGAGGGAAAAAAACCTTTTGAGCTAGTGTAAGTGATAGTGCAAAAGCAGAGACAGTGCTAGTGTAAGTGTTAGTGCAAGTGCAGAGGAAGTGCTAGTGTAAGTGTTAATGTACAGAGACAGTGCTAGAGTAAGTGTTAGTGTAAAAGCAGAGACAGTGCTAGTGTAAGTGTTAGTGCAAGTGCAGAGGAAGTGCTAGTGTAAGTGTTAATGTACAAGCAGAGACAGTGCTAGTGTAAGTACACAACAAAACGTGTACACGTTATTGTATCAGAAACAGAGAGAGGCTAATGGGTGAACTCTTAGGTTTAGTGCAATATTAATAATTTAGGTCAGAATAAGATTGCTTATTAGTCCCTGTGACTAGATTGTAAGGACATGAAGCTCTAAAAGGCTTTATATAAAAAAAATAGCAATGACTTGTACAGGGCGGCTGTGGGGCCCGCCCTGCCACTTGATCAGGGGGTACAAGCAGTTCTCTCCCCACGGGTAAAGTGTTCATACAGATGGACCAGACTACTCACCCCCATCTAAGGGTCGATAAGTGGAACCACATCTCCACTCTCCCATACACCTTCAAGGTGTGCACAAGAACAAACTACACCTTCACGTAGCGATTTGCGGTGCGGCCTACTTCCGCAGACACATCTCCTCTAGAGGCTCATACGAACTGTCTGAACATGTTCTTTCTTATACGCAGATTTTTAAGAGAAATGAAATTAATGCCTGGCGTGAGATAGCCAACTCAGCATCGGGTCGGTTACAAGAAAATCCGGTTTCGATTGACGATGCCGACAGGCAATACTCTGACCGATATCCCACCAGGCCCATGCAGTATTTACCTTGTACCTAGAAATATTTTCGGGGATTTAAGCTCATAAAATAGAGAGTACATCAAATTTTATACTGCTCATTCCGTTCATTATATCGGTAACTAATTCACGACATCAAACCAACAAAATGCCCAAAATTGCTCCTTAAATATTTATATAGTAATATCACACTGAATATTCCTACATGCTTCGGTCCGCAATGGACCATTACCAGGGAATAGAAACAAATTAACACAGGTGACGTGGTGTAAAAGAGTCAATTGGTAAAATGTAGACATTTCCGTGTATAGTAATGCATAAATGTGCGGGATTTTTATATTCAGTACCTTGGAAGCAGCCTACGTACTTAACAGCACAGTACTGCTTCCGAGATACTGTATATCAAGATCCAGCATATCTGCACAGTGCTGTACAACAAAATGATTACATTGCAGCTACTTGACTCCTTTACACCCCGCCAACTGTGTATAAAGTGACTAATTTGGTTGTAGGCGGTACTACTGTGGTTTAACTCCCTGAGTATGGTCCCTGGCGGACTGCAACATGTAGGAGTATTCAGAGTGATATTGCAACACAAATGTATGAAGGGCAGGTTTCTGTATTTTGTCGGTTTAGTATCGTGAATTAACAGATCGAATGCTTGCCCATGTGTCAGCTCAATTCACTTTACCCTGCTATCTATGACACAAATAGCCCAAATTTCTGGTACAATGGGTGTACAGATTTACAATACTGGGTTTGGTAGCTCCAGTTCGCGAGTACAGAACTTAGTCAAGTGACCCACTTTTGAAAATGTTGGAAGGTTCCAGGCCTGTCTCATGAACTGCTGAGGAAAATCATGCACGCTAGTCAAAACGACAAAAGTGCAGATACTACCAGCCGTTCGAAACATAGCTGCAGTTCAACAATAGATTTGCCAATCAACGTGTTACGTCGTTAACCTCCAAACAAGAGGCACGACGCGTAATTATGAATGAAACATTTAACAGAGCATCACAGTCTGCTTCCACTGCATGTCTTGCCAAGCAAAATGTCCCTTCCCCTTTATTAACAACGTGCGCGCAGAAGGTATACTTCACTAACTCGATTACATTCCGCCTCTGCTGGAGACGTAATGGGAAGCCTGTTTCAGGAGTTATGTGGCTTGTGAGTATCGCATGGACTAAACGCAGTAGAAACGTCCCAGACACAAGGGAATGTCATAAACACGTTCAAAGAGTGAAATTAATACTCTATGTCCGCTGCTTTTCTTAGCACTCCCAGTATCATGTTGAGAGTAAACAACAAACAACTTTAGCGCCGAAAATGTGCTACGAATTTGGGCAGTAACTTTCCACGGGCTTCTTTTTAAGTGTCTTATTTTAACGAGACGCTGTCAACTGCGAAGATTATATAGTGTTAGTGACAGATGGAAGGAAGTGCAGGAAGCACCGGAGGAATGATATAATAAAAGGCGAAAATCGTAGTAGTCACAGAAAACCATGTCGCAGTGACAATTTGGCAGCTACAAACCCCACGTGTTCTGCAGTGAGAATGAACCCGTACCTCCGCAGTAAGACGTTCGCGACCGATTAAGTCATGGCAGGTCTTTTCATTAAAAAGTGTTTTAAAAACATGACGATCGTAATTAACATTAAATGTCCGACGCACAGCACGTCTGTAATACCGTCAACAGAAAAACAATGCTGTTTGACGTTCATAGAGCCGTGAATCGTAATATTAAATATATAGTAAAACAAACTAGATGCACCAATGTATCAAATTTATTTTATTTTGGAATGACACTCTACATGTTTCGGGCGGTCTTTCCGTCCATCATCAGGAGTTCAAGAACGTACATACAGCAACAGGCATTTGTCAAACAGATATGGCTGACGGAAAGACCGTCCGAAACATGTATAGTGTCATTCCAAAATAAGATAAATTTGATACAATGGTGTATCTAGTTGGTTTTACTATACAACACAATGCTGTGTTATTGAAATACGGAGTATATCGTCAAACGCAACACTCCAGTGCCTTACTACAATGTGATAGATGTTTCAGTTCATCAGAACCACCACCGGGCAAGTTTTTTCTTTTACAAACGTTTAACAACATATGTAAATTGGGAAGAATATGCATGTTGCAATTCAAATTACGTTCTTGAACGTTTGTAAAAAGGTGCCCGATGGTGTTTCTGATCTAGCACATTGTTGTATGGCGTTAAAGTGTTGCGTTTGACGGTACACTGTGTTTGTATTTCAATATAGTAAACATTAATTATAATAAAATAATATGTATTACTTCACAGTTTATGTAACACAACTTCATTTAGTCAGCTGCGTGTTTCGACCTTAAGCGGTTATCATAAGGCAATAATATATGCGCTTCATTACACAAACAGATCTGCATAATCCACGGCCTATATTACAGTCTGATGATGAGCCTTGAGGGTCGGAACAAGCAGCTAACTAAATACAGCTGAATTATGTTAGTGCTAAGTACCGAATGTTCAGTACTGGTTGTGTGTACACGGCAAAAGAGACAAACAGCAAAGTTAAGGGGAAACTTCAAGACGCTCAGTTTCGTATTTGTGGTGGCCCTGCCCAATACCAGTTCCTGAACGAACTGCACGGATTCTGTTGCAACGAGAGAGAGAGAGAGAGAGATGGTATGAACAAAACTTTGCGTTAATCAGGGGCCCAAATGCGGTTTATTTTACAGAAGTATCTCGGTGTTGTCCGGAAAACGCACGTAAGTCAAAACTGAGGTTACGGATCCTGATGAAGACAGTAAGTAAGTATATTTCAGAATCAATAGGTCGGTGTTTACCAGTAAGTCACGTCTGTTCTGCCAACAACACAGAACAATCGCACTGCCACTGAGCTGGTTTAAAAGCCGAAGGAAGTTACTGGAATTTCATTACGATGTAAGCAAATTCAGAAAATGTATTTTACTTCCTCTATAAATGAAAATAATAAAGAGTAAACAATTTCAATTCATGGATTTAAACCGTTTTTAAATTTCTCCGTGTTTATAAACAATGACATTTGATTACAACTATATTTTAAATTCAAATTAGTTCAGACAAAACAAATGCACATATGCAATAAAATAAAGCAATATCTAAACAGGCCCGGGCAGGCACTGAGTGTTCCAGCAAGTTGAGGCTCCCAGATTTCAAGACAGTCGGCACATTAAAGTAGTTAGGTTGTCAGCCCTATGCACCGGCCGTCTTTACCCCCAGGAAGTATTCCTGGTACTCATTTCTGTTACAGGCTAAGTCGATCACAGCGCCAGAGTGCTGCCGGAAGGATTACGTCAATGAAAAATTCCAATGACACCATCGGAAATCGAACCCGCGACCTTCCGACTTGCAGCGCAGTGCCTCCACCAACTGCGCTACGGCGTGCCCCATGCAATAAAATACAATTATCAATTATAACATTTCCTCCTATATGTTTCGGAGCTTTTTGCGCTATCTTCAGGGAGAACTACTCGTATTTTGTGTACTCTCAATACTACTGTTACAGTTTGTGATTACATCGATTAGCAACTTTCATACAGTTACTTAAAAAAACACGTTTGTTTTATAGTGGAAATTAAGATGTTAAAGTCCATGTGTAAAACGCTAAAATTGTTAAAAGAATATTTTTGTTGTAGAAGCGGCTGCTGCTATTGTTTGCAGGTGTTCTTGAACATAATACCTTTCGTATTACCTCGTTTATTTTAGAGTTACCGGGTGTTACATATGACGTTTTTATATGCAGGTATTTTGCATGTAAACGGGGTACAAGTTAGGCTCTCTAGCCGCTTGCGATGCCCTCTTTCTGAGGTCCTAATATTGTCATAAGCCCTGTTCTCAAACGCTGCCAGTCTTTGTACTTCCCTGGTGGTGATACAAGACTCCTTTATTCCCGCAACATTTATTCTGTAAAATGCACTACAATAGTAAATTGATACCGTACAGTACTCCATCGCTGGCAATTAAGACACTCTCCGTCTAAGGCCCTTTGTCGCTACTCTGAGTCGTTTGTGGGAAGGAAACGGCACAATTAGAGACGATTCTTCTTGATCAACATAATCCTATTCATTTTCGATCTCTCATAGCTCACAAGATGTCCTAACAAACCCTTCAAACAGACGAATGTTACTGATATTATATTAGTGTAAGAAAGAATAAAAGGGAAAATTTTACCCTAGAAGTGGCCACGAAGACCCGGATGAGTAGAAGAGGTATAGCTCTAATCTTTCTTTAACCTCGGCGCTAGATGGGGGATGGGTGGTCAGCGCCACGCCCCGGCAGCTTCACACCCGGGGTATGAACCGGTACCCGTTGTATAGGAAGGGGGTGAGCCCCAGGACCAGTCCGGACAGGTACGGTAAATATCGCCCGCACGGAGATTCGATCCCCGGAACGTCCAGCCCGTAGCCAGTCACTGTACCGAATACGCTACGCCGGCCTACATAATAAAGAATACACGATATATTGGTTAACTGATTGGCACGCTGGTATATTTTTCTTTCACCCACATGGCGCAACAGCTCCTAGTGGGTCAGGGTCTCCTCGTTATCGAGGCTTCACGATCACACTTAGACACACCACACTCGGTTGGGCTCCTCCGGAAAAAAGTGATCAGCCTAACGCAGAGACCTATACATGACAACACACAACGCTCAGAAGAGGCAAACATCCATGCCTTCGGCGCGGTTCGAACCCACAATGCAAGCAAGCGAGCGGCCGCAGACCCACGCCTTAGACCGCGCGGTCACTGGCATAGGCCTGGTATACGTTACACAGGAGAAGCAGTAATAAATGCGTGATTATAGTAAGTTTCGTTGATAGATAGAGTGTCCAAACCGTTAAGTACCTGCAAGTACAACATAGAAGCACAGCGACTCAGGGGAAAAGAATATTTGACTCGTTGTTTACACAGTTTGAAACGCTACACTGTGGGTCGACACGGCCATTCAGAACTCTACTACCACGTGTAACAGACGGCACAGAACTGAATGCATATTAATATGTCTCAACTCCTGCAGTTTCTGTTCTGTACATCGCAGGAAACATGGAACATGGTTCAGACAAGATTAAAGAGTGCCAACTGCCGCGCGTCATGTGCCAGAATACAAACTACAGCAATTACACGACTCGATAACAGACAACTCAAACTAATCGTTCAAACAATTATCGTATTATCTTCCCGTTAAGGATAAATTACAGTTCTAAACTAGTTATCACCACGATTGCATATCAACCCACTTTTGCAAGTTGCCGGTTACTACTGCCACCACTACGATTACTTGTACTACAACAAAGACGAGTACACAACACTTTAGCTATATTTTACAGCGATTCCTTCGCCGCCTTCAAAAAAGTGGCCGCCTATAATACAGCTCTGCAACACCAGATTATGTCTGTAACAAACGAATACCAAATTTATGATATATTTAAGACGGTAAGTAGGCTAATATATCTGAAAAAAGTGTGTTATTGTACCAAAACTTTCCATTCTTTTTGTTCAACAAGCGTGATTAACGTGAACCGCTGTCATCTGTACTGAGTTCCAGTCACAGTGACTACACTCCCGATCCCGTTGGCCGTGCGATCTAAGGCGTGAGTCTGCAACCGCACGATTTCTGGGATCACGGGTTCGAATCCCGCTAAGGCGAAGGATGTCCGCTTCTTGTGAATTTTGTGAGTTATGCTGGTAGCGGCCTCCGCGACGAGGAGCTGATCGCTTGTTTAGAGGAGCCCTACCGGGTGTGTATAATTACCTGAAAGTTTCAAAAACAGCCTCCTTAGGCCCGATTTTGGCTGTAGCGGCTGAATACACGTTTCATATCGTAACCTAGCTCAGTCAGGAACAAAAGAGTGGATGTACTGGGGATGTAATCAGGTTGTCATTCTACAGACAAGCATTTAACGCTAACAAACATTTTTTACAGACGTCAAAAAATCAACTGCCACATACATATTATGGTTTTATTATAAACAGTATGTAAAGACTGTCGAATTTTACTTTTAACTTAGTACACAGATACACGAGTTTGGCCTTATGTAACAGACCTCGTACTCTGTTTACTTTACTTGCAGACTGTCACAGAAACGATACTGTATTGTATTGTTATTTAGTTTCGGTCACATTCCGGCCAGCCACTAGCAGCATACAATGCCACCTCGTCTTCCCAAACAACAAACTACCACAAAGTCCGGGGGCCACATAAAATATTACTGCACAGTTTTGAAAGCAGTTAAAGTTCC
>Ga0123357_10010529_pt1 | contig 11772 bp, 11 predicted proteins | sample TergutEmb28metaG_FD_89873 | JGI IMG/M metagenome (GOLD analysis project Ga0123357, IMG submission 89873) | Embiratermes neotenicus P4 segment gut microbial communities from Petit-Saut dam, French Guiana - Emb289 P4 | ecosystem: Host-associated > Arthropoda: Insects > Digestive system > Gut ...
CGAGTTTTTGGATTGGTGGTGGTCTTGAGAGCTGCTGCATAGATCGTGTGTACGGTGCGGATGGTGCTGCGCACCATCCGCACCGTACACACGATCTATGCAGCAGCTCTCAAGACCACCACCAATCCAAAAACTCGGTGCAGAAAACCATATGCTGCAACTCAACATCTAGTGCTCCTGATGATGGGCGTATGTATCCGAAACATGTGGAGCTAAGAATACATCAATAAAATTACCTAGTTGCATCAAGTTGGCATTTCACTTTATTTCATGAGGAAGATGCACGGTCAAAAACCCCCCAAGTACACATGCCATACCCTGATTTACTGTATTTTTAGGTGATTGCTCTAGTCAGATTTAATTACTGTAAACTAGAACAGTATAAAATATATGCCTCAACCATTCTGTTTGCAACCTGTAAGTGAAATACCTGTGAAATGCTGACTTTAATACTAATAATTTGTATCTCTATAAGAATACAGAAAGTAATGAACAGAACTCTTTAGGGATGGGTGTCGAAGATCTTGTAACATCAAGTCTCCACTCATTATCTGTCTGTTACTAAAGAGGACTTCACTGGCATGACAGCATAAGAGCAATAGAGTATTGTAGCCTTTCACCATGTACACAAATGCACCACATAGCAAAATGCACTGGAAGCACACTTTTATTCACTAGCATATTGCTGTCAGATGAAAATATAATCATATCAACCATCCATCAAGAGGTACATGCCATAAATATAGATTACTTGAAATATTAAAAACGAAAGATCTGCACCATGCTTGTAGTTAGGCGTTTCAGCACTCCAGAACTACAGCAATCAAATAATTTGGTACTGTCAGAATCAGTATAGCTACTATTAAATATAATTAACATACTCTGGACCATGTTGATTTTTGTTGACTTCATTGCAATAATTTATAAAGTTACTATACTTTTAATGATTCAGTTACTGTATTTAGGTGTTATAGTGCATCTTGCACTCAGTAAAAGTATCAGTATCATGGAATGAGCCATAATTAAAAATGGAATAAAGGTTATCTTATTTCATTTACCCTTTGGTACATATTATGCCCCTGACCCATTCCCCAGTTCCACTAATTCACACACACAAAATATTTAACCTTAGTTTTCATCTCCCGTACCTTAGAAGCTTTAGAAGATAAATGTATGAGGACAAGTTCAGTTTAATCTCATGCACTGTTGCTTCACACATCTAAGGAAAACATTACAGAGGAACTATAGCTTTAATGCATCAAATGTATACAAAGTTACCAAATTATTGGGAAATGTGTAAGAAGATGGAAAATAAGAGAATACCAATTTGACATACTGGCCTAGACAGAAAAGAAGGAAGGAAGACAACTGACGATTAACTTCATGTGTAGATGAAATTATTGGGAGGATCATAAGTGTAGATTTCAACTTAACAGATCAACTACTGATGAGATATTCTGCATGTGGCAGATAATGGAGAGGAAACATGGGATTATTGAAGCAGCATGTTATTTACAAGACATCAACACGACCTGTGCTTCAGACAGGAAGAAAGTTCAGCGTACCCATGAAACTAATGAAGGTAATTAATTTATTGGAGTTTCAGTTGTCGGTAATACAAACAGAAACATATAGGCTCACTCACCCAATCTTCAAATGTATAAAATACGATCTGTATAGCTTACAAGAAACACCTGACTGTGTACCTTAAGTTGATGTAATTAAACTTAAAACATGTCAAATCCTCAAATGTTCTACCACCTTGTTTCCTGCCTTCTGTCTTCATATGCTTCTTTATTACTTCTGGAGGGGACTAGAATGTAACACAACCCAAAACTGTAGCCAAATTGGAAGCATAATGGCTGTTGCAACTGGAAACACCCAGTTTGCATAAACATAGCTATCAACCACTGCATAAACCAGTGCTTGGCATGTAGCACTGAAACCTGGAAAACAAAATTAACAGAAAATTTACTTTGCACTGTGGTATGGAAAAAAGATTCAGCTACTATTCAGGCCCAATATTCTGTCTAAAAGCATGCCCATACACACCTCTTTCCAGAAGTTCAGGAACTGGCTCATCTGGAAATGTCAGTGCAGCGTAAGACATAACAACAATGGTCAGTAAACATAAGGGATGCAAGAGCAGCCACAGTGCTTTTTGAAGAATATCCAGGATCCTATATACACAAAAATCAGAAATGCTGGTTAACAGTATGCTGGACAAAACATCAGTGAATGTGAATTGTATCATCACATCCATGTATCTACAATGTTAAATGAATTAAAAAATATACTCAAGGTGCACATACTTCCATGATATATTTGTTTGCAATTTTGCATATGCACAGCAGTAAACTGACAGAAGCTGATAATGAAATATATAGCCAAGGCAGTTAACAGTTTGTTGTTAGTTCTGAAGATACTTAGAGAGTACCCACTTCCAACAAAGCATGATACCTCTTTCCAGCTCAGTAAACCAAATGGTAACTTTTCATTCACCTCTTGTATTACAAAGTCCAGCCATCTGTGCTGTAAGGAGACATACCACCCAGACCACATTCTCTTTGTTAGAATTGAAGGTTTTACTATTTTTCTTGCCATTCCCTTCACTGTGCCTCAGAAAAAGTAAAGCTATATTTTTTGAACAGTTCAAAGTGGATACTTGAGGGGTGTTTGACCATGCATCTTCCTCATGAAATAATGTGAAATGCCAACTTTATGCAACAAGGTAATTTTATTGATGTGCGTGCGATGGCACCGTCCGCACCGTACACACGACCTACGCAGCAGCTCTCAAGACCACCACCCATCCACAAACTCGACACAGAAAACCATATGCTGCAACTCAACATCTAATGCTCCTGATGATAGGCGTATGCACCCAAAACATGTCGAGCTAAGAACACATCAATAAAATTACCTTGTTGGATCAAGTTGGCATTTCACATCATTTCATTCAAAGTGGATATAACACGAGTGTATTCATTGTAGGTGTAAAGAAAATGTGGAACTGGGAACGAGTACCCTGAGTTTGGCAAGGCAGACAATTATATTCAGAGTAAGTCATCAGATGGTTAAACTGCAGGATTAAATGTTACTCTAAACAAACTGCCATCTTGTTTACCCTTGAGTATATTACCTCAGAATATTTCCAGACCTGTACTGACTTCTGGTTGTTGTCTGTCAGCTAAATGTTTTCATTTGTACTGACAGTTCAGTTAAAACTGCTCATCTGTCACATTCAACATGCCTATGAACACTTCTAATCTACCTATAATTAGGTCCCACTTAACACATTATTTCGCACTTCACCTACCTTTACAGTACATACAGGCACTTCACAGAGGGCACAAAAATGCCCCACTGAACCTGTTTGTTCATGTTTATGTTTATCACAAAACATTTCATACCTAAAGGCAAATTAGGCATTGTGAATTGGTGAGGTTTGTGAATCCTAAGCACTGTCATGTCTAAAAGCACATCTGTGTATCATATAACTACCATAATATTTATAAACTTTCTGCAATTTATGCCAAAACACATAATGTATATATTCAACAAAATTATCTTTTCCATGAATTCTCTCATTGTGTACTTAAAGGAAGCTCAAAAAAGAAACTTTACATCTTGTTATGAAGAGGTTTTACTTCCTGCCACAGACAAACGGACAGCCACACTTCACCTGTTTCGTGTTGGTGCCATCCACAAACCAGGAGGAACGTATATAACAGTGCTCAGAAGTGCCAAAGAAAAGTTTTGCAGTGATGTACAAAGTAGAAGTGTAGCCAGTTCAAGTAATGCAAAAATGTTGAGCACTGTCCAACTTTCTGCTGTTGCTCCAACACTGCGGAAAAGAAGGGAAAACATGGCCTCTCCAAAGAGTATACTGGATGGTAAAAATTCATCTTACACTTCAACAAAAATCACTGATTACTTTCATAAGGTCAATTATTTACAGTATACGAGAACTGTTCGGGCTGTAGTAGAGCAGGTTCAAGTGGTCCCAATCGACGCTAAGGTAGGCATCCCATTGACATGCCAGCCAATGGATTCCCTGCACAAAAAAGTCCCTGGGCTGCTACTGGAATTACTGTACCACCACACGCTTTATGTCTCTGTATGAACTGAATGTACAGCCATTGAGCAGTTGCTGAATGTGGTGACACTGCAGGTTGTATGCAGCATGGTGCAACACCTTCCAACAAACGCAGCATGGCATGTCCTGGACAGTGCAAGCCACAGCAAGATGAGCATTGCTGGGATGTATGACTACCCATCATGGGCATGCTGGGACACTTTCTCTTGATGGTGACAAACATCGTACTGGGTTACACAGAAGCACTGTGCACTGACGGTAACATCAGTGTCTTTAAAGAACTAAATGGGTGCAGACAGGGCATCAGGACCAAAGGCTGGGGTGTGGTTCCAGCAGCAGACCAAGGGGTTCGTACTGAAGAGTATCCAATGGCTAGAATGTCAATGAGGTGCCTGGCTCAATGCCCAAAGAACTATTTCAAACTACCTTTACTCCTTTGCCAATTATCAGCTTTTCAAGAACTGCTTAATACAAGTTATCTGTTCCTTTGCCCAGAACAATCCCAGATTTAATCTGAACCCTCACACTACAGTACATTTACACAACACAAACAAAAATAAACTCAACATATATGTGACATGTACTGCTGAAACAAATATTTTCATGAATTTTATCCAGTTTTCTGGATCTTATTTTGCAATAATCCTAACAGAATGACACATGACATGAGAAATTAAATAGATTTCAAGTGACAGATAACTGTGAAGCTTTTCATGTACACATCAAATGAATCAAAATGGACCCAAACCCAGATCATTAGGCATGACATACTTCATATCCTATTTCAATGGTAGACTGATGACAAATGAAGGGAAAGTATATCTCATGCATTATTCACATTCCTATGTAACCTGACTCTCCTCTCTCTATATATACAGGGTGACCCACGAGAACCGGACATCTTTAAAATAAACGGCACTCAGTTGTTTTTAAAATTCATATTTATTTATATAAAATTAAAGCTTAAAACATGCCATACTAGATGGTTATGTTTTAAAAATGATATCGGGAAGATGACGACCGTCTTCTTGGATGCAGTTTTCAAGCCTTATTTTAAAATTGTCCATGACACGGGCCAACAACTGACAACCAATTGGATGAATTTCCTGACAGATGGCTTCCTTCAAATCATTCAACATACGGGGTTTGTGAGCGTAAACACGCGATTTCAAACACCCCCAAAGAAAAAAATCACATGTAGAAAGATCGGGAGAGTGAGGGTACCATGGCACGTCTCCGAAACGAGAAATGAGGTGCCCGGGAAACATATTTCGAACAATGGTCTTTGACTCGTTTGCAGTGTGCCCTGTGACACCATCTTGTTGAAACCACACACTGGCACAGTCCCCCCCCCGGCCTACCTACGGAGTACTACCCATTCAAAAGATGTCAGGTTCCCATGGGTCACCCTGTACATGCAGTACAGACTATTTCTGAACTCCAGCCTAATATACAGACAAAATCAATGGACACAAGAAAACATCAATGTTCAACCAAACTGAAATAACTTACCTGCCCGCAAATAGTGGTATAGCAAGCAGAGACAGAGATATAACAAGGCATCCCACATATACAGATGTGTCAGTGGATAATCCAAACCCAAGGCCCAGAGAACTAAGCACTTGAGGGGAAGACAGTAAGACTATGCCCAGAACATGTGTTGACAAAACTGTCATTCCCACAGGAACCAGACTGAAGTGGTTTGATGAACTCTGGTAAAATAAAAATATGTGGCTTCAGTATATATATATGTGTGTGTGTGTGTGTGTATGATTATAAAATTAAAAAAATTAATATGCCCTTCTGCAACACCCACACTAGTTTCAGTTGCAACAAAACGAAACACTTTGAAACACTCTTATTAGCCTATTTATGGATTACACGGCAAGATTATAAGGGACACGTAAAATCATACACTGGCTTTTGGCATAAATGATCTTGCTGAGTGCTCCCTCTTCTGACTGGACAAAGGGGTAAATAATTGTTCAGAGGCTGTGTCTGCTCCTGGTTATGATGAAGCAGTACGTCCCACTTGGGGTGTGCTGGTAGCCCATATGACAGACCTTTTCTCTACGTCTTCACAATAATTACTAGCATTACCTAGTGAGCCCCACAGTAAGTACCCCTTCTTTTCAAACAGGTGACCAACACATATCTACCCTCTGACACGCAAATCAGCAAAGAAGTCCAGGTACAGTACATACTTCCTGGGAATAATTTATCTACATACCCTCAAAGATCTGCACAAGCAGTATGTTTTTAACTGCTACAAAAACACAATCCTACACAGAATTTGAGGGCATATTCCACATGCATGTCTGAATATTTCAATGGTTATCACGGTCAAGCCAAAGACTAGAAAAAATGCCATTACCATCTTGTTTTATATTACGCACAGAAAGAAAACCTTAACAAAAGTTAATATTGTGCAATGTTCTAACATTATCCATCATCTCAGCACCCCTGATTAGGTGGTATCACTCCTACCTCATTAGCTGGTGTGGCAACATGTTGTTATTAGCAACTGTAGGAAAACGGAACGTACAATATTGGGGCGGCCTCGAACAGCGTGATGTTTCTATCAACTTTAGTGACAAACCTGTCAACTGCTTTAACAGTTAAAAAGAACACACATCACACTAAAAGAACAAGGATAATGGACTCTGTATGCATGCAAAGACACATACTTTATACTCCATAAAACTGTGCATGTCTGTATAAGCATCAACTATTAGAATGATCAATGAATAATGAACTGGAAAGGACATGGAAGGAAGCAGCTATAGACTGAATGGACTGACTTGAGGTACTATAGTATTTGCTGGGAATGAGGGAAACCACAAAAAGTCTACTACAAATTAGCTAGTCTCTAGCCCAATATTTAAACCATGGCCATCCTGCACAGAAAGCACTCAACAATAACATTTGGTCAGACAGAACTGTCATAAAGCTAATTCCTGTTCCATGTTTCATACTACAATCGGTAACAAACCTTTTCCTGAGGACAAGTATGCTGACTTTTAACTTCTACAGCTGCCTCCTTTTCTGCAGGCTGTATTTTGGTTGGATCCTCCTGCATTTTAAGCCACAGAGCAAATGCTTTAATTATTAGCCCACCACAAAGTAGCCCAAGAGGTGGCATATACATTCCTGCAAATTAACGTGCAACATTAAACCTCAGCCTTGCACAAAATGAGCAGATAGATGTTTTTCATATACCTGGCATTATGTATTACCGATCGAGATGAATCTGTCTGTAGCAGGCAGAAGGTAGAAAAAATACGACTGATGAAACCGTTCTAGCAGGTTATTTAAACTTCGAAATAATCCTTCCAGTACACTGCAAATGAATCACCAATATATTTAATACTAATTATAAATCATTAACATCCAGTCACTGTCATTAAAATTGCTGGATGGGGGTCGTACAGCAAATTCAAGCAGATTTCCAGTTTCATCACCAAATAAAACAATTAGCATAGTGACTAGGCTACAGGACAACTGTGGAATTTGGTATTGATTCCTGTCAGGAGCAAATACTTTTCTCTTCTCTTAAGAATAATGACCAGCTCCGAGGCCCACCCAGTATATATGGAGGCTTTTTCCCTGGGGTAAAAAGCAGCCAGGGCATGACGACCATTCACCTCCATCTTGCATTGACTTAATTAAGCACAGAGAGAACTCTCATCCTGCCGTCTATTCCACTACATCTTCAGCCACTCTCTACTTCAAATTGTACCTACTAAAAACACAAAAGCCCATCACTGTAACAGCATTTCTGTGAAATCTATACTTCACTTACCGCCCCATTTGGAAGTAAAGAGCTGGACTGCCTTTCCCTTTCTTTTCAAAACCTTCCAAAGTCACAGCCTCAATACCAAACCTATTGACAGAAAATGGAAAGCATTAGAAGTTACATACCCTCCAACTTGTGGCCCATACTAACATGCTATTAAAACATCACACAAGCCTGCTTTCCTTATTTTAAAAGGAAAGGAATACTTTATAAACACTTATTACACAACTGGCTGTGTCATTATTAATCCACCAAGTTGACTGAAACAGCTCTTAAAATCCTACAAAACCACAGCTTGTGTTCATAATATTTTATATACACAATTTACTCAGTAACTCCATGGAATACAGTCCTTCCCGTGAAACTCAGAGTCAGTCAGTGAAAACACCGAATGCACTTCTAATCTCATGAAAGGGGGTGATACCTGCTCAGCTCATCTCATCTCACCTTGCAACTTGTTACAGCAAATACAAAAATATTACTCAATACTGAAGGGTGGATGCTGGTTTTGGTAAATAATGGAAGCCATTTAGAAAGCTCAAATTTAGATTCTTGAGTCCACAAACTGCAAGGTGATCTGCAAGTCCCCAAGCTTTCGCTTGGAGCAAAATTGCCTCTACAGAAGTCTAAAACATCTAAGATTGATTCCCTAAAAATTGTACAAATTCAAACCACAAATCATCAAAATGGCAATACTCAAGTTCTTGAAAATGTACAAACATGCGGCAATGTACCATATCGAATGGAATTTAATGTATCTCCAGACACAGAGTACACCCAGTTTTCAAGGACTGCAGCTAACCTTTTGACGCCTAACGACCACTATAGTGGTCGTACCGCACCGCTAACCTCTAAACGTTGCATTTTATATATTTATTCAACAAATACAGGTACTGAATGTTTTAAACACGGTATATACTGTCCGTTTTTTCCTCCTCAAAATGCAGTTTGTTTCATAATTCTAACGTATTTTGTTTCTGTTTTATTCACATTTTATATACAGGATGTGCTAAAATTTAAGAAAATAATTCCGGTGCCAAAAGGTTAAGAGCATTTTTAAACAAATATCAAAGTTCACCTATTTCTGGAAATCATTCATCAAAATTTAATTTGTTCAAGTGTCCTTATAGACAGACAGCAGTATAATGTATGCTCAGCTATTCATAAATCATAACAATAGTGACAAAAGCAATTAATTTTGACAAATATGCAGGGATGCTGTATATTTTATAAATTCACTAACCTATGGAAAAGTCCATGATTCCCATTTGGAACACCAGTTGCTTGTGTGGTAACCATTGCCATTAATATCTTGAATGAATGTAACCATTCTTTGTACCAGCTTCTGTAGTTACCATTTTCCTATAATACAAAATATAAATATTTTTAACAAATAACTAAACAATCAGGGCTCTTCAGATTTATAACCATATCTGTGTCTCACCATATCATTAAGCTCCTGTTTACTAAATAACTGTGGGCTGAGATAATGTAGTTAGTACAATAACTCGCTAAAGGCTGGGCAGGCTGGGGATCAAATCCCAGGGGGGGCAATTTTTCCACAGCTGTCCAGACTGGTCCTGGGGCTCACCCAGCCTCCTGTAAAATGGGTACCAGGTCTCTTTTCCAGGGGTAAAGCAGCCAGGGTGTAGAGTTGACCACCCACCTCTATCTAGTGCCAGAGTTAAAGAAAGAGTAGAGCTATACCTCCACCTCCCATGTGGACCTTCATAGACTGTTCTAGTGTGAACTCTACCTTGTAATAAACTGTAACTTGCACCACCAAAATTAAAAAAATAAAGAAGTACCAATTGAACCATCAATATATGATCTAAAGTCTCCAGAGATGACAGAAGTTATTCACTTTCCCTAGCCTTTCCTCCTGCTCCATATAATCTAGTCCTTATTCTGAAGTAGGCAGTAATCATAATTACTCATCAAAGAGATGGAAAAAATTAAAATATGTATGCTCACCCTATTTTTGAATGTATGTCTGACACCCTCCTTGGAGCACATCTTGTGTACTAAGTTCACCAGATCCAAGTTTGGTAACTGACCATTCAGACCCTCAATTTTCACATCAATATAACCAATCTTTTCAGCATGAAGTTCCAGATTTATGGCAGCCTGTTAAAGAGAAAATTAATGTTTAATAATGACTTAACCTATTTAGAATACATTCTTTCCACACACGTGATGACCTACCAGTGGGCACGGTGGTCACATCCAGGTGGTACAGGTGGGTAACTGACTAAAGCAGACACCCTGGAAAATAATTAACATCAGTGTTGATAGCCATGTTGCCAAATTTGGCACTATACTTGTGAGTCTTTCTTTCCACAGTAAAAACAGATTACAATTCATTCTTTCCAGCCATGTCCCCCTGCAACTACTCCAAAATGTTAGTAAATTTCTTCCATACCACACAGTCTCACATTCATGATAATATACATCACAGTGACTGCTGTAAAACCCTCAAATCTCATGTCAAATTCCCTGCTTTTAAGAAGCATAAATATTTACCACTACACTCACAAAATCTAAACCCTGGACCATATGATGTGTGTCAAATCCAGTCCACCCCTTTACATTTTATTTCTGAAACCTGTAACAATACCTTCCAAATTAAAAATCTGATGCTGTTGTCCGTATTTCAGGACAAGCCACAGAATTCATCCAAGTCTGGGATCCCTCCTTGTATGTCATAACATACTACTCTTCTACAATGGGGGCTTTTGAACCTCATGCACATACCCAAAGCTACAGGTATGCCCCTTTGCTGTTCAGAGTGCCTAACTCAAAATATTTGGAGTGACAATCTGCATCTGGAAGCCACTGCCTCCATCTGCAACGTGAAAACACGGAATGCCATGATGATAAGGAACCCCCTAAACATGAAATGGTCTTTCAAAAAGTTCACTGCATGATATTAAGCAAATATATTGGACATTTATTTCCAAAAAACATACTCCAGTTCTATCTGTATATGTTTAATGGCATTTATAACAATTATCACAGACATTCGATATTGTTAAAAAGAGAACCTGGGCTTTCATCCATTCTCAGCCAAGTTTTTTCACTGTTAAAAAAATGATATACAAGAACACAATAACACAAAGGTTACAACAGGCACGTACAACATATCTCACTGAGACAGATGTCTCTGAGAACTTGGGTTAAAGATGCATTATGGAATAATTCCATCTGACAATCACTATCAACATATTTCAGTATCACTCACACATATCCAAGAACAACAACTTATTATTACCTGTATTGCTCCGCCCCTTCCCATCATATCGCCATGATCAAGAACGCCACTCCGCCCACAAGTGGCTTTATGGTAAGCCTCAAGCCATGCTTGCACTCCCAATTGTTCATGCTCAGTCACCAGAAAGATCACATCTTTTGCCCAGTATTTCTGATCTAAATAATAACATACATCTATAGAGATTCAGCAATGCAAATTTCTCTTATTTTTGTGTAACACAGGTGCAAATAGCAGTACAAAGTTAGTAGCTAGCCTTCAGTAACTACAGGGTGCGGCAGAAAGAACTCCCCTATTTGAGAAGCGAATAAATTCAAAACCAAAGAAGATACGGCAAATGTTTTTCTATTTCTGGAAAGAACACCAAATGCCGTTTTACATCAACGTGTTTTGAACAAAACATCACTCAAGTGGCGGCCTTGAATATTGATAAACTGATGTAGCCTCTCTCTGTAGTTGTCCATGACCTTGAGAATCATTTCAGGCGTAATGGCAGCAACTTCCTGTCGTATCGCCTCCTTCAGAGCTTCCAAAGTTTGTCCTGTTTGTCTAAAGTTTGATACCCAACGGTAAATCGTTTTCTTATCAGGAACAGCCTCCCATCGACCA
>Ga0123357_10010530_pt1 | contig 11772 bp, 3 predicted proteins | sample TergutEmb28metaG_FD_89873 | JGI IMG/M metagenome (GOLD analysis project Ga0123357, IMG submission 89873) | Embiratermes neotenicus P4 segment gut microbial communities from Petit-Saut dam, French Guiana - Emb289 P4 | ecosystem: Host-associated > Arthropoda: Insects > Digestive system > Gut ...
CATGCCTACGATCACCGCTGTTGTTGAGCTAGCCGACGACACAGGAGCCGCGGTGGATCAGAACACCATTCAGGCCTTCGCCGTTGAACCCGTGGAGTTGCTGGGCACTCCACCAGGCGGCGAAACTCCGGTGCTACCAAACTATCCACAACAGATCTCTCAAACACCCGCTGCTATCCCGCAACCGGCACCTCCCCCACTATCAGATCAGCCTCCGACTCCACCGGTATTTGCGCCACCTCCGTTTGGTGCCGACCCCAGCTATGTAGCCAACCAGCCGCCGCCCGCATTCGACGCCGGTTTGGGCCCACAATGGCCAACCACACCCCCACCTGCCAAGAAGAAGACAGGCCTGATCATTCTGATTGGCGTGCTGGTGTTGGCGTTGGCAGCGTTTGCCATCTACTGGTTTGTTCTACGCAATGCCAACCCCGATATTCACGGAGCAGATACACCAACAGATACAACGCCAGCTGTCACACCCGAGTCCACTGTGCAGGACTATCTTCAAGCTTTGGCCAGGGGTGATGCCGACACAGCGTTGACGTACGCGGCCACCCCGCCGTCCAACCCGACATTTCTGACCAACGAAGTCTTAGCCGCAAGTATTGCGGCAGGCGCGATCACGAATATCGCAGTGACGCCCGACCCAGCCGGCGACCAGACGCAGGCCCATGTCACAGCCAAATACAGCATTGGGTCAAAACCGGTGACCGCCACCTATGACGTCAAGCTGTACGGCAACCGATATCTGATCATCAATGCAACCAGACAGGTCGACTTGTCTATTGTCTTCACGCCGAATATCGGCATGGCACTCAATGGCGCATCAATGGACCGTTCCGGACTGTCATCAGTGGACTTGTTCCCAGGCTCATACCAGTTCACAACCACGAATCCGCTGCTGCTATTGAATCCCGATCACTTTGTGATCACTGACACCAACGCATTTCCATCAGTCAGCACAACGCCCATCCTCAGCGACACCGCTCAAGAAACGCTAGCCGCCACTGCGAAATCATCACTGGACAGTTGCTTGAAAGAAAAAGCGATCGTGACAAGCTGTCGCTTCGGATTCACCGGACTTGAAGGTAACGCCACACCAAACCTGAACACCATTACATGGAAAATCACATCTGGTAGTGACGACTTTTCGAAGACTGATTTCCAGCAGGCATCTGGCGACCCCACCACCGCTGGCGCGGATGTCAGTATCAAAATCCGCTGCAACGTCAGGGACACAAGAGGAAATCAATATCAAGCCAGCATAAGCCTGAGCGTTGTATTGTTGGATTTTTCAGATCCAGATAACATCAAAGTGACATTCAGCTCGTAGCTCGCCTACGAAAACTAGACGCTATGTGGTGAGGCATACGACCTCACCACATAGCGTCTATCACTGACGGATGACAGAAGTGCCGCCTTTGGGGTGTCAATCAGGTGATTATGCCCCCAGCTTCACACTGACCAATGTTAAATATGCTCAGCCCAGTATCCCGCACTTCAATGGTCAACTAATTCGATCAACCTTCTTCGAAGCTAAGTACCATAACCATCTGTCCGTACTTTACCCCTGCCCACCAGGCGGCGTACAGTTTTCTTTGCACCTACCTGACTTGTTAGCATAGTTAATCAGACCACTTGCTGTATCAGCCAGATAGACACTGAAGCGTATCGGCAATTCTGGAAAAAAGTGCCGCTTTGTTACATCGCAGAGGAGGGAAGCAGCAGTGCTGGCTACGGGCCAAAGACGGCCCCACCCGACAATCTCTGAGTTGATCTACCAACGGGATCTAGGTTCCGGCGGTTTCGCTGACGTGTATCTGTATCGACGCCTATCACCCGAACGGTTGGTTGCAATCAAGGCCCTGCGAACCACCGACATGAGCGACAATCTGGTTAAACGCTTCACCGCAGAAGCCAATGCCATGGCGGCCCTGAGTCACCCACACATCGCACAGGTATACGCCAACGGCATCACCGCCGATGGCCGCCCGTACATCGAAATGGCCTATTACCCCAACGGCAGCCTTGAAGACCGCGTACGTCAAGCGCCACTTAGTGTCCCAGACGTGTTGCGAATCGGGGTGCAGTTGTGCTCCGCTGTGGAAACGGCCCACCGACTTGACCCACCGCTATTGCATCGCGACATCAAACCCGCTAACGTCCTGATCGACGAATACAACGATCCGGTATTGACGGATTTTGGAATCGCGTCCCGCATCACCGACCAGAATGACGAAGTTTCACTGTCTGTCTATTGGGCCGCACCGGAAGTCATGTTTTCGACGTCGCCAGTTGACAAGCGTTCGGACGTCTATTCTCTTGGGGCGCTGTTGTGGCATCTGCTGGTGGGACGCGCTCCGTATGTGATCCCTGGCGGCGACAATCGTCCCAGTCCCACTATGATCCGCGCGCGTGACTTGCCCGTGCCCGGGACAGGACGCACCGATGTGCCACCCACACTGGAACGTCTGCTGGCCTCAACGATGAACAAAGATCCGCGCCTTCGCCCCGCCACCGCAGCTGATCTGGCTAGATCGCTGAACGCTATTGAACAGAATCAATACGGTTTCGCCCGCGTCACACCATTCAAGGTCAGGGCCAGCGAAGCACTTCAGCCGGTTGTCACGTTCGAGGTAATCGGCGACGACCACACCCGAGCGAGATCAAACCTACAAACCCCAAAACTTTTAGTACCACAGCCCGTAATGGTTCCACCGCCGACGTACACCGCATTGCCAGCAAGCGGTGAACCACCTCAGTCATACCCCGGAAGCCCTGCGTGGAATATCCCGGACGATCCGGCGACAATTTTGCGCCGCAGCCCACAGATCATCGATGACCGAACCGTGCTGAACCGGCCCCCCAATGTCGACGCGGCTCGACCGGTAGACACGCAGCCAGAGGCAACGCCGCCGCACAAAGTTGGCTTGATAATAGCAATCGTTGTCGTGGTCGTAATTGCCGCAGGGGGCAGCTGGTGGCTGATGCACACTTCCCACAGTGGGTCCGCACCACCGCCCAGCACGACGCCAACGGGGGATTCGAATATCGGTCTCAACTTACCGCCAGGCCCGGTGACCATTAATTGCTCGCGGCCAGGCAATGGAACTGAAGTGAGCTGCACCTGGGACTACGTTAACAATCTGACCACTGATTCGTACAAGGTGTTATTGCCTGACGGCAGCCAGACCACAACCACACAACCTAGTTTCAGCACGCAAGATGCATCCAGCCAGCAATACTGCATCGAAATCAAAGTAGTGCGCGCGGATGGCAGATTTCCGGCCACGAATTGGTCGCAGGCAGGATGCGCCTAATGGTAACTATTGAGTGCTCCGGAGCCAGGTACCCAATTGAGGTTGGGCGCAGTTTCACAATTGGTCGCGAAGCCGACTTAACACTCGATGCCGAGAATCCATTTTTGCACCGAACCTTTTTGACAATCGATAACCGCAGCGGCTTGTGGTGGTTAAACAATGTTGGTTCGCGCCTGTCGGCTACAGTTTCTGCGCGCAGCAGCGGTATGGAGGCTTGGTTGTCGCCAGGCGGTTGCCTGCCACTCGTATTCCCAACAGTTTTTGTCTGCGCCACCGCAGGTGACACGACGTACGATTTTGAAGTCTATTGCGATGACGCACCATTCCAATCCGTCGCGTTCGAGGTTTTTCCCGAGGATGCGGATGTGACAATTGGTACGGTCACACTGACCAACGATCAACGGTTGCTAATAGTTGCTTTGGCCGAAAACGTTTTGAGAAACTTCGACCGTGGGGCCGGCTCAGTGCCGACATCAGTGGACGCCGCCGACCGCCTCGGGTGGACCCTAACGAAATTCAATCGCAAGCTTGACAATGTATGTAGCAAGTTTGAACAGCTTGGGGTAGCCGGTCTGCATGGTGGCCCCACTAGGTTGGCCGTTTCACGCAAAGCCCGTTTGGTCGAGTATTCGGTCGGGGCAGGCATTGTGACTCGCACCGATCTTGATTTGCTACCACCAGAGCAACCCGTCACTCCAACGTCTCAAAGTGACCATCTTTGGCCGCGCATGGACGCGACGCCTTGGCTGAGGATGGGCTGAACGAATGATTACAAATGACGTGGGGCCCAGCGCAGTCCTGAGTCGGTTTTTCTATACTAAATTGTCGATGATCTTGCAACGGCGTTTCAATGATTGACACGGTTACTAGAGGCAGTTGAGAGAGCCCACAGATTCGGAGGTTTGGCAATTATGCTGTGTTGTCCGTTATGTGGCGCATTCTTCGAGTCCGGCACATTTTGCCCAGCGGATGGTGCGCGACTTACATCGGCCAGCAACACATTATCTATGGATTCAGGTTCAACAATTCGACGCACGCGTGTGCCCAGTGTGTCAAATACTGCGCCACCACCCGCTGTGTTCATTGCTCCCCGCGTGGCATCACCATCAGTCTTTCCGGCGCCTAAGCCCACCTCAGAGTCAAAAGCAGCCGTCATTGTAATTGCTGTTGCAGCTGCTGTGGCGGTGTTGGCCGCAGTGGCGGTTTTCGCAGTGCCGGCCATCATCAAAGCGGTCAATGGTACGGGCAGTTCAGGTGCCCTTGCAGTAATTGGACAGCCACCCGAGCTTTGGAACCATGACGGTTCAAATGTGCCAGTTGACGCTCCGGATTGCCCAGCCGGCATGACGCCGCTATCTTGGACAGATTACAGTGCCGACTCGGTGCTGGTTTGCCGGGGCAGCGGTGATTATTCAATTGCAACTTCAGCGGGTCTGCATGCCAACCGTCTGGAATTCACCAGTGGGGGCTACAAAGTGACTTTTACAGACGGATCGACCGTCGACGCGTCACTTGATGGCGCATTAGTGGCAGCCGCGACAAACAACACAACGACTGTCTACGTCGCACGCGAATCATGGTCGTTTTGGGGTGGGGCAGCCTCGTTTACCAACACACCAAATGGCCTTAACCCATGTCCGTCAAGCTCGTACGCAATATCACTTTCAACGTGGGACAGTGGATGGATCATGGTTTGCGGTTCATCAACATCAAATCCCACCTACGGCGAGTATATGGATGTGGGATTCCAAGGCGCCAGCGAGTTAAGTTCGGTCGCGTACACCGGTACTGGTTACTGTGGCGATGACTCATCTCATGGGCAGACTGTGTGCGTCTATCAGGCGCCAGCTGTAGTGACGATTGGTGACACTCAACACAGCGTTCCAAACAATTATTTCGCTGGTTCTGGGGCTGGCGGAGCTGGCATGGGTGTTGGTTCATATCAGGTGCCGGCGCCGAATGACACTGCGCGTGATCAAGTACGCTATCTCGTCGACATCTTGAACAGGTCCAGCACCCAACGTCAATCGTTGACACCAGCGGCGCAAAACGTCATTGACTGCAAAAACCTGCCTACAGCCATCGGCCAGATCAACAACATTGCGCAGAACCGCACCGATCTCATGTCGGCTCTTGATTCGGCACCTGTGGATCAAATTTCTGGTGGCGACTTGATTGTTGGAAAACTGAGGGCAGCACTTCAGTCGTCCATCAATGCCGATTTGGCATGGGTAGGGTGGGGCCAATCACAGCTGATGTATGGTTGCTCGGCTGAGCCTCAGTCGGTGAAGGACGCGGAGGCGAGTGCCACAGCAGCCAAAGGGGCTTTCTGCGACGCGTGGCAGGTGCAGATTGCGAACGTTTATGGCGTACCCGCCTTCACGAAAGGCGAGATCTAGCTAGGGCAAGAAATTCGAAATTGAGGGGGTTCAGTGAATCGATCGACATGGTTTCGGGTAGCACCGTGGGGTGCATTGTTAGTGGCGCTGGCCACCATGGTTGGGTTTGCCGTCACTAGCCATGGCTACCCAATCAGCAAGGTCACCCTGCACGACTCCGGTATTTGGGTAACAAACAACGTCGATGATATCTATGGCCGCATGAACATGACGGCGGCGTCACTTGATGGGTCGCTGACACCGGGAGCCAACCGCAGCGGCAATATTGACATCTTTCAGGACGACGCCTCAGTGGTTGCCCGAGACGTGGCTAATGGCCTTCTTATTCCTGTTGATCCCGTGACCGTTAGCAATATCGTCCAAGGCGAAGTGCAAGTGGCACCCAGCAGTGTGGTCGCCATGCGCGCCGGATCAATCGCCGTCCTCGACGTCAGGAATGGCGACGTGTGGGTAACCCGCTATACCCCTGGCGACGTGCCCGACCTGTCTGGTCTTGACCCTACAACCCCGCCGTCCGCCCAGCTTGGCGCGCCACCAACCAGTGTGGCAATTGGAAACTCCGGCGCACTAGCGATCGGCGCTGACGGCACGGTGTTCGCCGTATCGGCGTCTGGAACTCAAGCCACCCTCAGGCCGAATGGCGGCTCCAGTTTCGCAAAACCCGCAATGTCGCAAATGGGCAATGCGCTGGGTGGCGTAGCCGCCACAGCCGTGGGTAATCAGTTGGTTGTGATGGACACGTCCATGGGCGAAGTTTATCTGCCCGGCAACAAGACGGCTGTGGTGCCAACGGGGCAAAATGCCGTGCTGCAGCAACCAGGGCCGACAGCAAGTGTTGTATTTGCAGCCACAAGCACTGATTTGTTTGCAATACCAATGTCCGGCGATCAGTCAACAAGTCTCGCATCGGGCAGCGAGGGAACACCCGCGCAACCGGTGGTGATTGCCGGATATGTCGACGGCGCGTGGTCAGGCAGCCCAGGCCGTGTGGCGCAAGCACCAGCGGATGGCACAACCCAGGCCAAACCTGTGGGTCTTGATCGTGACAAAACGCTGGTGCAGCCCGTCTTCCGGGTGAACCATGGGCAGACGTACCTAAATGATATGGCCAACGGACGCGTGTTCGATATCGCGAGCAAGAGCAGCCTAGACGACTGGCAGTCAATTCAACCACCAGCCGACGACTCAGCTGATGAGCAAGTTCGCAACACACAACTAAAAGATTCCGCGCCAACTGCCAACGACGACAACCTTGGAGCCCGCCCTGGACGCACCACAGTGTTGCATGTGCTAGACAATGACACCGACCCAGGCGCCAATATCATCGCGATCACACAGGTAACACAGCCGACAAGCGGGGCGTCCGCGTCTATTTCGCAGGATGGGCAAACAATTTCGTTCACAGCACCTGACGGATTGACCGGCCAGCAGATGTTTACCTACACAATTTCAAACGGTATTGGAACAGCTACCGGCAAAGTTGCCGTCACAATTAAGAACGATGACGAAAATGGGGCGCCAGTGCTGCGTCAAGGTTATGTGCCAATGACATATCCGGTGGCATCCAACGCAACTGTCGGGATTTATGTCACCCAGGACTGGCGTGACCCGGATGGTGACCCCGTCTCTGTCGTTTCAGCAACAGCTGACGGGCAGGGCGTGCCAGTAAGCCCGCAAGGACGCATTTGCTACACGGCGCCCAGTGAAGATCAAAGCACCGATGTGACCATTGATTATCTTGTTTCAGACGGTCATGCAAACACGCAAACCGCCGGCACTGTGACGGTGCATGTGCTTGGCACCAACGACACTGCTGGGATGCCACCCAAAGCGCAAGCTGATTTGGTGCGCGGAACGGCGGGCGTCCCTGTGACATTTGCACCGTTGGCCAATGACATACCCGGGGCAGATCCGCGTAATCCGACAGCACAACTGGCGCTGGCTGGATCAGTCGCCGCGCCCGATGGTTTGGTGGTGACCACCGATCTGGCCGCCAACACGGTAACGGCCACGGCCGCCAATGCCGGCACTTACACGCTGCAATACACAGCTGCTTTCGGTCCGTCCAATTTCAACCAAGGCCTGATCCGGCTGGAGATCGCCGCCCAAGGCAGCAACGATCCCGTCGCGGCGCCCGACAGTGTGACCGTGCGCGCCCAGGTGCCGGTGACGGTTGATGTGTTGGCCAACGACACGGACCCGTCCAACTCTGTGCTGACGGTGACAGATGTTGAAGCCGCTGATCCGCAGCAGCTCAGTGCAGCGGTTTTTGACGGCCGCTGGGTGCTGATACAGCCACTGACGAGTGCTTTGAGCCCCAATCCGCAAGTTGTGCACTACTGGGTAACAAACGGGCTTAGCGACCCTGTCGAAGGCGATGTGACGGTGACTCAGGTGGCCGCCCCAACCACCGATTCGCTGATGTTGGCCAATGGCACAGCCATAGTGCGATCAGGCGATTCGGCCCTGATCGACGTCTTAGCCAACGACGCCAGTACCTCCGGCAAAACTTTGACACTTGATGCCCAACCCGACCCGACCCTGCCGGCTGGCCACTTGCCAGCAGTTGTGGTCGGCTCGTCCGCTACGGGTGGCAGCGCACCAGATGCTGGGCAGGCGTTTGTGGTGGGTAATCAGGTGCGTTACATAGCGCCGTCTGGGGTGACCGACCCCGAACAGGTGGCCGTCACCTACGCAGCCACCACCGCCGATGGCGGCACACCACAATCGGCGACGTTGACAATCACTGTGCTGCCGGCACCAACTGATCAGAACCCGGATTCGGCGCCGCAACCGCAAACCGTCGAAGTGCGCGCCGTGTCCGGTGACACCAAGGTGATACCCATCCCGATCTACAATGTTGACCCCGACGGCGACTCTGCCACCGTGGTGGGCATCACTGCGGCACCGTCACTGGGGCGAATCATGGCCGTATCGCCCACCGCGATCACCTATCAGGCATTTCCCATTGACGGTAACGTCGGCACCGACACATTCACTTACATGGTGAGCGACAAATATGGCCAAACCGGCGTCGGTACGGTGCGCGTGGGCATAGTGCCCCCGGGCACGTTCCCACCGTCGGTGGCGGTCGATGACACGGTGACGGCGCAACCGGGCGTCGCGGTCGAGGTACAGCCGCTGGCCAACGATCTATTGGCTATCGGTGACAACCCGAAGGTGCTGCCAGTGGGTGATCTGCCCAGCGGCGTCACGCTATCTGATGATGGCAAGACATTTTCGGCGACCGCCCCGGCTAGCCAAACTGATCCACCGCTGCAGTTCTCGTATCTGCTGCGAGGAGCCGGCGGTGACGGGCCAGCGGCCACCGTCACAATTCACGCGAAAGACGGCTACCTGAACCCCCCTGTTTTGCATGACACGGTGGCCACCATCGACTCAGATGGCACAGCGTCAGCTGATCCGCTGGCAACAGCCTGGGACGTTGACGGGCCAGCCTCGGCCATCAAGATCACATCGGTTGGTGCTGGCACCATCAGTGCTGATGGCAAGATCACGGGCATACCCGTGCAACCCTATGTGCAGGCGATCAGCTATGTGGCCCAAGATGGCGATAAGGCCGAGTCGTCGGCCATTATCTTTGTGCCGCAGGCTGGGGCCGGCGCACCACAGCTGAAGCCCGACGTCAGCGCGATCCAAGTGGATCAAAATGCCACAGTCACCGTCAATTTGGCTGATTATGTGATGAGCCCGCGCGGACGCGACGTGCGCATCACGGTGGCGGATCTATTGACGGTGGCACCAGCAAACGGCTTGACGGCACAGCCCGCTTCGTCCACATCGTTGACGCTGACGGGTCAAAACGATTACGTCGGCCCAGCCGCGATTTCCTTGCAGGTGGCAGACGGTGATTCATCCGATGCGACCACACTGCGGGCCTTCGTCACCATACCCGTGCAGATCGGCCCGCCGACGCCAGTGCTGCATTGTCCGTCGACCCCTCAAGAGGTGGCCCAAGGTGGGGGCGACAAAACATTTGATATCACAGCCATGTGCCATGTGTGGGCGCCGGATGCCGCAACGATAGCCGGCTTGGTTTACACAGCCAGTTGGGTTAACGAGCTGCCGGGTGTCAACGCGACGGGTGGCAAGACCGTCACCGTTAGCGCGTCCGGGTCCGCCACACCTAATAGCACTGGTCAGCTGCAGATCGGCGTGCAGGGCTCGCTGGCAGCGGTGCAAAGCCTGACGGTCAAAGTGGTGGCTGCCGCAAAACCGAGAATCACTGTGGCCGATCTCGCTGACATCGCACAAGGCGTCACTGCCACGCAGTATGTGGCCATGACGTCACCGCTGCAAGACGCCGTCCCCACCATCATCTCAGTGACGCAAATAGGCGGCGACCCGTGCCAAATCAGCACACCGACGGGCACCAGCTTCACTTTGACACCTGGGCCGACCAGCCTTGGCATGATGAGTTTTCAGGTGGTGGCGTCCGACGTGGCCGATAGAACCCAGGCCGATCGGCAGGTGACAGCCACTTTCAATATGACGGTGTATGGACGCCCCGATCCGCCCAGCCCGCCGCAACCGGCCCCAGCGCTGCTGGCACAATCAGTGGCGCTGACGTGGACGCCTGGTGCCGACAATGGGGCCGCCATCGACGAGTACGAGGTGCAGGCCGCCGACGGACGCTTTTTGACGTCTTGCGGCAAGCTGACGCATTGCACAGTGACCGGCGTGCCGGCTGGGCAGGCGGTGGCTTTTCAGGTGAGGGCTCACAACAAGGCCGACTGGTCGGCCTGGTCGGCGCCTGGACCGGTGGCGATAGTTAACCAGGCACCGGGCGTCGCGCAGAACTTCACTGCATCGAACCCGGCGGACGGGTCGCTGACCCTGACGTGGAGCCCTGCCCCCGTCCAAGGCACAGCGATCACGGCCTACCATCTGTCATGGTCGGGCGGTGCCACCGGCAGCCAAGATTTGCCCGGCAATGCGACCTCGACAGTGGTGAACGGGCTTGACAACAACCAAATCACCAGGTTTGCTCTGGTGGCCGAAAACGCCGCCGGCCCGTCGATCGGCACGGCCACCACCCAGGGTCAATCGTCCGGTGTGCCGTTGGGGCTTGCCCCGCCCACTGTGACGGCACAAAACTTGGGCACCACTTCGCAGGTAACGATCACCTGGACGGCCGCGGACGCAAACGGGCCGGCGCCCGTTCAGTATCAGCTGAGCCGCACGGGTGGCCCCAGCGGCACCTGGACCTATGGGCCAACCACTGACTTGACTGTGGCCGACAATGTAGCATCTGACGGCACCACCTACACCTATTCGCTGACGGCTACGAACAACACCGGCGGCCTAGCCCACACCACCGCACCCCAAACCACCCAATGGACGTCCACCGGCCAGCCCGCCGCTTGGGCAGCCGGGGCGGTCGCCGTAGTTGCTAACGGCAGCGACGGGGTTGTGGACCTAACGTTCACCTATCCGGCGTCGACGGCCACCAGCCCGTCCGTCAAAGTCGATTGGTCTGGCGCTGGCAGCACGGGATCGCCGCAGACAGTGCTTGGTTTGAACCCAGCCGGTGGCAGCTCATCGGTGCGCTTGACAGGATTGACCAACGGCGCCACATTGACGGCAAACTTCACCATCTGCGACAACACCAGCTGCACGGGAGCGGTTGCCACAGCCACCGGCTCGTCCTATGGGCCGCTATCAGCACCGACTGCCCAGGGCACCAGCACACGCGCGGCGGCAGACGGGACCTCAGCCGATAAGACTGTCTGCGCCGCGTTTAGTGGCGACGGCAATGGCCGCAACGCCACTTTGCAAATCACCGCCAGCGGAAGTATTACGGGCAGCAATTCGGGCTTCACATCTGGTGCATCGTCTGGGGCGATCAATAATCAACAGTACTGCGTGGTGGCCAGCGGCGCTGGGGCTTCTATTACTTTCACCGCCACAATGGTGGAAGCCGACAGTACTGGACGTCCCACGTCCAGCCAGACGACGCAGGCAGTGGCAGCGCCGCCAGACCCACCGATAGTGCTGCCCACAACTCCCCCACCGCCCACAACTCCCAC